>ERZ857757.788-NODE-788-length-29705-cov-3.054671_pt1 | contig 29705 bp, 39 predicted proteins | sample MGYA00519764_ERZ857757 | MGnify/ENA primary metagenome ERZ857757 (study PRJEB31778, sample SAMEA3449359) | human gut metagenome | biome: human gut; feature: human-associated habitat; material: faeces | place: United Kingdom | collected 2010/2012 ... | reverse complement strand
AACCAGAGACACGAGGATTTTCAGTCCTCTGCTCTACCAACTGAGCTAACTGGGCGTCTCACAGGAAATTATTTTACAGGAAAGCCATTAGGATGTCAAGAAAAAAGTTTTGTAAGAATCTTAAATTTTTGAAAAATAAACGCAAAAGGGCTTTTCGGGAAAAGGGATACATGCTAAAATATAGCACAGTGAGCAGTTTTTGGAAGGAAGAGGCGCAGGCGGGATACTGCGCGGAAAGAGGTTTTACATGCACGAGAAATTAGTGATTGTTCCGAGAAAGAAATCTACGGTGAAGAAGATTTTAAACGTGGTATGGTTTGTGCTGGCATGCCTGTGCTTTTTATTTGCGATGTGGGTGCCGATTTTATTTGCGGTGCCGGCAATTATTTTTGCCATTATCTGGTATTTCCAGGCATTCCGCTCTGATATTGAGTATGAGTACACCTACTATGACGGAGAGTTCCGTTTCGCGAGAATCAAGGCGAAGCGCAAGAGAAAGGGGCTTGGAAGAGTCCAGATGGAAGATGTCCTTGCACTGGCACCGAAAGGTGACCGGAGTGTATACAAGTACGAGAATGACAATTCGCTTGCCTGTAAGGATCTGACTTCCGGCGAGAGCGGCACGAAGATCTATGAGCTTGTTTTTAAAGGGGAAAAGGGAATCAACCGCTATGAATTTGAACCGGATGAGGAGATGCTCGACGCAGTCATGGTGAAGTATCCGCGTGCAGTCATAAAGTAGGGAACAAAAAGGTGGCCCGGATCGGTAAAGCGATCGGGACACCTTTTTATATCATATATGATGAATCAGGACAGATCCGTGGATCAGTCTTCAATGAAACGCATCCGGCTGTCTGAGATATCCTCACGGGCAGAGGAGTGAATGGAGACATCCTTCTGGCGCATGCATTTGGCACATAAAGTCCCGAAAGCGATCGGTGCGCCGCATCTGGTGCAGTGCATGGTAATCGTGTTCAGATGGTCATCCTTGTACTCAATGCGCCCCTCGCGGATCCACTTTTTGACCTGCATATGCGGGATGTGGAAGTGCTGTGCGACATCGTATTCATTTACATCGTTCTCACGGATGTACTCTTTGACTTCGCGGAAGAGCTTCTGCTCGATACACGACGGGCAGAGATTCTCTTTATATGTCAATGGAAGCGGTCGTTTGCATTCTTCACAATATTTATAGTTCCCAAATAAATCCTGTGGTTGTTCCATCGTCTGTCACCTCCGGTAGTATGCTGCCACATCCGTCCGCCGCATGCAGGCATGGGCGTTCGTCTTTACTCTAGGTTCACTGTTTATAGATTCATTATACCATGAACGACGGTGAATGAAAACTTTTTATCACGTAGAAAAGAAAAGAAACTTAACAGAAGCTTAGCGGGAGGAAACGATTTGAAACTGTTTCATTTGTCGGATCTTCATATAGGAAAACAGCTGCACCACTACAATCTCGCGGCAGAGCAGCGGGAGATGCTGGCACAGATTGTGGCGCTTGCAGAAAGCGGGCACCCGGACGCCATCCTGATTGCGGGAGACATTTACGACACACCGGTGCCTTCGGCGGAGGCAGTGTCTGTCTTTGATACGTTTTTGTCTGCATTATGCGAGATAGAGCCGCAGATTGCGGTCATGATCATTGCGGGGAATCATGACAGTGCAAGAAGAATTGATTTTGCCAGCAGTATTCTTGCAAAACATGAGGTATATATCGCGGGACTTCCGCCGATGCAGGAGGGGGAGACGATCCGCCGCGTGACGCTTGCGGACGGATACGGTGAGGTGGATTTTTATCTGCTTCCGTTTGTGAAGCCGGGTTATGTGAGAAAGCTGTTTGACGAGGAAATAAAAGGCTATGACATGGCGGTAAGGCGCCTGATTGAGCGCGAGGAGATAGATCCGGCGCGGAGAAACGTGATCCTGTCACACCAGTTTTATACGGCGGGCGGAAAGGAGCCTGCGACCTGCGACTCCGAAATCCACTATGTCGGAGGCGTTGAAAATGTCGATGCCGGAGTGCTTGCGCCGTTCGACTATGCTGCATTGGGACATATCCACCGCGCACAGCATATAGGAGCGGAAAAATACCGCTATTGTGGGACGCCTTTTCCATATTCTGTCAGCGAGGCGGGAGAGGAGAAGAGCGTGACGGTCGTGGAACTGGGAGCCAAGGGACAGCCGCCCGTGATCCGGCAGATTCCGCTTACGCCGGTGCGGGAGGTAAAAAAGCTGACCGGGACGCTGCATGAGATTTTGGAGCAGGCGGGTCAGGAGGTCTGCCACGCATTTGTGAGCATTACCCTCACGGATGACGTGGAGGCGTTCCAGCCGAAAGAGCGTCTGGAGGAAAAATACGACCACATCCTGGAGATACGGATCGACAATGCGCGGACGAGAAAACTCCTGTCGGACACGGAAGAGCAGCTTGCCGAAGTGCGGCCGGAGGAGGCGTTTGCCATGTTTTTTTCGGAGATGAATGGGAGAGAGATGACACCTGAGGAGCGGGAACTGATGCGTCAGGTGATTGCACAGGAAATGGAGGGGGACGAATGAAGCCTGAAAAACTCATCCTGTCGGCGTTCGGATCGTATGCGGGACGCACGGAGATTGATTTTACGGCACAGACGGGCGGACTGTTCCTGATCACGGGGGATACCGGCGCCGGTAAGACTACGATTTTTGATGCCATCACCTATGCGCTGTACGGGGAGGCGAGCGGCGGAGGCAGAAGCGGAGCCATGATGCGGAGCCAGTATGCCAAAAGTGTGACGGAGACCTATGTGGAATTCTCTTTTTTGTATGCGGGCGAGGTATACCGCGTGCGGAGAAATCCGGAATATAAGATCGTAAAAGAATTGAAAAACGGAAAACTGCGGGAGCAGAAGGTTCCGGCAGTTGTGGAACTGACGCTGCCGGACGGAACGGTGTATCCGGAAAAAAGGAGCCAGACCGATGCGAAGATCGAAGAGCTGATCGGACTGACAAAGGAGCAGTTCACACAGACCGCCATGATCGCGCAGGGTGATTTTTTAAAACTTCTGTATGCAAAGTCGGACGACCGGAAAAAAATTTTCTCCAAATTATTTCACACGGACGCATACTGGAGAATCCAGGAGAACTTAAAGCGGCGTTCATTCGAGATGGACCGGGTGCTTGCAGAAAACGAGAGGGCTGCCGAACAGGAGAGGGCGCGTGTGATTCTGCCGCGTGAAGAACTGAAAGAACTTCCGCTTCCGGAAGCGGTGGAGCAGATCGGTACTTGGGAGAAGGAGCTGACCGCTTCGCAGGAGACCGTGCGGGAGGAGATCCGGAGACTGACTGCGGCAATCTCTAAGGCGAAGGAAGTCAATGAACTGTTTGAGGGATTAAGAGCCTGTGAACAGCAGGTACAGAAGCTGAAGGAAGAAGAGCCTGTGGAAGCGCGCCGGAAAGAACAGCTAGAGGCGGCAGCGCGTGCGGAGAGGGTGCATGTGAAGGAATTGCGCTGTAATGAGCGTCTGAACGAGCGGCGGCAGTCTGATGGGACGGTGGAGCGGCTGAAGCGCCTTGTCGCGGAGGAAAAGGATGCGTGTGACAGGCAGGAGCAGGATTTTAAGAAGCTTAAGATGCAGAACGCCGATGCGGCGGAAGCCGACGCGGAGAAAATGCTCCGCATCCGGGAACAGCTTCCGGTGTATGAGCGCCTGGGAGAGGCGGCAGAGCAGGAACGGCAGGCAAAGCAGGCGTACGAGTCGGCGAAGCAGTATTATGAGCGTGCGGTGCGGGAAGGAGCCAGCCGGCTGCTCGCGGAAAAAAACAGGCAGCTTTTGCTCGAGGAAAAGTATGTCAGCGCCGCAAAAGCGTGGGAGCGGGCATCCGCCCGGTCCACGGAGGCGTCTGCGGAATATGAGCACGTGTACCAGCTGTTTTTAAAGGAACAGGCGGGAATTCTGGCACAGAATCTGCGGGAGGCAGAGCCTTGTCCGGTCTGCGGCTCCCTGACACATCCGCATCCGGCGTCCCTTGCCGAGAATGCGGTCAGTGAAGCAGCAGTAAAGGCGGCGAAGGAACAGCGGGAGCAGGCGGAGACGGCGCGCGATGCTGCGTATCAGGAATTTGACGGGCAGAAAAGCGCGGCGGCAGAGCAGGAACTGCGTCTGGAGCAGGCGAAGCAGCAGTTCTTGGCGCTTGCGGGAGATGCGTGCGGCGATGGAGAGAAAGAACTTTATATGTTTGCCGCACAGAAGGCGGCAGAAGAACCTGCAGCAAAAAAGAGGTCTCTGACAGAGCGTGGACGGCAGGCGGAACGATTTTCACGGGAGGGGAAAAAACATCCCGGGGAAACGGGAGATGCGGTGGACCGCCTGAAGCTTGAGGCGCTCAAGCGCGACTGGGAAGAAGGACAGCGGGAAACGGCACGGATCCGCGCGGAGTTATCATATGAGACGAAGGAACGGGCTGAGCAAGCGCTGCAGCAGCTGACGGATAAGGCAGACCGGCGGACGAAGTGTCTGGCGGATGCAGAGGAAGCACTGCAAAAGAAAAAGGAAGACATTTCCAGACAAGAGGGAATGCTGACGCAGGAGCAGACGAAGAATGCCGGACTTGTGCAGGAGTGTCTGGAATTGGAGAAAGAATACCGGCAGGAGCTGCGTGATGCCGGATTTTCTTCGGAGGAGGCATACCACGAGGCGTTCCTTACAGAGAGCGGGCGGGAGACGCTCGTGCGGCAGTCCGAGACATACGTCCGGAATCGCGTGGAAAGTGAAGGCAGGCTTTTGACCATGCAGAGGCTGACCGAGGGAAAGCAGGAGATCGGGATCTTGGCATGGGAGACGGAACTGGAGGCGCAAAAACAGCGCCAGCAGGAGCTTCACGAGGAGATTCTTGCAATGCACACCGCATACGAGACGGATGCGAAAGTGGTTGAGCGGTGCAGGGAATATTTCGCCACGCACGAGCGGCTCGATGCGGAAAATCAGGTGCTGAAAAGACTGTACTGCACGGCGGACGGGCGTCTGGCGGGCTCGGCGAAGATTGATTTTGAGACGTATGTGCAGCGCCGGTATTTCCGGCAGGTGATCTACGAGGCGAACAGACGGCTATTGACGATGAGCGGACATCAGTTTATGCTAAAACTGAAAGAGACGGAAAACAGCGGACGCAAATCCAACGAAGGTCTGGATCTGTCGGTGTACAGTCTGGTCACGGACAGTGAGCGCGATATCCGTACCTTATCCGGCGGCGAGTCGTTTCTGGCAGCGCTTGCCATGGCGCTGGGCCTTTCGGATATTGCCATCCGAAAGGCGGGAGCCGTGCACCTGGATATGATGTTTATCGATGAGGGCTTTGGTACGCTGGATGCACAGTCCAGAAAACAGGCGATTGAAGTATTGTCACAGCTCGCGGGAAGCGAGCGCCTGGTGGGAATCATCTCCCATGTGACAGAATTAAAAGAACAGATAGAACACAGACTTTATGTCACGCGCACGGAGAACGGAAGCGAGGCAGTCTGGGAGGAATAGCAGTGGAAAAGTATGAAAACAGACAGGAATGTCCGATTGGTGTGTTTGATTCGGGAGTCGGAGGAATCAGTGTGCTGCGGGAACTGGTGGCACAGATGCCGAACGAGAATTATATCTTTTTTGGGGATTCTAAGAATGCACCCTACGGTACAAAGACGCTGGAGGAAGTGCAGAAGCTGACCTGTGCGGATGCCGAATATCTGCTGTCACGCGGCGTAAAGGCGCTCGTGGTGGCATGCAACACGGCGACAAGCGCGGCCATCCGGATCCTTCGGGAAAAATATGCGGATATGCCGGTGATCGGAATTGAGCCGGCACTAAAGCCGGCGGTGCACGCGGGCGGTCACCCGCGCGTTCTTGTCATGGCAACGCCGATGACCCTGCGCGAGGAGAAGTTTCATGCCCTGATGCAGCGGTTTGAGTCGGATGCCGAGATTCTCCGGCTGCCGTGTCCGGGGCTGGTGGAGTATGTGGAGCAGGGCGTGCTGGAGGGCGCAGAACTCGAAGCGTTTCTTGCAAATCTGTTTGAACCGTACCGAAGCCATCCGGTAGATTGTGTTGTGCTGGGCTGCACGCATTACCCGTTTGTGCGGGAGACAATCCAGAAGCTTCTCGGAGCCGGAGTGCAGATCTTTGACGGCGGAGCGGGGACCGCGCGGGAGACAGAACGCAGGCTTAAGGATTGCGGTCTGTGCAGTGGCAGAGCGCAGCAAGGAACCGTGGAATTGTGCAACAGTCTTGCGTCGGAGCAGATGAAACAGCTGGAGATCCGGCTGCTCCAGTCGGGCACGGTGCAGGCAATTATAAAAAAATAGAAATAAAATATTAAAGAAATCTAAATAACATTGAACGTTTTTTTAGAAAGCTTTATGAAAATCGACATACTTCGGACACATTTTTTCCGTATACTAACATCATCGAAAGGAGCTGAGGACGGTTTCCCAGAGCTTCGTTCCCAGCAGCTCAGAGATGTGGAATAAAGGTCATATTTCTGCAGAACCTTTCGGTGAAGATTCCTTTATATAGATTAACATTTTCATAACTAAACTCCTCGAAAAACCCCCGGGACAGAGATGTCCCGGGGGTTTTTCATTGGGGGGAACATACAAAGAATGTAAAATGCAGTTTTTATATGTTGAACTTACTATGCTTGTGATATAATGAATCTTGACAGATTCATATTAGAAGTTCCTGCGGAACTTCAGATGCGCAGAAAGCAGCGCAAAAAAAGATGATATATTCGCTGGAACGCCGGCAGGCACAAAAGAGAGGGGGACGCTGGTGGTAGAAGATAAGGTGACGGGGAAGCGTATGATTGCTCACATCAATGCGAGCGGAAAGATTCAGACAGTAAAAAGCCATTCTGAGGGGACCGCATGTCTGACACAGCAGTTTGCGGAGGAGTTCGGTTGTGGAAAACAGGGATATTTTTGCGGACTTCTTCACGATATTGGAAAGTATTCCGAGGCATTTCAGAGGCGGATTGCGGATCCGGAACACACGGCAAAGGTGGATCATTCGACTGCTGGGGCGGTTGAGGCGATGAAAATGGCAAAAGAAAACATACCGTTTGCAATGGCGATTGCCGGGCATCATTCCGGGCTGTTGAATGGAGGCGTTTACCGGATTTCCGATAAAGGAGACGGCACGTTTTTTGGAAGAATAAAAGGCGCGGAAAGTCTGCCGGATTATGCGGCATGGAAGAGAGATATCGTATCGGAGAATGTTGATATTCCTGTATTTTGCAGGGGTGGAAGCAATCCCTGTTTTACGATGTCTTTTTTTATTCGGATGATGTATTCCTGCCTGGTAGATGCGGATTATCTGGATACGGAAGCGTTTATGAAGGAGAATCAGGCAGTCAGGGGAGAATATGATTCCCTGAAGGTTTTGGCAGAACGTTTTGACAACCATATAAAACAATGGCTGGAAAAAACGGATTTCAAAAGCGACAAACAGAAAATACTCTGCAGTATAAGAAATCAGGTTTTGCAGGATTGTATGAGCAAAGGAAGTGAATTGCCGCCCGGAATCTATACGCTGACGGTACCCACGGGAGGTGGGAAAACCACGGCATCTTTGGGCTTTGCACTGCGGCATGCGATACAATCAAAGATGAAGCGGATTATTTATGTGATACCGTACACATCGATTATAGACCAGAATGCAGAGGTGTTCCGCTCTATTTTAGGAGAGAAAAATGTTCTGGAACATCATTCCGGAATTCTCTACGATCTGACGGAGGATAAGGCGGAGAATGAAGCGGCATACCGCAAGGCTCTGGCCACCGAAAACTGGGACATGCCGGTGATCGTGACGACTGCGGTGCAGTTTTTTGAATCGTTGTATGCGAACCGCAGTTCAAAATGCAGAAAGCTTCACAACATGGCAAACAGTGTCATTATTTTTGACGAGGCACAGACAATGCCGATTCCGTATCTGGAACCGTGTGTTGCGGCAATCGCAGAACTGGCGGCGCATTACCGTTCAACAATCGTTCTTTGTACGGCTACGCAGCCGGTATTGGATGAAATGATCCAAAAATATCTGCCGCAGACGCAGGTAAGAGAAATCTGTGAACATACAGATATTCTTTTTCAAAAACTGCGCAGAACATCGATTGTTGTAGTCGGCAATATGGAACGGGAAAAATTGATCGACTGTCTGACTGCGCAGGAGCAGGTGCTTTGCATTGTAAACAGTCGAAAGCTGGCACAGGAACTTTTTGAAGAAATTCCGAGAGAGGGAGCATTTTGCCTCACAACATTATTGTACCCGGAGCATCGCAAAGAGAAATTGCGCGAGATCAAAGAGAGACTGGAACATCATGTGCCCTGCAGGGTGATCGCTACTTCACTTGTGGAGGCGGGCGTAGATCTGGATTTTCCGTGTGTATATCGTCAGGAGAACGGACTGGATGCACTCATACAGGCGGCGGGCAGATGCAACCGGGAGGGGACGCACTCCCCAGAGGAGAGCAAGGTATATCTGTTCGGTTTGAAAGGCGATGCATCGGTATATTTTGCACAGAACATCAGCGCGTTAAGGCAGACCCTGCGTTGTTACGAAGATCCGGCAGCACCGGAGGCGATCGCATTCTATTTTAAGCAGTATCGTGAGATCCTGGGGAGAGAGAATCTGGATCAAAAGAAGATAATGGATGCATTTACTGCTGGAAAAGGAATCAATGGGGATTGCTTTCCGTTTGCAACGGTGGCAAGGGAATTTCATCTGATTGAGAATGAGACACAGACGGTTTATATTCCGGTCGGTGAAGCGGAATTGTGGATAGAGGAGATGGAAAAGGGAAAGGTCTCAAGAGAACTTATGCGAAAGCTGGGGCAGTATGCGGTGAATGTATATCCGAATCATTTAAAAGCATTGTACGATGCCGGCTGTGTGGAAGGAATCGGAGAGGGGATGTATGTGCTTCGGGATATGAACCAGTATCATGAGGATACCGGACTTCAGATGGAGGTGAGTACAGGATATGGATTGTTCGGATAAAAGAGTGGTCAAAAGGCGGCAGAAATCTGCCGCCCTGATGAAAGAAAAATATATCAAATATTTCAATCCACACTTATAAAAGTGACAATACCAGTGTATACAAATATATTGCATTTTTCAATAAAAAATGTATTGACATGGATAGTAAGATGATGCATTTTAAAAATATAACAAATGAAAAACAGATGAAAGGAGGAATGATATGTGGCAGTAAAAATGGAAGTGTGGGGGAATTTTGCATGCTTCAGCCGGCCGGAGATGAAGGTGGAACGCGTCAGCTATGATGTGATGACACCGTCGGCGGCGCGGGGAATGCTCGAGGCAGTATACTGGCACCCAGGCCTGCAGTGGCATATTGACAACATTTATGTGTTGGCGCCTATTCAGATGACAAACATACGGAGAAATGAGGTGCAGTCCAAGGTGCTGGGGAGCAGTGTAAGAGCAGCTATGACCGGCGGACGCACAGAACTGTATATTAACACATCAAAGGATATTGTGCAGAGAGCATCATTGGTTCTGCAGGATGTCAGATATGTGATTGAAGCACATTTTACCCTTACAGAGAAGGCGGCAGCCGGAGATAATCCGGGAAAGTTTCAGGATATCATAAAGCGCCGCCTGAGAAAGGGACAGTGCTATCACGAACCATATTTTGGATGTCGGGAATTCCCGGCGAATTTCAAGGAGTGGGAGGGCGGAGAGATTCCGGCTATTCAGGAGACAAGGGATCTCGGCTATATGTTGTGGGATCTTGACTTCTCAGATCCGGCAAACATTCGTCCGCTGTTCTTTCGTGCAAAGATGGAAAACGGCGTGATCCATGTGGCAGATTGCGAGGTGCTGCGATGATTTTACAGGCATTGGTGGAACATTATGAAGATTTGTTGAAGCAGGGGCGGATTGCAAAGCCGGGTTGGGGAAAAGTAAAAGTTTCCTATGGACTGAATCTGGATCGGCAGGGACACGTACTAGGGTTGATCCCGTTGAAGGTGGCGCAGGAGACGGGAGGCAGCAAGAAAAAAACGGTTTTTGTTGCGCGGATGATGGAAGTACCTCATCCGGAGAAGAGATCCGTGGCGGTTTGCCCGAACTTTTTGTGCGACAATGCGACCTATATTCTTGGTGTTGATGAAAAAGGAAAACCAGAGCGAACCAGTCAGTGCTATGAAGCCTGCATGGAAAAGCACATGGAATTGCTTTCTGATATCCACACGCCGGCAGCAGAAGCGATCTGTCATTATTTTGAGTATTGGAGCCCGGATGCGGCGCGCCAGTGTACTGACATAGAGGATAACTGGAGCGATCTGATGGCAGGAGTAAATCTTCTATTTTATTATGAAGGAGAAGCAGTGACAGAGGATCCTGCAATACGTGAAGCATGGCAGCAGTTTTATGACAGGAAGGATGAAAGCGGGCAGACGTTGTGTCTGGTTACCGGGAAAAAAGACAAGCTTGCAGTGCTGCATCCGAGCATTAAGGGGGTTCGCGGCGCACAGGCGATGGGAGCGTCACTGGTATCTTTTAATGCAGCGTCCTTCTGTTCCTATGAGAAGGAACAGGGTGCCAATGCTCCGGTGGGTGAGTATGCGGCATTTGCCTACACCACAGCGTTAAATGAACTTCTGAATGACCGGGCTCACACGGGAACTATCGGGGATACAACCGTGGTATGCTGGGCGGAAGGAGGAGAGAGCCTCTATCAGGATGTCGGTATGATGGCGATGTTCGGTCTGACAGATGAGAGTGGTATGACAGATGGCGAACTTCGGGCAATTATCGGGAAGGTGGCAAACGGGGAGCCGGTACAGATCGAGGATATACGACTGGATCCCGACAGACATTTTTATGTGCTGGGACTTGCACCGAATGCGGCCAGACTGACTGTCCGATTTTTTATGAGGGATTCTTTTGGCACTATGATCCGGCATGTCAATGAACATCAGGAGCGTCTGCGGATTGTTAATGCGCGGCAAAAGGAGTATCCCATCATTCCAATCTGGAAATTGATGTCAGAGACCGTAAACCAAAATGCGAGAGACAAGTCTCCGTCACCACAGATGGCAGCGGATACGCTAAAAGCGGTTCTGACAGGCGGAAAGTATCCGGCATCGCTGCTAAACGCCGTTATGTTAAGAATCCGGGCGGAACACAGGATAACACGAGAGCGAGCGGCTATGATAAAGGCCTATTATCTGAAGAATGAGAACAAAGACTGTCCCAAGGAGGTATTGCAGGAAATGATAAATGAGGAGAGCAAAAATGTACCATACACACTGGGGCGCCTGTTTGCGGTTTTAGAGCATTTGCAGCAGGAAGCGAATCCAGGAATTAACACGACGATCAAAGACAAGTACTTCAATTCGGCAGCAGCGACCCCGGCACAGATTTTTCCGCTATTGCTGAATCTGGCGCAGAAGCATCTGCGGAAACTGGCAAACGAAGGACACAAAGTTTATTTTAACCGACAGATTGGGAAACTTGCGGAAGTGATTGGGGAGAGTTTCCCAAAGCGTTTAAATCTGCCGGAACAGGGAGCCTTTCAGCTGGGGTATTATTGCCAGACACAGAAACGATATACAAAGAAGGAGGAAAACTAAGATGGGAGAGGCAATTAGGAACAGATATGATTTTGTAGTACTATTTGACGTGGAGAATGGAAATCCAAATGGAGATCCGGATGCCGGCAATATGCCGAGAATTGATCCGGAAACGGGTTACGGTCTCGTGACAGATGTGTGCCTGAAGCGAAAGATCCGCAACTATGTGGAGACACTCAAGGAGGATACGACCGGATATAAAATCTATATCAAGGACAATGTGCCGTTAAACCGCAGTGATCTTGGAGCATTCCAGTCACTTGGCATTGACGAAAAGGAGATTAAGAATTTAAAGAAGACAGATCCAATGCTGGACGTAAAGGTTCGTGACTTTATGTGTCAGAATTTCTATGATATTCGTACATTCGGAGCAGTTATGACCACTTTTGTGAAAGCAAATTTAAACTGTGGACAGGTACGCGGACCGGTGCAGATGGGATTTGCGAAATCCGTTGATCCGATTCTTCCACAGGAGATCACGATTACCAGAGTGGCAATCACGACGGAGGAGGATGCTGCCAAAAAAGGAACGGAAATGGGAAGAAAATATATTGTTCCGTATGGTCTGTACCGGGTAGAGGGATATGTGTCTGCAAATCTGGCGAGAAAAGTGACCGGTTTTTCGGAAGAGGATCTGGAATTGCTCTGGAAAGCAATTCTGAATATGTTTGAGAATGATCATGCGGCGGCACGCGGCAAGATGGCAGTCAGAAAACTGATCATTTTTAAGCACGACAGCGAACTTGGAAATGCACCGTCTTATAAATTGTTTGAAGCTGTCAAGGTGGCAAGAAAACCTGGAGTTGATTTGGCAAGGGCGTTTTCAGATTATGAGGTTACATTGCCGGAGCAGCTGCCTGAGGGAGTTACCTGTACCTGTATGGAATAGTATTGCGTGGCTATCGCAGGGAGAAACATATGGAATATCAGGAGGAGGATTATTTATTATTATCGGGAATTCAGCATTTCGTTTTTTGCCGCAGACAATGGGCTCTGATTCATATTGAGCAGCAGTGGGAAGAGAATGTACGGACATTTGAGGGAAGGGTCATGCATGAAAATGCGCACAATGCGGACTTTCACGAAAAAAGAAACGGGGTTATCATGGTGCGGGCGATGAAGGTTTTCTCCAGAGAGATGGGAATCAGCGGAGAATGTGATGTTGTGGAGTTTCATCCGGCACCGGAGGGCATCACATTAGCTGGACAAAAGGGAACGTACATTGCCGTGCCGGTGGAATATAAGCGCGGAAAACCAAAGCCGCACAATGCAGATGAAATGCAGCTTATGGCGCAGGCAATGTGTCTGGAAGAGATGCTTATGACCAGAATTCCAAAGGGCTATTTGTATTATGGAGAAACGAGACGCAGAACGGAAGTGCTGTTTACAGAGGAATTGAGACAGAGTGTACGGTCTTGTTTTGAAGAAATGCATGCATATTACAGCAGAAAATATACACCGATGGTAAAGACAGGCACATATTGCAGGCAGTGTTCCTTAAACAACATCTGTCTGCCGGAACTTTCCGGAGCACAGCCTGCGGATGCCTATGTGTCGGAGATGTTAAAGGAGGAATTGCAATGAAGAAATTGCTGAATACTCTTTATGTAACAACACCGGATGTATATCTTGCATTGGATGGAGAAAACGTTGTCGTCAAAAAAGAGGATCGGGTGGCAATGCGGATACCGATTCACAATGTAGAAGCAATCGTTGCGTTTAATTATGTAGGTGCCAGTCCGGCGCTCATGCGCAAATGCAATGAGAACAATGTGAATCTGAGTTTTTTTCACAATGATTCGTTTTGTGCCAGAATGATCGGACAGGAAAACGGTAATGTCGTTTTGCGGAAAATACAATATCGGCTGTCGGAGCGGGAAGATGAAAGTCTTACGATTGCAAGAAATATGATTCTCGGAAAGGTACATAATGAGCGTTATGTACTCGAGCGGGCAATCCGGGATCATGCATTGCGCCTTGATACAGAAAAGATAAAAGATGCGTCGGAGCAGTTAAAACAGTATCTAAGAGCGGTGCAGGACAGTGGCAGTGCGGAGGAACTGCGGGGATATGAAGGAAAAGCGGCAAGTACGTATTTTAGTGTATTTGATGAACTGATTCTTCACAACAAAGAAAGTTTTGTATTTCACGGAAGGAATAAGCGTCCGCCGCTGGATAATGTCAACGCAATGTTGTCATTTATGTATGCGCTGCTGGTAAACGAGTGCGCGGGCGCAGCATATTCGGTTGGACTTGATCCCTATGTTGGATTTTTGCATACCGACCGCCCGGGAAGACAGTCATTGGCGTTAGATCTGATGGAAGAATTCCGGGCACCTGTGGCAGACCGTTTTGTTCTTACAATGATTAACAAGCAGCAGATCAATGCAAGAGGGTTCAGAAAAATGGAAAGCGGAGCGGTTGTTATGGATGATGACACACGCAGAACGCTGATACAGAACTGGCAGGAATTAAAGTGTGAAGAGATCATGCATCCTTACCTAAAAGAAAAAGTACCTGTCGGGCTGCTTCCATACGTACAGGCGATGCTGCTTGCGCGGTATCTGCGGGGAGATATCAATGCATATCCGCCATATTTTAAACGGTAAAGATACTTGTATGCTGTTTGGAAGGAGAGTTATGTTAGTGCTGATTACTTATGACGTGAATACACAGACTGCGGCGGGAGTACGAAGGCTTGCCCGGGTAGCGAAAATCTGTACGAATTACGGACAGCGGGTACAAAATTCTGTATTTGAGTGCATTGTTGATCAGACGCAGTATGTCATGTTGAAAAAGCAGTTGAAGGATATCATTGATGTGGATAAAGACAGTGTGAGGTACTATGTCATGGGGGAAAAGTATAAGAGTAAGGTGGAACATATCGGTGTGCAAAGGGCATTTGATGTCACGGCGCCGCTGATTATCTAAGAGTTTTAGAGTAGTGCGAATGTAAAGTGTACATAAATATAGCGGAATATTCGCGCAAAATTTATTAGTGCAAATAGCACAAAATTAAGTTATCATCTGTGGAAAACGCGAAAGAGTAAAGAAATTTTGGAAGAAAGCGTTGAAAACAGGAGGTCACAAAGGAATTTTATGTGTATATTTGCTGTCGCTCCCTGTGAGGGGAGCGTGGATTGAAATGACTACCTCCGGTGTAAATACCGACGCGCAGATCTGTCGCTCCCTGTGAGGGGAGCGTGGATTGAAATCCACCCTGCCATAGTGACCGTTGTGTCCGCCGGAGTCGCTCCCTGTGAGGGGAGCGTGGATTGAAATCAAAAGCCGCTCCCATATAGCGCATACCGGGGGGCGGTCTGCGCCGCGCTGCTTATATGCTTATAGCGGGACAGGCTGACCGCGTTCATCGAAGCGATATCTTTTTCCTTTTCCCGCTTTGTGTTCCTTGTTGTGGTGTTCCTCACATACCCCTTCCAGATTGTCGAATGAAAGACTGACCGCCGGATCGTTTATATTTCCCGGCGTTAAGTATATTTTGTGATGAACTATCTTGATCGGCTTCATGTCTGCCAGTGTCCGCTTCCCCTGTTCGACCTCGCGGCGACACCGTTCACAATATCCGCCCGCGTGTACGATATACGCCGCCCGCGTGTTCTTCCACGCTGACGACTGATAAAACCATTCCGCCCAATCTTTCGCCATTCTATCCGCCACCTTTCGACTGCTGCCGCCTTGCGTCTATCAATCCCATATAATCCGCTATCAGGAAACAGAATTGTTTCCGGTACTGGTAGAACTGCCCGCGATAACAATATGTTTCCCCCATATGTTCCCATGGCGTCCCGTATGCGATCGACTGATATATCTTTTCAACGATGACGTCACGGACGTCCGGATCAATGTTCCCAACGTCCATATCGTCCTTCGCTTTCCTGATTGCTTCCGCCGCACGTTTTGAAAAGGGCGACGTTTTCCCCGCGCGGGAATCCATTCTGACCGCCGCGTGAACGATCTGTCTTTCGTTGTAATCCAGAAAATAACGCTTCACGATTCCGCCGCCCCCTCTCTGTTTAGAATGTTTCTTCGTTGCTGTCCCTGAACGTCGAACGGATCCGGATCATCCCGTCGGAATCCGTGTCTATCTTGTGTGTACGCTTGCCGATCTTGACTGTGACATAATCGATCGCGCCCTCGAATGTCGCGCGGATAGCGCACAACACGACTTGAAGCTGTCCGCTTTCTTTGCTGAATGTATTCTGCGCCCATAGTCCTGCCGCTTCCATTCGCATTTTCTTTTCACGCGCCCGGATCGCTTCGTCGCAGTCACATTCATTTGTCGCCAGTTCGTTCAGATCCTCCGGCGCACTCCCCTGCGGCGCGTCGATGATCCGCGCCTGATTGCAATACCGACTGAACCCCGTCGCCTTTTCCATGATACGGACTGCGGGCGCGTTCCTTAACCCGACAACCTCCCCGCCTATGCTCTCCATGATATCCGGTTCCGGCTCCTGAATCTGTTCCCCCTCTGCCGATCCCCTTACTTCCAGAACGTCCCTGATCGTCAGGATGAAACAATCGACGCCGGACTGCTGCCCGATCCTGATTGTGACCTTTACGCGAACCGCCGCCGCGCCGCCCGCCGTGAATGTGACTTCCCGTTCCGTGTCCGTCGTCCCCGGTCTGCCCTCTGTCAAATTGTGCATGATCTCTTTTCTGTCTGAATCTGCCGCCCCTAATAGATTGCCGATCCGTTTCGTCCAGAAGTCCGTGATCGGAAGCGTCCGCTCCCTGATACTCCGATCGGCGATCCCTTTGATCTCCGTCTTGTTTGTTGTGATTGTCAGCATTGTTTGATCCTCCTTTTTCTTTCCCTGAATTTGCTTTATATCCTCGGCGGCTCCCTCAATCCCGAACCATTCGGGCGTATATGTAAAAACCGCCGTTGATATCGTTTACCCTGACTTCCGCGTCTATGAACTTATAACCGGGATATGATTTCTTGATCCTGCTTTCCAAAAACGCCCGGTCTTTCGCCATGCGCTCCGCTGTTCTTTTCCCGAACCGACAGACTGATTTCGTCACAATCGGCTTTTTCAGATTCTTTGACGCCCTCCATCGTTTCCGCCCTTTGGGATCCTTGCTGATATAATTCACGATCCCGGCGATATGTGTATCAGGATCCGGATCGATCCGGCGCGTCTGGTTCCTTTTCCCCTGCCCCCATACTTTTTCTAATTCGTCCCGGTTCACATCCCCCTGCATGATGACATGATGATGACAACGCGTCTTTTTCCCTTCCTCCTCCTGATACTCCGTCACGCATATATATTTCACATTATCCAGTCCCGCCTTTTTCCGACGCCTGTTTATTCTCCTGATAAAATTCCCGAATATCCGATCCGCTTCATCCTGATCCGCCGGAAGGTGTGCTTCGTCATATGTGAACGTACACCATAGATCCCCTTCCCCGAAATTCGCACTGACTAAATTATTCAGATACCGCTTCGCCCGTTTGCTGTTCAGGTTTTTCTGTGCCGGGCGGCTTTCTTTCCCTCTCTTTGTCCGGGGCGCGTCTTTCCTGCTGCCGAATACCGGGTATATATCCGCTTCCAGTTGATCCCCTGCCTTTGTTGTCTTTGTCTGATATGCGATCCCCGTCCTGTTCTCTTTCAGGTAACGATCGATCTGATCCTGCTCCATATCCTCCAATGATTTTTTATATGATTCCTCAAAATCATAATCATCAATATATTTTTTTGATCCCATATTCCGCCCCCTGATACATTCAATATAAAAATGGTTGATATCTTAATACCCATTACAAGGACGGGAAGTCGCCCTGTCCCTCTGCCATTTTATTGAACGTCTGTTCCGTTTGTTGTGGCGTTATCTATATATGAAGAAAAGGCTTCCGCCCGTTCCAAAATTTCGACCGTGTATTCCGTTTCATAGATTCCTGAATCCCTCATGTTCCGCGCCCCTTTTTCGCCCGCGTTGTATGCCATAAGAACGAACGTCACGTCGCCTTCATACTTTGAAAACAGTTCTTTCAGAATGTGAACGCCCGCGCCGACGTTCTGTTCCAGATCGTACAGATCCGAAAAACCTAAATCAGACATACTTTCCGCGTTACAGTCGTTTATCTGCATATAGCCGGAATCCCCGGTCTGTGAACGCGCCGTCCTGTCAAAATCTGATTCATGTTCTATAATTGCCATGACAAGCGTGAACGCGACGCCGTTTTTCTGACATATACCGAAAACAATTTCCTGATCCGCGTCTGTCATCGGAACAGGCAGCGGGACAAACTCGACGTCCCGATATGTGCGCGGCGTTTCCGTTTCCGCTTCCTTTTTTGTTTCAATATGTATTTCCGTGGCGATCGACTCCGGCGTTTCGTCCGTTTCCGGGGCGATTGCCGACCATGAAATAAACACAATCGTCACGACGCCCGCGACTGCAATTCCCGACAGAATCCCGCGCCGGATTCTCTTTATTTTCCTGATTCTTTTCCTTCTGTCCCTGATTCTATGTTTTGACATATTCCCCGCCCTTTGCTATAATGAGTATGGTTTGATTCTTTGGATCCCGGCGTTATGGCTCCCCGCCTTTCGCCGGGATCCTTTTATTCCTTTTTGAAATTGAACCCCGCCGGAACTACGGTAAAATGTCCTGCGATCGGATTCACGGCTTTGTCGTCTATGTAAAAATCCGCGTTTATTTTCCGCGTGTCGCCGCCGTACAGTTCGATCAATTCCGGTAAATTTTCGTTTACGAATTCAAATTCCAGTCCATGATCCCGGCAATACTCCACCGCGACCGCCAGATCGTCCCCTGTCCTGCAAGTGTTCAGGATCAGACGCGCCCCGCGTTGCTGTTCTTCTTTCAGGAACCGGAACAGATTTTCGTTCGGTTCCCCGACGCCGGGAAACCTCCCGAATGATAATGTCCCGTCAAAATCAACCGCATATATTACATTCCCTTTCAGATCCATTTCCCGCCCCTTTCTGCTTCCTGATAACGCCCGTCATAATATGTAATTTCAGCGGCGGAAGGTTCCTGATTGCGTCCCGCAGATCCTGATCTGTCCTGATCCCTATTTCCAGAAGTTCCGCCCTTAAATTTTCAACCTGTTTTTCCATGTCCGCGCCCTCTTAATATCCGCCGTCTATTCTTTTCAGTGGTTCCGACTGGATAATCCCGTGTCTTGTGATTGCTGCCAGTCTGACCGACATTCCGGCGATCTGGATCCCCGCTCTGTATATTTCAGTCAAACAGGCGTGTATCGTTTCCGGATCCTGATCGGAACCGTCGCCATATATCCAGACGTCCTGCATTTTTATGAATATCCTTTTTAATTCGGCCAGAATCCCGTCCGCCGTTTCTGATATCATTTCCGCCGCTGCGTTCTCCTGAACCCGTATAATATCCGCGTTTACGTCTGACAGTTCCATATCCAATAATTTATAAATCCCTGCCATTGTTGCGGCTGTCGGTTCCTGTTTCATCGTTCCGCCTTTCCCGTTACTGAATATAAATGTCATAGTATAGGAAAACCGTCATGTCCTTAAATTCATACATCCGCGTGATCTCCGGCTCATACGGTGGAAGTAACCCGCGTTCCTTGAACTTTTTATGACGGATTTCTGTATGTGCGACCATGCGGACGACTTCGGGATCCTGCGCCAGAAATTCCGTCGCGCCGTCCTCATACTGAACAGATCTCATATACCCGCAATATAGGATCTGGACGCCCGGATCAAATTGTGGTTCCCGGTTCCCGTGTTCCCCTTTGATGATCCGGATCCTGTCCATCGGTGCTATGACCTTTAACTGTTCCGATAATTTCATTGTGGCTTGATCCTTTCTTTTTTCGCTTACCGCGCCGGATCCTGATAAATATAAATGTGCATTATGTAACGCCCCTGCGCTGCGCCTGTTTCCCGCTCTACCTCCGGCGATATGTGTTTGATTGTCGCGCCTTTCCCGGCATACTCCCGAAACGCCTTGACCGCCGTTCCCTTGAACGCCGTTATCTCGTCAGGATTTACGAAATTTCCCGTCGGCGTCAGTGTTTCGTCCATGATCCGGACGATCTGTCCCGGCGATATGACCGTCAGTAATGATTCCAGTTTTACGACCTGTTTTTCCATGTCCTCATTCTCCCTTCTGTTCCATAAAATCAAATATTGATATCTGCGCCGTTTCCCGTTCATACCGGGCGGCGGCTTCTTTGTAATATTCCCGGTGTAGTTCAAAACCCACGAACTGCAGTCCTGCCCTGTGCGCTGCTATCAGTGACGACGCGGATCCGACGTGTGTATCTATAATCTTTTGCCCGCGCTGCGTATAATTTGCAAATATCCATTCGTAAAGGGCGACAGGCTTTTGTGTCGGATGTATGCGGATTTCCTTTTCCTTCATGTTTCCCTGCCGCATACCCGCCCATGTGAACCGGAATATCCGAACGGCGGATTGAAACGACGTGAAGGCAAGTTCCCCGTCCGCGAAATCGTTCTGTCCGTTCTGTTTGTCCCATACGATCCAACACGGGGACGACACGCCGCCGAACCCCGCGACGATATTATCCATAAAGTGATTCGCGCCGAATATAATCTGATTCTTTGATATCCGTTTCAGTTGCGCGAAATATTCAGGATCCGGGGCGGCTGTGTCGCTGCCCGCGTATTCTTTGTATGATTTTGATTCCGCCAGTTTCGACCGGGACGCGTTGTCTTTGCTGAAAACCTTTATCCCATACGGCGGATCCACGACCGCCAGATCGAAATAATCGTCCGGAAACTCCGGCAGGGCGACGTTGCAGTCCATATTGTAAAATCCGAAGTCTAACATAGTCCCCACCTTGCGCCGCCGCTACCGGGCGGCGCGATTCCTGATTATTTGATGACGAATAGCGGGGCGACGCCGCCGTCGGCGGACGCGTTGCCGTAGCTGCTGTTGCCGCCGTAGTTGAAATAGCAAAAGTACGTCGAATCCGCGGCTGACGGATCGGCAGCCCAGTACCACACAGGATCCCCGTCGTCATCGTATGCGATCCGGTTTATGCGATCCTCAAAATACGGGAACTGTTTATCTGTTCCGTTATACTCCGACCAATCATTCGCGCCGCGCCCCTCATACATTGACATAAGGAACAGGCGACCTTCACATTCTGCCGTTTCGCCGTCTATTTTCTGGACGGTCTTATGTAATGCAATCACGGACTTTAATTCGTCCGGCAATATGGAATAAATTTCTTCCAGATATTCGCGCATATCGTCCGCGCCGGGGAATCCGCCCTTGTTTGTGTCTTTTTTGTTCATGCAATGCTGCCCGACGATCTTTCGGAACCAGAACACGCAATCGCCTTTTTCGTAATGATCCACGCCCACCACGATGACGGACGCCTGATCCCCATTCTGTAACGTGAAATTGATTTCCGTTCCGGGCGGAAGCGATACGCCCGCGCGTCCTTTTCTGATAATGTCCTGAATATCGATCCATTCGACGCACTGTTCGTGCTTCCTGACGATTCCAACGGATCCGGATCCTGACTTGACGTCCTGTCCTGCTGCCCCCGCCGCGTTTTCCGCTGCCTGTTCCTGAACGCTGTCCTGCTGCCCCGGCGTCCAATCTTTCCCCGCCGATAAATCAATCCCCGTCACAATGAACGGCGCGTCCTCTTTTTCGCCTGTCGCAATCTGACGGGCGTATGTGTGCGGAACGTCGCATTTGACCGCGTTCAGCAAAAATTCCGCTTTTGTCGCTTCCCTCATAAGTCCGTACATTTCCGACGCCTTGACGTCGAATTCCGTTTCCGATCTGAATAAATCAACTAAACTGTTTCCCATTGTTTGATCCTCTCTTTCTTTGAATGTTTGAAATTTATCCTTCCTCAACCTGACCGAATAATCGGATATATGCGTCCGCGTCCAGTTTTCGGATCGTGTCCGCGACCTCTTTTTCCGTCACGACTTGAAGGTCTTTCCTTTTCGGACAGTAATACAGATACGCGCCCCGTTCTGTTTTGAGATACTCCACGTCCTCCCATGTATTAGAAACCATGTTTTCGCCGAAAAATAGCGGGTTCAATGGATCCCGATACTTGCGCCTGAACATGAACAGGATCCGGGCGTTTTCTGTGTCGTATAGTTTCCCGTCAATAATTTTCCGAATCCCTGTCCCTCTCTTTGGCTCCCGTGTCAGTTCTTCCATTGTGACACCCAACGCCGCCGCGACCTTTTCAACGTCCCGGAATGTCGGATCCCGTTCCCCGTTCTCCCAACGTGAAATTGACGTCGCCGTAACTCCTGCGCGTTCCGCCACGCTGTCCTGCGTCATTTCCTTTTCTTTCCTAATTCGTTTCAGGCGTTCCCCGATGTTCATTCCGCCGCCCCCTCTCTATGTAGTCAATAATTTGTTTCCCGATAAATTCCGTATATACGGGCGGTATCGCTTCCGCCAGTTCCGCGCGTGTCATCCAGTCTACACCGCCTAGCGCAAAACCCCAGTATAAAACAATCTGTTTCGCGTTCATGCCCCGGACGCCGCCGGATCCGCATATTGAAATAAATCCGTCCTGACCGAACCCGTTTCCCGCCGTTGGCGTTTTCTTTTTGATATATGGGCGATCTGGTTCCTTTAATTCGATGTTGCTTTCAAACATCCGCCGCCGCTGCGTGTATATGTTTTTGAACTGTGTCCCGTTCAATGCGATCGGCTTTATGAGTGGCGCGCCGACGACGTTTTCGATCACATACGGTTTTCCGGTTTTCTGTAATAGTTCCCGTGTCGCCTGAATCAAATCTTTGTGATCTCTGTATTTCCCGCCGTTCCGCGCCGCTGATAAGTGTTTCGCCCTTGTGTGTGCCTGACAGGGCGGGGACGCATGTATCGCGTTATATTCTGAAATATCCTGCGTTTTCAGAAATTCGATTGCATCCATTTTGATAAACTTATACGGATAATTCGGTTGATCCTCTATATCGACGCCGACTACCTCGAACCCGGCGCGGGCATATCCTGCCGACGCCCCCCCTGCTTTGCAGTACAGATCTAATATTTTCAATTTGTTTCCCCGCCTTTCCCGAATACCCGCGTCAGGATCCGGCGGACTGCTGCCCGCGCGTTCTTTAACGCCGCCAGAATCCCGCCGCGCTTTCCGTTCTCCCTCTGCCCGATCCGACGGAACGGCGCGACGATTGTTTCTATCAGAACCGCGACCGCCTGATCCAGACGTTCCAATTCCTCCGCGATTGCCTGTTTTTGTTCCTCCCGCCTTTCGTCCGCGCATGGATCCAGATCGAAATGAAATTCCCGATCCAGTTCTGCGAAAAAGTCCGGCGGCGTCGCCCATTGATCCGTTTTACTGCTGAATAGTGCTTTGTTTATCATGGTTTGATTCCTCGCTTTCTTCCTGTTCTCTTTGCTTTATCAGATACCGAACTGTCGTCCGGGCGTTTCCTTCGCTGTCATAGACTGTTCGCGGCTTCTGGATCAGGTATTGATCCGGGCGTTCGTCAAAATACCAGTTCAGGATCCGCAGGGCGTCCTCTGCCGTCGCCCGATCGACTGATAATCCGATTTCTAACGGCGTCCCGTTCCCCTGTTCGCTCATGTCCTCGCCCTTCAATGATTCGTTTTATCTCTGTCCCTTTGCGCCGATCTATACATCATTAAAAGCATTTCAGGCAGCGGCTTTTCTCTGTCTTTCCGCTTTGCCTTTTTTACTGATTCCAAAAACCTCCACGGATCGCTACTTGGAATTAGAACGCCTACATAATGCGGAATTTTGTTCTTGATTTTTTCGTATGTTTCCGCTTCCGTTATGATATAGTTGTAATCTCCGATAAAATTTAACCCGTGTCCTGAATTAAAGTCATCTTCTCCCGATTTCACTTCGTAACAATAAAAATCTCCCTTTTCGATTCCTGAAACCGTGTTATTTATAGGTTTGAATTTCATAAAATCAACGCGGACGGCGTGACTTGTCGCATAGTCAAAAGTGACTTCTTTCGCGTAATATATACGCGGATCGTCATTCGGGTTTATATATGCTTCTGTAAGTGTTGAAAGTTTTTTCGTGATTTCTTTCCGTTCGCTCATATCCCCGCCCCTCTCAATAATCCGGTTCGATCTGTTCGTCCAGTTCGTCGTAATACTCCCCGTCGTAACCTTTTGACATAAGTTTCAGGTAACATTCCCACCACACAAGCCGGAACGGGATCCCGTGACAGTCTTTCGTGAAATTCATTTCCGACCGTTCGACTTCTCTTTCACATACCGGACAGATCCGGACGTCCTTTTCCTCATTCATGCGCCGCCCCTCCCCGTCTTTCCTGCAGTCTCTGATCTAACCGCACGACCTTTTCCCGGAATCTCTGTTCTACTTCCCCGGCGTTCTGGAATATTATTTCCATTTGTGCTAGCATGATCTTGACGTCCGCCATTTCCTCGGCGATATTGTGATCCCGCCCCCGACGTTCATTCAGAATAGCCTTTGTCAGTTCTGCCATTTCCTCGATCATCATGTCCGTTTGTGCTTCCTTGCCCCACCAATGGACGGCGGACTTGAAAATATCATTTTCCGGCGTCTGCTGCCCGCTTTCCTGAATCGGAATCAGATAATTTATTCCCTGTTCGTCATCCCGGAAGAACGCATATCGGGAACCTTCGCCCCTTTCCTCTACCGTTCCAGAAAAAACAATCTTGTCCTTCCGTTCTTTCTGAATTTCGTTCAGTGCGTCCCACGTTGTCAGGCTCCCCCATACGCAACGGAATTTTACGTCATTAACACAAAAATCATTCGGCTTCATCATGGTTTGATCCTCTCTTTCTTATTTCCCCCTCTCCTGCTGTCGTGGTATAATTGCGATGTAGAAAGGGGGCGTTAATATGGTTAATGTGGAAATTGCCGACGTTTTGAAATGTCTACATAATGAGTTAGTGAACGAAATTGACAATCAGAACGCCGGAAGGCTTGACGACGTACAAATACAGATCCTCGCCGACTGTATAAAAAACTCCGTCAAAACCACGCATAACAAATTCTGTGAACCAGAAGAAAAAATCATTTAGAGATTTCCCCCGGCTTTATCGGGGGCTTTCTCGTTATATAGGGCGATTCTTCCCCCCGTAATGAATATTTGATCCTGCTTTCGATCAGTTCCGGGATCATCATCATTTCGTAAAGCGTCAAGCCGTTTTCCTCTGCCATTTTTATAGCCGCTATTGCAATCGGATCCGCCTTGTTTGCTGCTTCTGTTGCTGTTTTCATATCCTGAACTCCTTTCTTTGACTGCTGCCGCCGTGTTATAATCTCAATACCGGGATCCTTCCCGGAATCCATATAGAAAGGCGGTGCTTTTATGTCCGATGCTGATATAGCCGAATTGTTATCTGCCGCGTATGCTTTACACTGTGCCGAATGTGATGTTGCTGAACGTCAACCGATATTGTGGCGTGACTTTGCTAATCTCTATAAAAGCCACATTCAGGACTTCCGGCATTTTATGAAAGTCGATACTGGCGATCGTTCATTAAACGGCTAATCATTTTTAGAAATGTCCGGCGTTCCCTCGTCGGACTTTTCTATTTTTAACGGTTCCCCCCATTCGTCCACCGCTTCCTTTGGTGCGACTGCTGCCTGACGTCTCATTTCTCTTTCGATCTGCTTTTTTGCGCGTTCCAGAATATCCAACGCCCCGGCAAACGTGACGCCTTTTATTCCTACTGCCATTCTTGCCACCTCGAACGCCGCCTGATCTTTTTTTTTCGTCCATTCCTGAATTTGTTCATGTGTCATGTTTTGCGCCCCTTTCTTTTATGCTGTCGCTTGCGTTTCCGCAAGTTTTGAAGCAAAAAAAATATTCGTCAGCATATCACGCGGGATTTTAAGCGTTTCCGCAATCTGTGTTGCTTCTTTTACGGTCAGCGTTTCGCCTTCTGAATTATTGATCTTTCTATTCAGTGTGGAAGGATCCATTTCAACGCTTCGTGCAAGTTCCGTTTGTGTCATTCCCGCCCGCTTCAACTGTGCTTTAATTTCTTTGATATCTACCATGTTATTTTCTCCTTTCTTCTTGCGGATACGCAAGTCTTTATATTATGTATAATAACACATAAACTTGCATTGTCAACAAGCTTTTTTCTTTTCCGTAAGTTTTTATTGCATTTTTGCAAGTTTTATTATATTATTGATGTGTTCATTGAAATATGGAAGGTGGTGTAATTGTGAGTGTTCAAGAGATTATAAAGCGGCGGCGTCTGGAATTAGATTTAACTTTGAAACAAGTCGCAAAGGCGTTAGGCGTTTCGGAAGGAACCGTTTCAAGATATGAAAGCGGCGAAATTCAAAACATGGGTATTGATAAAATAGAAGCACTTTCCCGTGTTCTTCGTTGTTCTCCCGGTTTTCTTATGGGTTGGGAAGATAGCGCGAACCCTGTTTCTGATGACGAAAATATTTTGCTTTCCCCGCTTGAACGTCAAATTATAATGCGTTTCAGGCTATTATCAGACGGCGAACGGAATATGTTCCTTCGTTCTCTCGGTCTGGATGATACATATTAAACTATATTCAAGAAAGGATGTGTTTTTATGAATTATAAAAAAGAAAAATTTCAAGTTGCAGGCGTTTCTCATTATTCAGATTCCATAATGAAAGATATTGCTTATGAAAACGACGATTATTTGTTGTCCGTGAAGGAACTTTCCGAAACATACGACGTCGGCGATCGCGTATTTGAATATTCTTTCGATGATTGCAACGCTTCACTCGTTCCAGAACCCACGAACGAACATGATCCGAACGCCGTCCGTGTTGAAGTTAAAGGAATTCTGATCGGGTATGTCAAACGCGGCTCCTGCAGTCATGTAAAGAATTTGCTGAAATCTCCCGACTTTGACCATGTAAAGGTTGAGATCGGCGGCGGTAAGTATAAACGTCTTTATGAGGATGACGACAAATTAAAGGTTGAAAAAGATTCCTGCGAACTTTTTGCCGATCTTTACATATACACACGTCAGGCAGAGCGGGAACCAGAAGTCGCGCCTGTTCCCCCTTCTGCCACGTCGTCCCCTGCTGCCGGATCTGCCTATTCTGGATCCGTCCCGTCCCCTGCTGCCACTCCTGAAAAGAAAAAGGGCGGCGCGGCTTCGATCGCCTTGATTGTGATCGGCGTCCTGTTCCTGATCGGCGGCGTGAATGGCTTTTCTATTGCCGTTTCAAACGGAATTATCGGACTTCTGATCGGCGGCGTCTGCCTGTATTTCGGAATCAGGAAACGGCGCAACCCGAAACAATAATATTTTTTTGAAAAGGAATCAAACCATGAATGAACAGAAAATAGTTGCATTATATACCCGCGTTTCGACCGGGTATCAGATCGACAAGGATTCCCTGCCGTTTCAGAAGAAAGAACTGTCGGCATATTGTAAACATATCTTACACGCCGAAAAAATGGAACTTTTTGAGGACGCCGGGAAGTCCGGCAAAAATACCGACCGCCCGGCGTTCCTCCGCATGATGAAAAAGATCCGCGCCGGGGAAATATCCCACGTCGTCGTTTATAAAATCGACCGCATATCCCGGAATCTGGTTGACTTTTCCGTGATGTATGACGAATTCAAAAAATACCGCGTGACTTTCATATCCTTAAATGAACAGTTCGACACTTCGTCCGCAATCGGCGAAGCCGTCCTGAAAATCATTCTTGTTTTTGCAGAACTGGAACGGAAACTGACGTCTGAACGTGTCATCGGCGTAATGCTCGACCGCGCCATGTCCGGGAAGTGGAACGGGGCGCGTATGCCGTTCGGGTGGAAATGGAACCCCGAAACGGAATTCCCGGAACATGATCCCGTCGAACTCGAAAAGGCGCTGACTCTCTATCGCGTGTATGATGAAACACATTCGACGGCAAAAGTCCGCGATTATTGTTATGACAATGATATCCAGACGAAGCGCGGCGGTAAATGGACGACGACAACGATCCTGAATTTCCTGAAAAATCCCATGAATAAAGGCGATTACAGATATAACTATCGCGGATCCGCGCGTGGAACAAAAAAGCCGGAAAACGAAGTTGTCTATCTGCCCGGCGTGTTTCCCCCGCTTGTGGATCCTGATCTTTGGGATCGTGTGAACGCTATCATAAAAGACAACGCCGAAAAACACGACATTCATAAAAACCCGCATATAAAGAAACACGTCCATATATTTACTGGTGGAATATTGAAATGCGCCTACTGCGGCGCGTCTTTTCAGGTTAGCCGCCTTGACAAAAAGCGTCTGAACGGTTTTCAGCCGTCATTATATGTTTGTACGTCCCGGCGTACATATCGCGCCTGTGACGCGTCCGGGGCGTCTGACGTCGTGATCGGGGCGTTCTTTTTCAATTATGTTCGGAATCTGGTTCAGGCAACAAAAAGCCGCGCCAAAATAGGAACGCCCGCCGATCTGGAACAGATATTGTTATCCGGGGACGAATTTTCGCGGATCCGCTACATTGATCCGTCCGATCTGGATATTATCTATCAGGCGATCCGGGGAACGATTGCGCCCGGCTCCGGCGTGACATATATTCCTGCGCCGCCTGATTCCGATAAAAAGGACGCCCCGGAACTGTCAGGACTTCGGACGGAAGCCGCCAGACTGTCCCGCGCCCTCGACCGTCTGAAAAAGGCGTATCTATTCGATGATGACGCCATGTCCGAAGCGGAATATCTTTCCACCCGTTCCGAACTTACGGAACAACTGACGCGGATCAATAACAAGATCGCCGACGCCCTGACCGATGAATCGTATTCTGCGGCGGCGGAACTGTCGTTTGTGAACTCCGCTTCGTCGTTCCTTTTGTCCTACCGTCTGCAAGGTGCGGATCATATCGTCTATTCGGACTTTGCCGCGTCCGTTGACGCCCTCGTCCTGAAGAATTTCGTCAATATGATTGTGGATCATATCACGATAAAGGATGGGGATCCCGTCGAAATTGTATTCAAAAACGGACTTCGAAACCGCTTTGTCTATCAGGACGACGCCACCGTGTAAAATGCCCCGTCTGCGCTCTCCTGCGCCCCGTCCTGCCCGTTTTAACCCTCTGCCCTTATATTTCTACCCTAAACAAAAAAGCCGCGTTTAAGCGGCTTTTTCAATCTCGTGTTCGGTATTCATTTGACAGCCGAACGTCGTGACATGAAAGGTCAGCGGACTGCCTTTTTTTGCAGAGAGCTGTTCCACATAATTTTTAGCAATGTCCATAAAGTAATACTGACGCTCCGGCTCGCTCTGCGGGATCTGCTTTTTATCGATTATTTCAATGTCTATTTTCTTTTTCATCTTCATCCTTACCATCTACGGACGTGTCTGCCCGTTTCCATATATAATATATTTTGTGCTGGTCAGCGCATCCAGTCCCATCGGTCCTCTTGCGTGAAGCTTCTGGGTACTGATGCCGATCTCCGCGCCAAATCCAAATTCAAATCCGTCTGAAAAACGCGTCGATGCGTTGACATAGACGCAGGCAGCATCGATCTCATCCAGGAACCGCTGCGCGTTCGTGTAGTTTTCTGTGATGATTGCCTCCGAATGCCCGGTATTGTAGCGGTTGATGTGTGCGATCGCCTCGTCGAGAGACGACACCGTCTTCACGGAGATCATATAATCGAGATACTCCCTGCCCCAGTCTTCCTCCGTCGCCGCCGACAACAGTTCCTTTTTCAGTTCTCCACCATTTGCCGCCTCCCGGCGCTCTGCCGCTGCAAGACTTTTCTCATCCGCATGAATAACAACATCCTTCTGCTGCAGTGCCGCCGCAAGCTTTGGCATAAATGCATCCACGATTTTCTCATGGATCACGAGTGATTCACAGGCATTGCACACACCGATCCGCTGGGTCTTTGCGTTTAAGATAATACGGATTGCCATATCGAAATCCGCACTCTCATCCACATAGATATGACAGTTGCCGGTTCCCGTCTCAATCACAGGAATCGTCGCCTGATTGACGACGGCGCGGATCAGCCCTGCTCCTCCGCGCGGAATCAGCACATCCACATATTCCTTCATCTTCATAAAGGCAACCGTTACCGCCCTGTCCGTATCCGCAATAAGCTGCAGGGC
>ERZ857757.778-NODE-778-length-29920-cov-3.619890_pt1 | contig 29920 bp, 22 predicted proteins | sample MGYA00519764_ERZ857757 | MGnify/ENA primary metagenome ERZ857757 (study PRJEB31778, sample SAMEA3449359) | human gut metagenome | biome: human gut; feature: human-associated habitat; material: faeces | place: United Kingdom | collected 2010/2012 ... | reverse complement strand
GCAGAGGGCCCGCCTGCTGCGCGAAAGCGCGGAGCCGCTGACCATCGTGGCCACGGCTCCCCTGACGAACGTTGCCGCCCTGCTGCTGGCCCATCCGGAGCTGAAGGCGAACATCGCGGGCATCGATCTCAATTTGCAGTACCCCGCCGGGTGGGACACCGCCCGCGCGATCAAGTTCGCGCAGGGCTACGACCGCCCCGCGCCGCGCGACTTTGTCGGCGAAGCGCCGCTCACAGCGCCGGAGGCCGCTGCGCTTGCCGCCTTTACCGAAGCGCTCGACCCCGCGCTCGTGCTCGCGTACCACACGCAGGGCAATGTCATCTATTGGAAGTACTTAAATTTTGAGCCGGAGGGCAGCCGCGCGCTCGCCGATCGGTTTGCCGCCGTGAGCGGCTACACCTGCGAGGACACGCCCTACGCCTCCGGCTTTGCCGGATATAAGGACTGGTTCATTCAGAATTTTGACCGCCCCGGCTACACGATCGAATGCGGCCTCGGCGAAAACCCGCTCCCGCTCTCACAGTTTGAAAGTATCTGGAACGCCAACCTAGGCATCCTCACCCTCGCCGCGCTGGGGATATAGACAAAGGGGGGCGTGCCGCAGCGAATTGCGGCACGCCCTCTTTTATGCAATTTCTTTGTACCGCGTAAAAACGTACTCATAGACTTTCTCGCGGTATTCCGTAATGTCGTCATTATTATAACATTCCGGCAGCGTCTCCCAGAGAACATCGCGGATCAGCGTATCGACAACCGCCCGCGTTTCCTGCTTATCCGTCCAATGATCCAGTTCAGAGATTTTCGTCTTGATTTTTCGGAGAAGATCCGACGCCGCCGTCTTGAGCTTTTTAATATCGTTTTTGCCCAAATCGTCACGGAACAGCATGTCGTACAACGAAAGCTCTTCGTCACTCGCAAAGCCCTCCCGCGCGTAGCGCTGCTCCTCCCGGCTCATACGATCGGCGAGATCCATCAGATCCAGGAAGGTCTTTTCGATCGTCGCTCTGTCCTGCTCGCCGTTGTAGCTCTGGATAATCTCACGGTATCGTTCGTAGTAATCGATGCGCTTCGGATTGGCAAACACCATTTTGTCTAGTTGCCGCCGGATCGCCTCATCCAGATCGCGCATGAGCAGGTTCTTCCGCCGGGTTTTGGCAAACTCGCGGCGGAGCAGCTCAAAGTCGATGGCGCTGATGTCGAAACGCGGCGGCGCGGTTATGGCGTTTGGCTGCTGCGGCTCAATCTCCACATAATCGTTAATGATGGCGTTGATCTCCACCATTAAGTCGGTCGTATCGGTATGCTTTCTCTTTTTTTGCAGCATACCGTAAATGGCCGCAATCGCCTCACATTGCCTGCGCATATGTCCGGTTACGTCGTCTCGATCCGTATATTTCATCAGGCGCTTCAGCTCCGAGGCATAGGTCGAAAACGATTTTTTATCCTCCATGGAACCGCACACGGCGTTGGCGGCATCCTGCAAATACGAAAGCTTTGCAAAACCTTCCGCGGCGATCAACAAATCCAGATCGATCTTCCGTTCGGAGAGAAACGTTTCCGCTTTGGCAACCGTGTCGCCGATCCGCGCGATCAGCTTCTCTTTGTCAACTGTCGGGTCAGTGCCACCAAGTCCGCCGGCATTTGCCGTATAGTCTGCAAGCGCTTTTCGCAGCGCTTTTACAATGCCTACGTAATCAATGATCAGACCGTTGCTTTTCCCCTCTGCCACACGGTTGGCACGGGCGATGGTCTGCATCAACGTATGCGCTTTCAACGGCTTATCCAAATACAGGCAGGACAGGCACTTGACGTCAAACCCGGTGAGCCACATGGCGCAGACGAATACAACGCGGAGCGGATTGCCGGAATCCTTAAACTCTTTGTCCAACTCGCGGTTTTCCATCTTTTCGCGGTGCGTCTTGATATCCAGTCCCCATTTTCTGAAGGTCTGTATTTCGTTTTGCTCCTGCGAAATGACGACCGCCATTTCCGTTTCCTGCATCCAGCGCAGCTTACGTTCCAGCTCCTGCGCCTCCTGCTGCGTCGCCGACTTAATCTTTGCCTTGAGATTTTGAATTTCCGCTTGCCAATATTCCTGCACGAAGTTATACATGCGCACGCAGGTCACTTTATTCAGGCAGACAAACATCGCCTTGCCGCTCGTCCAGAGATCGGAGTAGTGGCCGGCAAAGTCTTTGGCAATAGACCGCAGACGCGGCTCCGCCGTCAGCAGATGGATCTCCTTGGCGAACTCCGATTCGAGCTTGTCCTGCTGATCCACGTCGAGATCCGCGTTTTCTATGGCGTCCAGAATCCGATTTGTGATCTCCGGGTTGTGAAGGTCAAGTATCTTCTCTCCGCGGTTCTCGTAATACAGCGGGACAGTCGCGCCGTCCTCCACGGCTCGCTTGAAGTCATAGATCGAAACATAGCCGCCAAAGGTGCGGGCGGTGATGTTGTCGCTCGACAAAAGCGGCGTTCCGGTAAAGCCGATGCGCGCCGCCGTCGGCAGCAGCTTCATCATGTTATCGGCAAAGATACCGTATTGGCTGCGGTGCGCTTCGTCCGACATGATGATAATATCGTGGTCGGGATAGATCGGCGCGGCGTCGGGCTTATTGAATTTCTGGATCAGCGTAAAGATGAAGCTGGGATTCCCTTTCAGTTTCTGTACGAGATCGTCCCCGCTCGCGGCGATAAACTGCGCTGCTTTGGTTTTTCCGAGCAGCCCGCAGTTTTCAAACGTGTCGCTGATCTGCTTGTTCAGCTCGTCGCGATCCGTCAAGATCACAAACGTCGGCGAACCGGCAAATTTTCGCCGAATCTTCTGCGCGAGGAACACCATGGAATAGCTCTTGCCGCTGCCCTGCGTATGCCAGAACACGCCGAGCTTCCCGTCGTTCAGCTTGCGGCCGGCATAGGCCTTCACCGCCTCATTCACGCCGAGATACTGGTGGTTGCGGGCAAGGATCTTTGCCGTGCGCCCGCCGGAGTGGTCGTAAAGAATGAAGTTTTCCAGAAGATCGAGGAAATTATCCTTCCGGCAGATGCCGCGCAGCATCGTTTCCAGCGCAACGCTGCCGGGGTCGGACTCCGCCAGACGCTTCCACTCGTGGAAAAACTCGTATTTGCTGCCGAGCGTGCCGATCTTCGCCTCCGTGCCGTTTGAGAGCATCAGAAAGGCGTTGTAGTAGAAAAGCTGCGGGATCGTATCGAGGTAGTCGGTGTAATTGTCCTCATAGGCGTTCTGCACGTCCACGGTATTCTTCTTGAGCTCCACGAACAGCAGCGGGATACCGTTTACGAAGCCGACGATGTCCGTCCGGCGGCGGTAAAGGTCGCCTTGAATTTTCAGCTCCTTGATGGCGAGAAATTCATTATTCTCCGGGTTTTGAAAGTCGATCACCGCGGCTCGCTTCGTTTCCGGCTGACCGTTCGGCTTTTTCACCGTGACGGGGATGCCGTCCCGAATGAGAAAGTACTTTTCCTCGTTGACTTGCAGAAGGGACGCCGTGGAAAGGCGGTTTTCCAGCGTTTTCTGCGCCTCGGAAAGCTGCGAATCCGTCATCCACGGGTTGAGCCGCCGCAGAGCATTCTGAAAATACCGGGTCAGCAGTATCTCGTGATAGCTTGTCCGCCCGAACGTGCCGTTTTTGCCGAGCACTTCCGTATTGTAAGCAAACTGCACATCCCAGCCGAGCTCATCCCGGAGCAGATCCCCGGCGCTTTTCTGCACGAGGATATTTTCGGAATAGTCGTAGCTCATAAAATCACCATTTCTTATTTCCTGACAACTTCATTAACTCTTCATATGATTGTTGATTCAGCCAAAACGGATACTGTCCACTTAGTATGTCGGCTTCTGACAGTCGGATGTTTGCTTTATGGTCTGTCAGCACATCCCAAATCCACCATGTTGCAAATATATCAGGAAAAACCACAAAAACATTGTTAAATTTTTTGCTATCTATGCACTGTAATTTAATCCACTCAAAAAAGCCCTGTCGGTCACCATCTAATAGGCAATGCGTTACAGATCCATATTCATCAAGAACCCAGTCAGTCAAGTCAGTTAAACACAGCACACAAAGATGTACATTGGAGACAGAGTATGTTTTCTTCAGTTTCTGCTGTATTGATTCTTGAATGTATTGAAAAGCATCCTGTTCTACATTATTCGTCGTATAGGCTCCGGAGAAAAATCTCTGAATGTAGTTACCTTTCTTTTTGCGATTGGAAGCAATTGTAAACTCAAATGGGACTCCATCACAGAAATAGTCCGGTTCAAATCTGTCAGCATTGCCCGGAATCCAATTGCTACATCCCAGCGCTAATTCCATCACTTTCTGAATGAACGATTCATTTACAGATTTACGCCTGAAATCTGGAGGCAAATATGCACTTACTATTACGCTTGGTGGTTCCGGCATATCCATATCTACACCTCAATTTCTCCACTCATCAGCTTGGGAAGCAGGCGGTCACGCGCTTCTATAAGGAGTGTTACCTGCTCCGCAAGTTCAGCAATTCTTCCGTCCATGTCGCTCACTATGACATTAAACTGTTCAATCAAATTGCTCACAGGAATAGTGAATTGTTGTGCCAGAAGCTCATCTTTGGATATAGATGCAAATATTGCCCCGTTTCCAATGACATCGTCTTTAAAAAAGTGTTCTTTTAAGAGATAAAACAAATAACTCTGTTTCCCTAAGCGGTGATTGATTGCAGCCAAGCCGCGGCCAATAACAACTCTGTTCCTAGTCAGATTAAGGCGGCCAACAGGCGCCCGCACACTGAATAGAATACTTCCCGCCTCTGCTATTCTGGTAAAGGAAGTGCTATATATTTTGTCAACTACAAACCGCGTTCCATAACTGCCCACGCCTTGATGAAAAGGCAAACCCTGCCCGTTTTGATTGTAGAACTCTGACTTTGGACTTTGCCCCATAACAACATCTGCAATCTGCGATAATGTTTGTATCTTCCACCCCTCGGGGATGCCGTCTGTGATTTTCGTGTTCTCGTGGCCGGGGAAGCGGAGGTCGACAAACCACTCCTTATACAGCCGCTGCGCCGCTTCCTCCAATAGTTTGATTTGTTTCTGGTTGTTTTCAATCAAATCATCGTAGGCAGAGAGGACAGACATAATTAATCTCTGTTTTTCAACAGGCGGGAATGAAACCGGAAAATTTGGGAAGCGAATCAACGGTATTCTATCAACAGTGGCACCAATAACAGTATTTTCGGCTATCATTCCTCGCCATTCATCAGAGAAAAAGTAATAGTACAAAAACTTTCCCAAAACTTTTTCTTCGTCTGGTCGAATCAATGCCATTCGACGCCCCAAGCATCCACGAAATCCTTTAGGGATGATGGCATAGAGATTTAGTGTTGCTTCATAAGAAAATACAATATCACCTTCTTGCGGGGTGACACGCTTTGTCCACTTAGGCAAGTCCTTTTCACCGATGTACTTTGGGGAAGATAAATCCAAGTGACCATCAGGTGTAATATTGGAAATACCAAGAAATACTGCGCCTTCTTCGCTAACCGAGGGTGTTGCATGCGGCCCATCATAGATTCCTTGACATACTTCGCTTATTTTGGCTCTTTTCCACTTCATATTCCTATCTCCTCCAAATTTTTGGAGATGGTCTGCATCAGTTCGTTGGATTCCGCCTGCAATTTCAGCAGTTCCTGATGAATCTCCGTCATGCGCTCGGCAAAATCCACACCGTCATCCTCGACCGCCGCAACGCCGACATACGCGCCGGGCGTCAGAGAATAGTTTTTCTCCGCGATCTCCTCACGGCTTGCCACCCTGCAAAGGCCGGGAATATCCCGATATACCCCGTTACCGAATTTTTCCGTAAGCCAGATCGCCTCGTCCAAAACCTGCAAATCGCTTTGCAGCATGGAAACATACTGGTCGGAAACCGTCTGAATGCTTTTCCTGTCCTTTTTGCTGGCAGCTTCCAGTTTTTCCTTGCAGTCGCGTTTTTCATCCTCGATTTCCGAAACGAGTGTATCTCTCATCTCCGCAAAATCGCCAATGCCCCGGATATCGGCAAACACGCGCCGCGCTTCTCTCCCGACGATATACTCTTTGCATGTCCGGAAATACCGGATGTATTCCTCCAGCAGAGACGTATATTTCTCCGTCTCTCCCCGGTACAGCCACACGATCGCGTTCAGGTTTTTGAGCTGCCACTCGCTCCACTCGTTCAGCGTGCGGTCTACGACCGTATAATAATTCCGCGCGTCGATAAAGAGCACCTTGTCCCGGATGCTCTCCGTTTTGTCCTTGTCGAAAAACCAGAGTGAGCAGGGCAGACTTTTGGTATAAAAGAAGTTGTTGCCGACGCTGACCATCACATCCACATGGCCGGTCTCCACCAGTTTCCGGCGGATATCACGATCCTTGCCGGAGCTGTCGGTGGCGGAGGACGCCATAACGAACCCGGCGCGGCCGTGCTCGTTCAGATAACTGTAGAAATAGGAGATCCAGAGATAGTTGGCGTTGCCGACTTCCTTGTTTTTATTCACGCCCGGCATGCCGAACGGCAGCCGCCCGGCGCTCTCGCACGATTCGGCTTTCACCTTGTCCACGTTGAACGGCGGGTTGGCCATCACATAGTCGCAGCTGCCGACAAGTCCGTGCGCGTCGTGATAAAAGGTGTTGGCCTCGTCGCCGGAGCGGATCACGCCGGTCAGTCCATGCACCGCCATGTTCATCTGGCAGAGCTGCGCATTATACTCCACCTTTTCCTGTCCATAGAACGTCATGGCGCTGTTGGCGTTCATGCCCGCCTGATTGACAAAATCGCCGGACTGGATGAACATGCCGCCGCTGCCGCAGGCAGGGTCAAGCAGCACGCCGCCCTTGGGTTCCAGCACGTTGACGATCATTTTTACCAGAGATTTGGGCGTGAAAAACACACCGTCATCCGAGGCGATGTTCTTGGCAAATTTATTGAGGAAGTATTCGTAGATACGCCCGATAACATCGCCGCCGACTTCGTCGAGCGCGCTGTTATTGAAAATGCGGAGCAGCTCGGAGAGGATCTCGTCGGAAAAGTCGGTATAGGTTTTCGGCAGCACGCCGGTGAGCTGCTCGCTCTGTTCCTCGATCAGGGACATGGCATTGTTCACCACTTCGCCGAGGCTGTTCATGGTGTGTCCGTCTTTATTCTTGATCCCGGCTTCCGCAATGTTTTCCGGCAGACTCAGCAGATAGCTGTACTGCGCTTCCCGCGGGAGAAAGAGCGCGCTTTTCGCCACAAAATCGTTGGCCTCCACGGGCATCACGCGGCCGCCGCGGGACGGACGGTTTTTCAGTATCTCTTCTTCCACCAGCTTGAAACGGCTGTAGGCGTATCGAAGGAAAATCAGCCCGAGTACCGGCATGCAGTACTGGTTGGATGTCAGCTTGGAGCCGGAGCGCAGAAGGTCGGCGGATTCCCAGAGATCGGATTCCAGTTTGCGGATATTTACCATGTTGTTCACCTGTATCTTTCAAATGTCCGCCGTGTGTGCCACAAACCGACGGTTTTGTAATATTTTATTATATCGTATGCTCACAAAAAAGACAACGTTCGAGCATAAAAATCCCGCTGCCGAAGCAGCGGGATCACTTTATCTTTATTAGTTCCTCAGCGAGTGGAGCGGGGCGGGGATGCGGCCGCCGCGGGCGATGAATTCCGCGCTCGACGCCGCGTGCACCGGCATGACCGGCGCTTCGCCGAACAGCCCACCGATCTCCACCGTGTCGCCCACGGTCTTGCCCGGCGCGGGGATGAGCCGGACGGCGGTGGTCTTATTGTTTATCATGCCGATGGCGGCCTCGTCCGCGAGGATCGCGGAGAGCGTTTCGGCGCTCGTATCGCCCGGCACGGCGATCATGTCGAGCCCCACGGAGCACACGCACGTCATCGCCTCGAGCTTATCGAGCGTGAGCGTTCCCTCGCGCGCTGCGGCGATCATGCCCTCGTCCTCCGAGACCGGGATAAACGCGCCGGAGAGCCCGCCGACGTGGCCGGAGGCCATCACGCCGCCCTTCTTCACCGCGTCGTTCAGCAGAGCGAGCGCGGCGGTCGTGCCGTGGGTGCCGCAGACCTCCAGTCCCATGGTTTCGAGAATGCGCGCCACGCTGTCGCCCACCGCCGGGGTCGGCGCGAGCGAGAGATCGACGATGCCGAACGGCACGCCGAGCCGCCGGGACGCCTCCCGCGCGACGAGCTGACCCATGCGCGTGACCTTAAACGCCGTGCGCTTGATCGTCTCGGCCACAACGTCAAAGCTCTCGCCCCTGCACTCCTGCAGCGCCTGATAGACGACGCCGGGGCCGGAAACGCCGACGTTCACCGCGCTCTCGGCCTCGCCCGCGCCGTGGAACGCGCCCGCCATAAACGGGTTATCCTCCACCGCGTTGCAGAAAACGACGAGCTTGGAGCACGCGAGTCCGTCCGTATCGGCGGTGAGCGCGGCGCACTTTTTGATGACGCGGCCCATCTCCGCCACAGCGTCCATGTTGATGCCCGCGCGCGTCGAGCCGACGTTCACGCTCGCGCAGACGCGCTCGGTGCGCGCGAGCGCCTCGGGAATGGAGGCGATGAGACTGCGGTCGCCGGTCGTGAAGCCCTTCTGCACAAGGGCGGAAAAGCCGCCGATGAAGTTCACGCCGACCTCGCGCGCGGCGCGGTCCATTGCCTCCGCGATGGGGACAAGGTCCTCCCCGCACCCGCCCGCGATGAGCGCCACGGGCGTAACGGACACGCGCTTATTCACGATGGGGATGCCGAATTCGCGCTCGATGGCCTCGCCCACGGGGACAAGGTCGTGCGCCTCGCGGCAGATCTTTTCGTAGACCTTATCCGCGGTTCTCTTGATATCGCCGGTGGCGCAGTCGAGAAGGCTCAGCCCCAGCGTGATCGTGCGCACGTCAAGATGCTCCTGCTCGATCATCCGGATGGTCTGGACAATCTCGTCGGTATTGAGGAAATAGCTCATGGTGCCCTCCTCAGATCCGGTGCATGGCGTCGAAAATATCCTGCCGCTGCACGTGCACCGCAAGCCCGCGCGCCTCGCCGACGGAGCGAAGATGCTGCGAGAGCATATCGAACGGCATTTCGCACTCGGCAAGATCGACGAGCATGATCATTGTGAAGTAGCCCTGCATGAGCGTCTGGCTGATGTCGAGAATGTTGATGTTCTGCTCGGCGAGCGCGGCGGTGATGTACGCGGTGATGCCTTTGGCGTCGCGCGCAAATACGGATACGATGGCTTTCATGGGCGTTCCCCTTCTCTTTCAATGAATAAAAGTATTATACACGGTTTTTGCAATTTTTCAATGTCCGCCCTGCGCGGAAATTGCACTTGCATTTTTCCGCCGCGGATGATATGATTTGCACACCGAAAACAAATGCTTTTCACGGAGGGACACATATGGCGAACCGAAATCTCCCCACCTACTATCTGGTGGAGGCGGACATGCTGCCGGAGATCTTTCTCAAGGTCATGGAAGCGAAGGAGCTTCTGCAGACCGGCGAGTGCAGCACGGTCGGCGACGCGGTCAACCGCGTCGGCATCAGCCGGAGCGCATTTTATAAGTATAAGGACTCGATCACGGCGTTTCAGGATCTGCGCCACGGCCACATTCTGACGTTCCAGGTGATGCTGCGCGACCAGACAGGACTGCTCTCGGCGGTGCTGAGCGTGTTCGCCCAGTGCGGCGCGAATATCCTCACGATCAATCAGAGCATTCCGGTGAGCGGCTGCGCCACGATCACCATCAGCGCCGAGACCGCCGGAATGAGCGAGAGCATGGAAACGCTCATGAACCGCCTCGTCGCCGCCGACGGTGTCATCCGCGCCGAGATTTTAGCGGGATAAGACCTAATTAAAGCCTCCCTTGTGCAAAGGGAGGTGGATTTTGCCGAAGGCAAAAGACGGAAGGATTGTCGTTTTCCAGAGGTTACAATCCCTCAGTCAGCTTCGCTGACAGCTCCCTTTACACAAGGGAGCTTTTTTATTGTCCCAAATGGCGCGCATCACGACGGTTGAATACAATGGAGTGTCAAATCCCATTTTGCCATTCCGGAGGTTTTATCGATATGCTGTTCGTGGAAAAATTCGGCGGAAGCTCGCTCGCCGGGGTCGAGCGCGTCCGCTGCGCGGCGCGCCTCATCGCCGACACGGTGCGCGCCGGGCACTCCGTCGCGGCGGTGCTCTCGGCGCAGGGGAAAACGACGGACGCGCTTTTATCTACCGCCGCGCACTACAGCCGCAGCCCCTCAAAGCGCGAGCTCGACATGCTGCTCGCCACCGGCGAGCAGGCAAGCGTCGCGCTCATGGCGATGACGCTCGAGGAAATGGGCCTTCCCGCCGTGTCGCTCACCGGCTGGCAGGCAGGTGTCGGCACGGATGAGACATACGGCGACGCGCACATCCGCCGTCTCTCGATGGAGCGCGTGCGCCGTGAGCTGGACGAGGGGAAGGTCGTCCTCATCGCCGGTTTTCAGGGCGTGAGCCCCGGAAACGACATCACGACGCTCGGGCGCGGCGGCTCGGATACGACCGCCGTGGCTGCGGCCGCGGCGCTGCGCGCGGACGAGTGCCGCATCTATACCGACGTGGAGGGCGTATTCACCGCCGATCCCCGCCTCATTCCGGAGGCGCGGCGGCTGAGCGCCGTGGACAGCGAGGAAATGCTCCGGCTCGCCTCGCTCGGCTCGCAGGTGCTGCACGAACGCAGCGCGGCGCTCGCGCTGCGCTTTGCCGTCCCGCTCACGGTGCTCTCCAGTCTTGTCCCCGCGCCCGGCACCGTCATCCGCCCTCTGCCGCTGCCGGAGGACGAGGGCCGTCTCACCGCCGTGACGCGCTCGGGCGCTCTCGTCTCGCTCGTCGGCACGCATCTGCACACGTTCGCCTCTCTCCCCGAACGGGCGGCCGCGGCGCTGCGGGAGGCGGGGCTCTCCCCGGACGCCGTGCTTCTCACCGACGGGCGCCTTACCGTGCATGTTCCAGAGGCGCAGAGCCTTGAAACCCTCCGCTGTCTGCACGCCGCGTTTCTGGAAACGAAAGATCATTCTTAATTCCGATTTTACTATCGGATTTCTTGACGAAATAAGGCAAACGTGCTACCCTCTTGGGGATAATATCTCCGGGAGGGGTTTTTTATGATCTATCTCGACAACGCCGCCACATCGCTCCGCCGTCCGGAGGGCGTGGTGCGCGCGGTGAGCGAGGCGCTGTGCTCGCTGGGCAACGTCGGCCGCGGCACGAGCGAGAGCGCGCTTTCCGCCGCGCGCGTGGTATACGCCGCGCGCGAAAAGCTCTGCGCCTTTTTCGGCGGGGCGGACCCGTCGCGCGTGTGCTTCACGCAGAACTCGACCGAGGCGCTCAACACCGCCATTTTCGGGCTTCTCCGGCCCGGCGACCACGTGATTTCGACCGATCTCGAGCACAACAGCGTGCTCCGCCCGCTCTACCGGCTGGAGCAGGAGGGTGTGGAGGTCACGTTCCTGCGCGCCGATGCGCGCGGCTGCATCGATTATGCCGATCTCCCCCGCGCGCTGCGGCCGAACACCCGCGCGATCGTCTGCACGCACGCCTCCAATCTCACCGGCAACGCGCTGGACGCATCCCGCATCGGCGCTTTTGCGCGCGAGCACGGCCTTCTGTTTATCCTCGACGCCTCACAGACGGCGGGCAGCTTTGACCTGAACGCGCAGCGCGACGGCATTTCCGTCCTCTGCTTCACCGGGCATAAGGGCATGATGGGGCCGCAGGGGACCGGCGGGCTCATCGCCGCGCCCGGCGTGGAGATCCGCCCGCTCAAGACCGGCGGCACGGGCGTGCAGTCCTACCGGCGCGAGCAGCCGGAGGAATATCCGACGCGGCTCGAGAGCGGCACGCTCAACGGCCACGGCATCGCGGGGCTGTCCGCGGCGGTGGATTTCCTCTGCGAGGTCACCCCCGCCGCCATCCACGCGCATGAGACCGCGCTTATGAGCGCTTTTTATAATAAGGTATCCACCCTGCCGGGCGTCACGGTGTACGGCGACTTCACGCAGGACCGCGCGCCGATCGTCACGCTCAACATCGGCGACATGGATTCCGGCGAAGCGGCGGAAATTCTCTCCGACGAATACGGCATCGCCGTGCGCTCCGGCGCGCACTGCGCGCCGCGGATGCACGAGGCGCTCGGTACCGTTTCGCAGGGCGCGGTGCGCTTTTCGTTCGGCTGGTTCAATACGATGGAGGAAGCGGAACAGGCGGCGGATGCCGTCCGCGACATTGCCCTATGAGAGTACGCGAAAAGAAAGAATACGTGATCTTCACGTTCCACACGACCGCCGCTGCGATGGCGACGGAAAAGCTCTGCCAGGAGCGAAGCATCCCCGGACGGCTCATCCCCGCGCCGCGGAGCATCACTACCGACTGCGGCATCGCGTGGGCCGCGCCGCCGGAGGAACGCGAGCGCATTGAAAACGAACCGGGGCTTCCCGAGATCGCGGGTGTATACCTGCGCGAGCTTTAAAAGGAGAGCGCCATGCAGACACTGAATCTCAAACAGCTCGAGGCCTTCTGCGCCGTGGTCGAGCGCGGCAGCTTCACCGCCGCGGCGGAGGCGCTCTATCTCGCGCAGTCCACCGTGAGCGGCCACATTCTCGCGCTCGAAAAGGACATCGGCGTGCCGCTGCTCGTCCGCTCCGGCAAGCGGCGCATCACGCTCACCGAGGAGGGGCGGCGCGTATACGACCATGCGCACACCATTCTCCAGAGCTGCGCCGAGCTCTCCCGCGAGCTGGAGGAGCAGACCTCCCGCGAGGTATCGCTCGCAGCGTCGTCCATCCCGATGCAGTATATCCTCCCGCAGCTCATCAGCGAGTTTCACCGGGAAAACCCGGATTTCCGCTTTCTGCTCCGCAGCGGCGACAGCGCCGCCGTCCACGCCGCCGTATTGCAGGGCGAAACGCACATCGGCTTCGTCGGCGCGGTGCTGAACACGCGCGAGCTTACCTACGACTGCATCGCCACCGACCCGCTCGTGCTCGTCACACCCGACACGCCGCGTTACCGCGCCATGTTCGACGCCGGGGAATCCGGCAACGCGCTGCTCGGCGAGCCTCTCATCTTCCGCGAGGGCGGTTCCGGCACGCAGCTCGCCGGGCAGAAATTCTTCACCGAAAACGGCATCGACTCCGGCGCGCTCAACATCGTCGCGCGCATCGACAACAGCGAGGCCGTGCTGCGCGCCGTGGCGTGCGGGCTCGGCTGCGCCGTCGTCTCCGGTCTTGCCGCGGGCGCGACAAAGGAGCTTCTCTCCTTCCCTCTCGTCGGGAAAAACAACGAGCGCGAGATCTACATGATCCGATCCCGCGACCGCCGCCCGACAAAGTCCGCGCGCGCGTTCATTGACTTTCTGCTTGACCGCCGGACGCTGCATTGACGACTCGTTCTATCTGTTTCTCCGATAGAGCCACAGGCGATATCCGATTTACCGTTTGGCATTTTCCGGAGAGCCGTCGTATAATGAAGCCGTTAAAACACAGTTTTGAAAGAGAGAGGGAAAAATTGTGAAAAGCAATTGGTTCAAAAACAACTGGCTGATCCTCGTCACCGGACTTGTGATCGGCATTGCGGCGCTCGTTTTGGGCGCGCACGGCAACCCCGGCAACATGGGCTTCTGCATTGCCTGCTTCCTGCGCGACACGACCGGCGCTCTCGGTCTGCACGGCGCGGAGGTCGTGCAGTACTTCCGTCCGGAGATCGTCGGCATCCTGCTCGGCTCGCTCATCGCGGCGGTCGCGGCGAAGGAATTCAAGGGCCGCGGCGGCTCTTCCCCGATGATCCGCTTCCTTCTCGGCGTGTTCGTTATGATCGGCGCGCTGATGTTCCTCGGCTGCCCGCTGCGTATGGTCATCCGTATCGGCGGCGGCGACTGGAACGCCCTTGTCGGTCTTGTGGGCTTCATCGTGGGCATTCTCGTGGGCGTTGTGTTCCTCAAGAAGGGCTTTACGCTCGGCCGCAGCTATAAGCAGACGCTCGCCGAAGGCGCCGCCTTCCCGGTCGTTTATGTGCTGCTGTTCGTCCTCTGGCTCGCCGCTCCAGCGATCTTCAAGTTCTCCGAAAAAGGTCCCGGCAGCATGCATGCCGCGTGGGGTCTCGCGCTCGTCGCGGGTCTCGTCGTCGGCGCGCTCTGCCAGCGCAGCCGCATGTGCATGGTCGGCGGCATCCGCAACGCCGTCATGTTCAAGGACTTCGGCCTTGTCGCCGGCTTCGTGACGATCATTCTCACGGTGCTCGTCGGCAATCTCATTCTCGGCAAGTTCAACCCCGGCTTCACCGGCCAGCCCGTTGCGCACAACGATGGTCTCTGGAACTTCCTCGGCACCGCCCTCATGGGCTGGGGCTGCGTCCTGCTCGGCGGCTGCCCGCTGCGTCAGCTCATTCTCGCCGGCCAGGGTGAGAGCGACAGCGCTGTCACCGTTCTCGGCATGATGTGCGGCGCGGCGTTCTGCCACAACCTGAAGCTCGCCTCCTCTGCCGACGGCCCGACCGGCAACGGCAAGATCGCGGTGATCGTCGGCTTCGTCGTGGTGCTCGTGGTCTCCCTGCTCTTCACGAAGAAGGCGGAGGAATAAGCCCATGAAAACCGTTGATGCGAGAGGCTTTGCCTGCCCCCAGCCGGTCATCATGGCCCAGAAGGCCATCAAGGCGGACGCTCCCGGCGAGCTGCAGGTGCTTGTCGATAACAAGTGCGCCGTCGAAAACGTCACACGCTTCGGCGAAAGCCAGGGCTATACCGTGACCGCAGCCGATAACGGCGACGACGAATTCACCGTTACGCTGCGCAAATAACCTTACCCCCTTCACGGCTCTTCCGCTTTCATGGCGGGAGGGCCGTTTTATCTGCCAAATCAGCCCATTTGCCGCCAAATCTTGACCAATGCGGCAAAGTCTGATAGAATAACAAAGATTCCTCGTGAGTGATAAGGAGGCTGTACCATGCCCCGAGATTATCCGGAATACGAAGACGAGTCCCCGGAGGAGACATACCGCGACCCGCTCAAGCCGTTTCTGATCGCACTCGTTGTGCTCCTTCTCCTGTTTGCCGCTATCATCGTATTGCTTTACATGCGTCTGCAGACCGCGAACTCCCGCGCCGAAACGCTCTCGCAGGAGCTGACGGCCGTGCAGGTGCAGCTTGACGATCTGCGCGCGCAGCGGGCCGCCGAGACGCCGACGCCCACGCCGACCGAAGCGCCCACACCCACCCCGGAGCCGACGCCGGAGCCCACCGCCACGCCGGAGCCGACGCCGGAACCGACGCCCACGCCCGCCCCGCTCCTGCGCGACACGATCACCGCCGAGATGCTCGGCTACGTCTACCGTCCGGCGGATGAGTTCTGGTATGACGAGGCAAAGACCGCCGCCGTCATCCCGTACATGCTTGCCGTTCACTACGGCCCCGGCATGGACTGGGGTGAGAACATGGCGCTCAACATGGGCGACACGGTGGAGATCCTCGCCAAGCAGAACGGCTGGGTGCTCCTGCGCACCGCCGACGGCCGCTACGGCTGGGCCGCCGGTGAGCTGCTGCGTGAAACGGCCGACGCCCCCGCGGCGACGGCAACGCCCGCCGCGCCGGTCAACCCCGCCGATCCGGCCGTGCCGGTCGCTCCCGCGACGGCGGCTCCGGCGGCTGCCCCGACGCCGGATTATACCGAGGTCTCCAATCCCGATCTCAAATAAGGACATACGAAAAATCCTCTCTCTGCGCTGTGCAGAGAGAGGATCTTCTTTTATGACGGGCAGCGCCGCGAAAGGCGGCGGGGCTGCTCTTATTTTTTGCTGTCCGGCACGATCACCGTGGCAAAATAGCTGATCTTCTCCGGCAGGCCGGTCATCGTCTCGAACACCTGCTGCGTGGGCAGGCCGCAGTCGGCGACCATGGCGGAATCCTCCGCCAGACCGTGCCGCGAGAGCGCCGCGGCGGTCTCGCCGATGGCTTTGCCGGACTTCATCAGCACCTTGGTGCCGGGCTGGGCAAGCGCGGCATCGAGATCGGACGCTCCGGCGGGATAGATGTGCAGCGGCAGCTCCATCTCCGTGAGGCTCCGGCCGAGCGCCGCGGCCACGGCGGAAAAGCTCGCAACGCCGGGGACCATGCGCGTATCGTACCCGCGGCGGCGCAGCTCGTCGAGCACATAATACGCCGTGGCGTAGATGGACACATCGCCGAGATTCACCATGGCGACGTTCCGTCCGGCGTCGAGCTCCGGCGCGATGGCGTCCGCGGCGCGCGCATAGCCTTCGGCGCGGACGGCGGCGTCGCGCGACATGGCGAACGAGAGCGGCAGAACGGTCTTTCCGCCGAGCTCTGCCGCACCCTGCGCGATGGAAAGCGCGAGCATCTCGCCCGAAGCGGTCTGCGGCGCAGCGATCACGGGGCAGGCCTCCAGCACGGCGCACGCCTCGCGCGTCATCCACATGGGATCGCCGGGGCCGACGCCTACGGCGTAAAACATTCCTTTCTTTTCTTTCACAGCGTCCATCCTTCCGTTTTCGCGTCGAGTACCGCGAGCCCCGCGGTCTTCGCGCGCGCGAGGAGCGGCGCGTTCGGCGTCCGGGCAGCCTCTCCCGCGAGGAGGACCCTGCCGCAGCGGCGCATCGTTTCAAACGCTTTTTCGTATACGGCATCGTCCGGCGCGGCGAACGCCGGCACGGAGACCGTTTCCGCGGCGAGCAGCCGCGCGAGCCGGTAGTCCACATCGTTTTCGTACAGCACGCCGGTCGCAAACGGGACGTTCTCGCGCTGGAGCTTCCGGTACACGGATATGCCCGTCCCCGCGCCCGCGAGCACGAACACCTCCGGCGTGTCGCCGGCAGGCTTTTTGAGCTCGATACTGCCGAAGAGCGGATCGAAGTATCCGTCCTCGATGTCGTACAGCTTGCGGATGGCCTGTTCCTCGAACACCTCGCCGGGCGCGCCGAAGCCGAACTGCGTGTCGCCCTTCACGGTGAGGATGCGGTCGGCCACCTTCTCCGCGAGATCGATCTCGTGGAGCGACATGATGACCGTAATGTTCTTTTTGCGCGCCATGCGCGTGAGGATGGTGAGCAGGTCGAGCTTGTGGCGCACGTCGAGGAACGACGTCGGCTCATCGAGCAGTATCATCTCCGGCTGCTGGGCGATGGCGCGCGCGAGCAGCACGCGCTGGCGCTGGCCGTCGCTGATGGCGTTGAAGTCGCGCTCGGCAAGCTCGAGCGCGTGGACGGTCTCCATCGCTTCGTCCACGATGCGCTGGTCCTCGCCGCGGAGCACGCCGAGCCGTCCGGTGTACGGGTACCGGCCGGTAGCCACAACGTCGCGGCAGGTCGTGAGCTCGACCTTGATGCGCTCGGTGAGGATCACGGCGAGCTTTTTGGAAAGCTCGCGATAGGTGATCGTCTGCATATCCCGTCCCTCGAGAAAGATCTTCCCCCGGATCGGTTCCAGGTCACGCGCGATGGTCTTGAGCAGCGTGGATTTGCCCGCGCCGTTTGGGCCGATGAGCGCGATGATCTCGCCCTTCTGTACTTTGACGGAGATATCGCGGATGACCGGCACCTTATGGTAGCCGATCGTGAGATCGTCGATCACAAAATAGGGCGTATCCGTCATTTCCGTCCTCCCTTCCGGCGCAGCATCATGTAGATAACGACCGGCGCGCCGAAAATAGACGTGACGGTGCTGATGTTCAGCTCCGTCGGCGCAAAGGCCGTGCGCGCGATGAGATCGCACAGCATACAGAATACGCCGCCGCCCAAGAATGTAGCCGGTATGACCACGAGCGGCTTGGATGTATTCAGACAGTGCCGGATGAGGAACGGCACGGCGATGCCGACAAACGAGATCGGTCCGGCAAACGCCGTCACCGTGGCGGAGAGGATGCTCGAGAGCACGATCAGCGCCGTGCGGAACGCCTTGATGTTCACGCCCATGCTCTGGGCATACGCCTCGCCGAGCTGGTACGCGCCGATGGGCTTGGCCATGAGAAACGTAGCGCCGCCGGTGATGCCGACGACCGTGGCCGCCACGCCGACGTTGCTCCAGTTCATGCCGGAGAAGCTGCCCTTGGACCAGTTGTGCAGGTTCACGATATCGGAATCCGCCGCGAACGTCACGGTAAAGTCCGTGATGGCAGTGCAGATGTAGCCGATCATGATGCCCGCGACGAGCAGCGTGGACATGCTCGGGATGCGCCGCGAGAAGAGCAGGATGAATCCCACCGAGAGCAGCGAGCCGACGAACGCCGCAAGGATCAGCGTATACGACGACACGACGCCGAAGATCTGGATGAAATAGATCATCGCGAACGCGACGACCATTTTCGCGCCGCTCGAAATGCCGAGCACGAACGGTCCGGCGATCGGGTTTTCAAAGAACGTCTGCAGCAGGAAGCCCGCGAGCGAGAGCGCTCCGCCGAGGATCGCCGCCATGAGGATGCGCGGCAGGCGGATCTTCCAGATGATGTTCACCTCCGTGGGATTGCCGGTCTTGGTGAACAGGATCTCCACGATCCGCTCGAGCGGGATGGGGATGTTGCCGATGTTGATGTTCAGCACCGTGATGAGGCAGAAGGCGGCAATGAGCACGAAGAAGACAAGCGCATACCGGGCGCGCCGCCGTGCCTGATGCACGAGATACGCCCCGGCTTGCGCCGGGGCGGTATTCGTATTGACGGTTTTTTCTGTCATAGTTTTCAGGAAACGCGGGTCAGGAACGTCATGTCGCTCTCCGCACCGCCGGTGAGAGCGAGATGGATGTCCCGGATCATTTCGCCGACAATGTCCGTGGCCTGATAGAACGATTTGCCCGTGCACCAGACGTTGCCCTCCTGCACGGCCTTGAAGTCGGCAAACAGGGCGTCTTTGGCGAGCAGCTCATTGATGCTCGAGATGGGCGCGTCGATGGAAGCGTTGTAGATGAGCACATCGGCGTCCACGGCGGTGCCGTAGAACGTCTCCATGGTAACGGAAACGGAGGTGTTCGTCTGGTCTGTCACGAAGTTTTCAAAGGCATAGCGGCCGCCCGCGAGCTCGATCATCTTGGGAATATAGTCGGTGGGCTTGCGGATGACGATGGAACCGTCGGAGTTCACGAAGAAAAATGCAACGGTCTTGCCGGTGTTCTCAAAGCCCTCGAGCTGCGTGATGATGGCGGCCTGCTGGTCAAAAAACTCCGCGGCCTCGGCATCCTTGCCGACAAGGGCGGCATAGAGCTTGATCCATTCGGTGCGGCCGAGCGGGTGCTGCTCATAGCTGGAGCGGTCCACCAGCACGGGGATGCCGAGATCCTCGATCATCTCCTTGACCTTGGGCGTGTGGTAGATCATCGTGGACTCGATCGCCAGATCGCACTCCTCGTCGATCAGGCGCTCATAGTCGGGCTCGCTGTACTTGCCGGCGAACTCGATATCGCCGCGCTGCATCGCCTCAACGGCCGCGTCGATGTACCAGCCTGACTCGCGCGTGCCGGTGAGCCGGATGTGGTCGAGCGCGTCCACGGCGGCGAAGAGCGACATGGCGGAGGTAGCCGCAAGATAGATCTTGTCCAGCGGCTGCTGCAGCACCGTGACGGAGCTGTCCATCTTCGCCGGTACCGCCGCGCCCTCCGGCACGACGAGGAAGTCGCCGCCGTTGTCGATGCGGATGAGCGTGTACCCGCCCTCATAACGGAAAAGGCGGAATACCGTGGCGTACTTGAGCGGTGACTCTTCGGTGAAGGTCAGTCCTTCGATGACCGGCGCGTCAGCCGGAGCCGCGGCGGGGTCTTCCGCCGCAGGGACTTCAGCCGCGGCAGCCGTCGGAGCGGCGGTCGCCCCGGGAGTTGTGCTCCCGCAGCCGGACATGACGGTCAAAAGCAGCGTCAGCGCCAGAAGAAGCGCCGAGATTCTCTTTGTCGTATGTTTCATGCATTAACCCTCCCGGGAGGTAATTTCGCGGATCATGCGCTCGGCGGTCGTCTCGTCGCCGAAGAGGATGCCGTAGAGCCGCAGCCAGTCGGCCTGCGCGAGAGCGTCGGCCTCGTCGGCGGAGCGGTCGATGAGCATCGGGATATCGAGCACAGCGAAGCGGTCGGCCAGATCGTACAGACGGTCGCGATACTCCACCGCCGTCAGGCTCTCCGCGTCAGCGGGGGCGGTCTGCTTGCGCTCGGTGAGCGTTTCCCCGCTCAGCGGCAGGAGCTTGCCGGACGTGATCGCGAGATCGGTCTTGTTCTGCACGAGCTTCTTGTACTCGGGCTTATCCCAGCTGCCGCCGTACAGCACGCTGCCGTCGGCAAGACCCTTGCTGAGGATCTCGTTCTCGCTCGTCTCCGCGCCGAACACCTTGACAAGGTTCAGCGCTTCAAATATCTCAAAGGTATCGACGGGCGTTTCGTCCATCAGATAGATGCTCTTCGCCGGCAGCGTCACGATAATGAGCTGCTTTTCAAGGCCCGCGGGGAGCTCCGTTCCTTCCGGAACGAACAGATAGCGCAGGACGTTCTGCTTATAGAGCCCGGCGACGTAGTCGGCCTTGATCTGCGCGTTGTCGGCGCTCTCTTCCTCGGCGACGGCTTCTTCCGTGCCGTCGGACGCGGCGGCGCTGTCCGCCTTGGCGATCTCGGCCTTCGCCTCGTCGGTGTCGAGCACCGTGTCGCTTATGACGTCGATCTCCGCGAGGACGATGTTGCCCTCATAGCGGAAGAGCTTGAGATACTGCGCGTGCTCGAGCTTGATCTCCTCCCGGAACGTGAGACCCATGATCTCGGGCGCCTCGGTGCTGAGCGTTTTGCCGTCGGTGTTGTCCTTCTGGTTGTTCGCGTTCGTCTTGAGCTGCACGAAGATGATGTACTCGATCTCGTGCGCGGAGGACATCTTGGTGGTCATGCCGAGAATGCGGTTGTTCTTGTTGAGCTCCACGGGGATCGTGAAGGTGCTGCCGTCGTTGGAGTAATAGGTGTTGCCGGAGGCCTTCACATAGGAGTACTGCGGCGGGTTGCCGCTGCTGCTCACGAAGCGGATGGTGGCGTACGCCTGGCCGTTCTTCACCGTGACCTTGTCGCACACGATGCGCGCGCGGCCGGAGCCGCCGGAGAAGGAGAAGCTGTCGGGCGCGTAGACGCCGTCCTTGAGCGTCGTGCTGTTATCCACGCGGGAGGTGGAGCCGCTGGTGTCGGTTTCGTGATCGGATTCGTTGTCCGGATTGGTGGGGTTCGGGGTAGGCGTCGGCGTCGGGGTCGGCGTGGGTGTCGGAGTGACAGGGTCGGCCGCGTCGCCGATCTTCTTGAGCGAATCGGAGCGGAACGTCACCGTGCGGTCGTACCAGATGTTGTTTTTCAGGCTGTGCGAGGAGATGATGAGGGGCTTGTCGAGCTCAGACACGGGGATGGTGTAGGTGTACTTGCCGTTTTCGTCCACGGCGAAGGGCGCCCAGTTGTCCTTGTCCTTCTCGGCCTCATCGCCCGTACCGGGGTAGAGGTAATCGTAGCCGGTGCCGCTGAGCGTCAGCGTGGCCATGATCGTGCCGTTCACAACGTTGAGCTTCGTGTCGATGATCTTGAACATCGCCGCGTCGCACTCGGCCGTGGCGGAATACTTGCCGTCCTCGGCGGTGCGCTTGAGATTTTCGATGTCCAGCGTGATGCTGCGGTCGTACCACTTGTCGTTCTTCTGGCTGTGAGAGGTGACGGCCAGCGGGTTCGTCAGCTTATCCACCGTGATGGTGTAGGTGTGCCAGTTGTCGCGCGTCTCGCCGTCGATCGTGCCGCTCACGACCTTGGCGGGAGCCCACTCGCTCCGGTCAACGGCGTCGGCCTGCGTGCCGGTGCCGGGGTAGAGGTAATCGTAGCTGGTGCCGTTGAGCGTGAGCGTCAGCTGATACTTGCCGTCCTTCGCCGTGATGACGACGCGGCGCACCTTGAACATCGCAGCGCCGGTCTCGGCGGTGGTGGTGTAGGTGGTGCCGTCCTTGATGACCGAGCTCGGGTCGCTCGGATCAACCGGATCGACGGGGTCGGAACCGCCGCTCAGGCGCGGCAGGAAGCGCGGCAGCAGGAGCTGATCCTGCTTCGTGCTCCACGCGCCGCTCTTGCTGCAGCTCACAAACGGGATGGTTTCCGCAAGGGCGCTCTTCGGCAGCGTGACGGAGAACACGCGGTAGCTGTAGGGATCGTCCGCGTTGAGGATGCCGGCGGAGACCGCGTTGGCCTCGCGCGTCGCCTCGTCGTCGCTCACGGAGCCGAAGTACAGTTTGCTGTAGCCGCTGGTGCGGGTGACATACTTGATGGTGATCGTATCGCCGGACACGGTCAGCGTCGCGCCCGCGTCGACGGGGATGACGCCGTTTTTCGTGTAGGCGTAGCCGAAGAGGTCGTACACGCCGTCCGTGAAGGCGGAGGCGTCAAACGTGCCGTTGAAGTTCGGGACGTTCAGGAAGTAGGACTGCGAGGTGTCCCACGAGTTATCGGAGAAGCCGACCGTCGCGGGCGTGTAGGAGCCCTGCCGCTCGGCGTTCACGGTGTAAACGAACGTCGTGGTGCCGTCGGAGTTCTGCGTGCCGGTGACATAGCCGGATTTATCCTTATCGCTGCGGTCGCCCAGATACAGCTTGTCCGGCGTCTTGGAGGAATTGTTGCCGGCCGCCTTGCCGGTGATGGTGCAGGTGATGGTCGTGCCCTTGAGCACCGCGGAGGAAGAGGATATCTTGAAGCTCTGCTCCACCCGGCTGCCGCCGGCGAGCAGACGGATACCGGCATCGTCCAGCCGCGTCTCGGTATCGTCCGTCAGACGGGGCAGATAGTCGGTGAGGACCAGATAATCCTGCTTCTCCAGCCAGCCGTTCGTATCCTGATACCACAGCGGCGAATGACGCACGAAGGGGATCTTGTCGCCGAGCGCGCTCTTCGGGAGCGTGATATAGAACACCTTGTAGTTCATGCCGATGGGCTCATAGTCGGCGTTGCCGATCGCATTCGCCTCGCGGGTGGCCATCGGGTCGGTCACAAGGCCCATGTAGATCTTGTCGGTATCGCTCGCGCGGGTGACCCACTTAATCGTGACGGTGTCGCCGGAAACGGTCAGCGTGGACTGCGTGTCCACGGGGAAGCCGCGGTTGTCGACCTTGTCGAGATAGGGGTAGGCGTTGCCGTAGAGGTCGTACACGCCGTCGGTGTAATAGCTCGGGTCAAACGCACGGCCAAAGCTCGGGATGTTCAGGAAGAAATCCTGGTTCTCGTCCCAGCTGCCGTCGGCAAAGCCGATGACAACGGGAATGGATGTCCCCTGCTTGTCCGCAGAGACGCCGAACGAGAAGGTCGTCTGCAGACCGTTCACGCTGCCGGAAACGGCGGAGGACTTGTCCTTATCGTCGCGGCTGCCGAGATAGAGCTTCACCGCGGGCTTTCCGGCGTGGACGCCGGTCATTTCGCCGGTGATGGTGCAGTAGATCGTATCGCCGATGAGCGCGGCGGTGGAGGAGCTGATCTTGAAGCTCGACTCGTTGAAGCCGCCGGCGGCGACCATCTTCATTTCGGCATCGGAGATCTCCGTGCCGGTGTCGCAGTCTCCGTCCGCGGGGATGGAGATCACGAGGTCTTTGGTGGTATACCAGCCGCCGTCCGGCTTGCCGAGGGCGATGGGCATGGGCGTGCCACGGTAGGACGCGGGCAGTTCAAACTCGAACACCCAGCCGCCGCCGCTGCGCGCCGTGCCCTGCACATAGGGGGACTTGAACGCATCGTCCTTGGAGCCGAAGTACAGCTTGTCGAACGAGGTGTTGGCGGTCTCAAAGCGGATGAGCAGCTTCTCGCCCGCGACGACCATGCCGGTCTTCGCGGCGGTGAGCATCTTGAATTCCGCGTTGTCCTCGGCCTTCAGAACCTTGATGCCGGCTTCCTTCAGATTGTCGGGCAGCTTCGGGATCGCGGGCGCGGCCTCCGGCTTCTTATCCGGGTCCTCGCCCGAGCCGGTGCCTTCGGGGATATCGGCGGGAACAATGAGCTCAAGCTCGCTGGAGTTATACGGGCTCTTCGCGGTGAGATCGCCTTTGAGGATGCAGACCGGGACACGCGTTCCGGCAGCACTCGCCGGAAGCGTGAAGTGGTAGGCCTGCGTGGCCGAGCCGTTCACGCCCGCGGCGACGCTGAACTCGCCGCCCTTATCGAGCTGCGCGACGAGATCCGTGCGCGTGCCGAAGTACAGATAGGAATAGGTGAAAGCGCCGCTCGCCGCGGGGTTCACCTGCACCGTGACATAGAGCTTGTCGCCGACCACGACGGCGGTGGCCGTCTCGATCTTGAACATGGGGTAGACCTTATCGGCGCCCTGCTTGGCGACGAACATCTTGCCGCTCATGTCCTTCTCGTCCATCGGCGCGGCGGGATAGCTCACCGCCGTGGGAACTGCCGGTTCCGGCGTGGCGGTCGGCTCTGCCGTCGGCGTGGCGGTCGGCTCCTCCGTTGCGGGAGTCTCGGTCGTTTCGGCCGTCGGCGTCGGCGCGGCCGTGGGAGTTGTCTCCGTTCCGGCCGTGGTCTCCGCCGCGGGGGTGGCCGCAGGAGCCGCCGTCGCTTCCGCCGTCGCCGCGGGAGAGGTCTCCGCGGCCGGCGTCACGGCGCCTGCGCTGCCGGTGTCGTCCGCGGCGAGCGCCGGGACAACATTCCCCAGCGCCAGACAGACCACGAGCAGCAGCACAACGATCCTGGACATTGTTTTGTGCATATTGATGCCCTCCTAAATGATCTCATGGGAAAATCTCACAAAAATTCAGACGCTCCTCCCGGAAAAACAAAATCAGAGCAGCCCAAAGGCTGCTCTGACGGTATTTTCAGAATAATAGCGTTTTAATCGGAAACATACCGTTCCAGACAAGAATCCGCCGGGAAGCGGTATCCATCCGATGAAATATCCTGACTCCGTTTCCTCGCTCGCCCGCCTTCCCGGTTTCCCAGTGGCATATTGGGGTCGCTCCGCGTTACAGTTGCCGTTACAGTCCGTGATTCTCACACGGTTCCTTCATTCGGATGTTTCTATTCAATTTTACGGGAGATTCATCCATGTATAGCAAATATAGCATAAACATGATAGCTTTGCAATATATGTTCCCGCAGAATTTCCGAAAAAACGTCATGAGGAAAGGCGCTCAGTCCTTCCGGTCGAGGATGCGGTACACGAGCTCCATGTCCAGCCCCTCGCGCACGACCTGCGCGAGCTTGTCGTACTGTTCCTCGCGGTAGGCCACGGGGTCGAAAGCGCCGAGAATAGAGGGGCTCAGCCCCTTTTTGCGGCAGAGCGCGCCGAGCACGGCGTCGGCGACGCCGGGGGCGTCGAAAATGCCGTGGATATAGCTGCCGTACACGTTCCCGCCGCCGGTGACGACGCCGCGCGCTTCCCGGCTGCGTCCCATATGGATTTCATATCCTTCGTACGAAAGACCGTTCAGGCAGGCAAGCTCTCCCGCCACGCCGGAGAACGTTCCGCGCGTCTGCGTCTGCACCTTTTCGCCCCGAAAAACGGTGTCCATATCGAGAAGACCCATGCCCGCGATGTCCGTGATGCCTGCGGCTTCGACCTGCTCGGGGTCGGAAACGCTCCGGCCGAGCATCTGGTATCCGCCGCAGATGCCGAAAACGAGCGTCCCGCCGTCCGCGGCCTTCAGGATCGCCGCCTCCAGCCCGCTCTCGCGCAGCCATTTGAGATCGGCGATGGTGCTCTTCGTGCCGGGGAGGACGATCATGTCGGGCGCTCCGAGCTCCGCGGCGCGCTCAATGTAGCGCACGGACACGTTTTCGTACCGCTCAAACGGGCTCACGTCCGTAAAGTTCGAGATGCGCGGCAGACGAACGACGGCAATGTCGATCGCGCGGCGCTCGCTGCCGCGGTCAAAGCGCGTGGAGAGGCTGTCCTCGTCGTCGATATCGAGATGGACATACGGCACGACGCCCGCCACCGGCACGCCGCACAGCTCCTCGAGCGTTTTGAGCCCCGGCTCCAGGATCTTCTTATCCCCGCGGAATTTGTTGACGATGGTGCCGCGGATGCGTGCTCGCTCGTCCGGCTCGAGCAGGGCCACGGTGCCGTAGAGCTGCGCAAACACGCCGCCGCGGTCAATGTCGCCGACGAGGAGCACCGGCGCGTCCACAAGCTTCGCAAGGCCCATGTTCACGATGTCCTCCTGCTTGAGATTGATCTCCGCAGGGCTTCCCGCGCCCTCGATGACGAGGATATCGTTCTCCGCGGCGAGCGAGTTATACGCTTCCATCACCGCGGGGATATACTCGCGCTTGCGGCGGTAATACTCCATCGCGTGCATGTTGCCCTGCACGACGCCGTTGACGATCACCTGGCTGCCGACGTCGGTCGTCGGCTTGAGAAGAATGGGGTTCATGCGCACGTCCGGCGCGATGCCCGCGGCCTCCGCCTGCACGACCTGCGCGCGCCCCATCTCGCCGCCCGCGGCGGTGATGAAGGAGTTGAGCGCCATGTTCTGGCTTTTGAACGGCGCGACTCTGTAGCCGTCCTGCCGGAAAATGCGGCACAGTCCGGCGCAGAGGATGCTCTTGCCCGCGTTGGACATCGTGCCCTGGATCATAATGTTTTTCGCCATGGTCAGACCTCCCGTAGGGCGCGGATGAGCGCCTCGTTTTCCGCGCGCGTGCGCACGGCGATGCGGTACCAGCCGGGGCAGAGCCCCGCGTAATTTTCGCAGTTTCGTATGAGGATCCCCTGTTCCCGCAGCGCGGCGTCCAGTCCGGGCGCGGCGCGGAACAGAAGATAATTCGTGTCCGAGGGTATCACGCGAAAGCCGAGTGCGGCAAGCTGTTCCGCGAGCCACGCGCGCTCCGCGCGCACGAGCGCGCGGGTCTTTTCAAGAAATTCCGTCTCCCCCAGCGCCGCGACGCCCGCCGCCTGCGCAAGCGTGGAGACATTCCACGGCGGCACGGTCTCGGACATATCGTGCAGCAGCGATGCGTCCGCGCAGAGACCGTAGCCGAGCCGGACGCCCGCCATACCGTAGCTTTTCGTGAACGCCTTGAGGATAAAAAGCCGCGGGCAGCGCGTGAGGAACGGCTTCAGGCTCTCGCCGCCGTCCGTCAGATCGAGAAAGCATTCGTCCGCGAAAAGGTACGTTCCGAGCTTTTCACAGAGCGCGAGAATTTCTTTAAGCAGCGCGCCATCGGCAAGCCGTCCGGTGGGGTTATTCGGGTTGCAGAGGAAAAACACCTCCGGCCTCGTCTCCCGCAGAAAATTTAGAATGCCGCCGTCCGGCGCAAAATCGTTCTTCTCCGAGAGCGTGTAGCGCGCCACGGCGCAGCCCGTGCGCGCGAGCGCGAGCGAATATTCCGCAAACGTCGGCGCGAGCTCGGCGGCGCGCTGCGGCCGGACGGCGTCGGCAAAGGCGTATATGAGCTCCGCCGCGCCGCTGCCGCAGAGGATGTATTCCTCCGGCACGCCCTCCGCCGCGGCGATGGCGGCGCGCAGCGCGCGGCAGTAGGGGTCGGGGTAGCGGTGCACCTCGGGCAGCGCACGGGTGATGGCCGCGAGCACGCTCTCCGGCGTGCCGAAGGGGTTCGTATTGGCGGAAAAGTCCTGCCGGACGTTTCCGGCGTAAATGTCCCCGCCGTGGGGGTTTTTCGTATCGTACAGCATTTACATCACCAGAAGGAAACGGACCGCGCCGAACAAAACGAGCGAGAGCGCCGCCGTCGCGTAGAGCAGCCGCCCCGCGCGGGGGATGTCCTCGTATTCGATCTCGCGCAGCGCGTCGCCGATGTACGGCTTTTTGTGGAGCTCGCCGTGGTAATACGCATCGCCCGCGAGACGCACGCCGAGCAGGCCCGCGCACACGGACTCCGTCTGCGCGGAGTTGGGGCTGGCATGGTTCCGGCGGTCGCGCCGCCAGATCCGCCAGCCGTTTTTCGCGTCCATACCGAGCAGCGCGCCCGCCGCGAGCATCAAAAGCGCCGAGAGCCGCGCGGGGATATAGTTTAGCACGTCGTCCATTTTTGCCGGGACAAGGCCGATGTTCTTATACGGCATCTCGATATACCCGAGCATGGAGTCCATGGTATTGGCGGCCTTATAGAAAAAGCCGAGCGGAGCGCCGCCGAGCGCGAGAAAGAGCATCGGCGCGATGACGCCGTCGGAAGCGTTCTCCGCCACGGTCTCCACCGCGGCGCGCGTTACGGCCAGATCGTCCAGCTCCGCGGTATCGCGCCCGACGATCATCGAAACGGCGCGGCGGTACTCCTCCGGCACGCCCTTTTTCAGCGCGGCATAGACCTTCATGCTCTCGTCGCGCAGCGACCGGGTCGCGAGGATCTGCCAGCACATGATGCTCTCGAGGACGAGTCCCGCCGCCGGATGGAGACGGTAGGCCGCGTACAGAAGCAGCGCCGGAACGGCGGTCGAGACGAGCACGACAATGACCCAGAGCACGCCTCCGGCGATGTTCTCGCCGCGGACGGTTTTGGGGAACAGGCGCCGCACGAGCTTTTCCGCCGCCGAGATCAGCTTCCCGATCCACACGACCGGGTGCGGGATGCTGTGCGGGTCGCCGAGCAGCAGATCGACAAAAAAGCCGATCAGCAGCGCGATGAGATGGTACATCGGTTCTTCACCCCTGCATGGTAAAAATGTACACCGGGTTCTGGCCGGTCATCAGATGGTACGCGCCGGCTTTGCGGCTGCGCGCGGCGGTGAGAGACACCGCCTCCGTTTCGCGAAACGGAAACGCCTTCACGCACTCGGTAAGCTCCGCAACGGATTCGAGCGTTACCGCCGTCGCCACGATGCGCACGCGCGGATTTTTCTCCAGCAGCAGCGCGATGATCTCCTTCATATGGCCGGTCGTCCCGCCGAGAAAGGCGTGCGTCGGCGCGGGGAGATCGGCGCAGGCGTCCGGCGCGGTGCCGGAAACGGGCGTCACATTGTCGGTATGGAACCTGCGGAGATTTTCGCGCAGGATATCAAAGGCGGCGTCTTTGCGCTCCACGGCGTATACGCGCCCCCGCCGGGCGGCCATCGCCGCTTCGACGGTGACGCTGCCCGTGCCCGCACCGACGTCCCAGACAACGGAGTCTTCGCGCAGCGCGAGCTTCGAGAGGCACACGGCGCGGATCTCGCTTTTCGTCATCGGCACGCTCTCGGCGCGCGAAAACGCCTCGTCCGGCAGCCCCGCCGTTACGGGCAGCGGTTCGCCGCCGTATTCAATGAGCGCCACGGCGAGACTTTCAAAATGTCTTTCCGAAAGCTCCTCCGCCGTGCCGGTGGTGATGGCCTCGTCGGGGTAGCTCAGATGCTCGCCGACCGAAACACGCGCCGCGCCCATGCCGTTTTCCGTAAGCGCGCGGCAGAGCTTTCCCATGCCGTTTTCGCCGCCGACGAGCGCGAAGACCCGCCGCCCCTGCGCGAGCGGGAGCAAAATCGGCTCGCTCCGGCCGTGAAGCGTAACGGGGAGCACATCCTCGTAAGACGTGCCGAGCCTCGCGCAGAGACAGGAGAGCGAGCTCAGCCCCGGCAGCACCGTGACGCGGCAGCCGGCGAGCAGCGGCAGGAGCTTCTTCGTGCCGCTGAAAAAGCCGGTGTCGCCGGACATAACGACCGCGAACGAGCGGTATTCCGGGTGCGCGAGAATGTACTCGCGGATATCCTCCGGCGCGATGGCGGCATGCACTGCCTGTCCGGGCGCGGCGGCGGCTTCGATCATCCGCGCCGCGCCGATGAGACACCCGGCGCGGGACAGCGCTTCGCGCGCCTCGCCGGTGAGCGCGGCGCGGCTGCCGGGGCCGAGCCCCACGACGGCGACCTCCGGCTTTGCGGAAAAGCCGAACCGGCGGCAGAGAAGCTCCACCGTTTCCGCGGCGGAGAGCCCCTCGCGCTGCGGCGGG
>ERZ857757.771-NODE-771-length-30279-cov-13.180320_pt1 | contig 30279 bp, 28 predicted proteins | sample MGYA00519764_ERZ857757 | MGnify/ENA primary metagenome ERZ857757 (study PRJEB31778, sample SAMEA3449359) | human gut metagenome | biome: human gut; feature: human-associated habitat; material: faeces | place: United Kingdom | collected 2010/2012 ... | reverse complement strand
CGATTATCTCATAAGGGCAAAAATAAGGGAAAATACATATCATTTCACTAATGAACGGACTGGAAAGCCTGTAAAATAGGGAAAATTAGAAAGATATTTCTACAAACTTGAAGTTGTCAGTCCTTCTTGTTCTTTTCAATAGCATTAATAGTGCAAGCAAAACCTGTAATCATTGAAAGTAGTATTGCTCCACCCATTGCTTCGTTCATTCCAGCACCAAAGAAAAAACCGACCAACGCTGCAATTACCATAAGAATGATTGAAATGATTACTCTCATAATATATACCTCCATAAATAAGAAGTTGTTAGTTGTTTGGAATCACTTCTCCATTTTCATCTAAAAGATAGATTGCATAAACCGTTCCTATCTGCAATGGATCACTTTCCATTACATCACCATTAAATACAACACGGATATTATCATCTACATTCAATTCTGGTACTCCTTCTGCTGATACCACATCTTTTGTAACAGAAAATTCCTCATCAACAGAAATCCCACTATTAAATGCTTCTATACACCTAACATCAACATATTCTTTATTTATTTCCAAAACTTTTGCATTAAAATATGCTTGTCTCTTTTCATTTTCATTTTTGCATCCAGATAACGCTACTATACAGCCAAATACTGCTAAAATAGATAGCCACCTTTTCATACTCAACACCTCCTCAAATCCCGATTTTTCGCTCTCTGCGCCTTCCCAATAAACGGGAAGTTGGTTACTTCTTGTAATTCATTTTCTTACTTAATACCCCAAACAAAGCCAATAAAAATATTCCAATTCCAAGCAATACGCCAGCTACTTTCATTAATTCATTGTTTGTATACTCTGTATCCGGAAGAATCCCATACTTGTAATAAGAATAACTAACATGGTCTGTGGTATATGCAGCTATGGAATCTCCTACATTATATTCCGAATATACAAATCCCGGTACTTGCATTCGCTTGTGATAATCATTCACTTTTCCATTGTTGTAGTAGAAGAAATAATTCTGAGATATCGTATCAGCCGAGGCATCTTCAGCCCTTTTACCTGTAATCACAATATCCTCCATATAGTAATCTTCTCCCAGTACCATCTCTTCCATTTGTGTATTAAATGCTTTAGATGTCAAAAGTATATTTATCCAGACTGTAATGAAAGCTATACTTAAAATAATGAAACAAATCCAAAACAAAATTTTCTTTTGATTTCCAGTTAATATTTCTTTTGATTCTTTGTGCTCAACCAATTTATTACTCATTCCATAATACCTCTAAAGTACTTTTTTCTTCTTCCTTCCCTTCGTCCAAGAAGTGTATCTCACTCAAAGAACTCGGTCAATCCCGATTTCTCAGTTTCAAAAATTGGCATTTATCGTCTTGTTCCATTCTTATCAAAATTCTTTTTTAATGCTATTTCTGTTGGGAGAATAGACCCAATTAAAGGAATAAGTTGAACACCACAGATAATTCCTCCTATACTCCCAACACAATCTTCATTTTTTCCAATCACTAAAAGCATGAATATTACTGTTATCGGCAACATAACCATTCCACAGACATACCAGACTTTACCACAATATTTATGAGCAAATTCCCATGTGTCTTTGTTCTTCATAGACATCGAAGTCCGATATCCAAATACTGAATTTATTTCCTTTGGAGCCTTTTTCATAAAATATCTTCCAAAACCAATCATCGTAAATGGAAGAAGCAAATCCATAATCAACATAAAGATCCAAAACCCCATTGTAAACCTCCTTTACTACAACTTCCGATTTTGCGCGCTCCCGGCGGGGCGGCAAGCCGGAGTCTCTACCCCCGGCGCGACCGAACAGGTCACGCCGGGGGCGGTTTCACGGTTCGGAAAACCGGAAGCTATCGTTTTTTATTCCACGCGAACATTCACTGGGCTTATTACAAGATTTCCTCCGCCGGCTACCGTGTACCATTTGCCTTTTTCCAGTTTGATTTTTTCTGATACACCAGATGTAATATACCCTACCACATATTTTTCACCCGTTTCCATATCCGTAAAGACCACATCCGTATCACAATCCCCACTTACTTTTACGGTTCCAAATAGCGGCTGTATCTGTTCGGATTTGATCATGCCCTCATCGTTTACAAGTACAAAAGTATGTTTCTTTTGAAAATTCGCATAAACGAGAATGGCAACTGCGAATATTGCGATTGCACATAGAATTGACCATCTTTTTCTGTTCATAAATACTCCCTCAAATCCCGATTCTGCGCGCCGGCAGGCGCTCAGTGGTTTGCCGCGCTGAAGGGGCAGCGCTTTCCGATGCACTGATTGTTCTGCGCGGCGTAGCGGCACACGACCTCCGGCTTTTGCAGCGCGATGCCGAAGTGCTCCTTTACAAAATCGATCGCCGTGAGAATGGACAGAAACGAGTCTCGCTTGCAGCAGCGCGGGCCGCCGATCTCACCGATCTGCCCGAGCGCGGCCGCCGTCATTTTGTGCGACAGCGCAAACGGCTCGTCGGTCAGCGGCGTTGACCCGGAGATGATCGAGACGAACATCCCCGTGCTGATCCCCGCGCCGCACGCGCCCCAGAAGCCGCACGCGCCGCCGGGAACGCTTTTGCCGCGGCGCAGCATCTCCATGAGCGCGTCGGAAAGGGCAATGTCGCCGCCGGCGTTGTGATACGCCGTCAGCAGCGCCGCGCCGACCATCACATGGTGCTCCGGCCCGTGCATATGGCAGCTCGGCAGCGCCATCATCCGCTCGACAATGGCGACCGGATCGCACGCGGTCTCCCGCAGGCACAGCTCCACGATGCTGTCAAGCCCCTGCATATGGCAGTCGCTGCACACGTAGTGCCCGTTTACGCAGCGCGTCTTGGCGAGCTCCTTTTTGCGGCAGATCTCGCACTGCATCTGCACATCCGTCTCCAGATATTCCAGAGGCGCGCCGCAGATCAGGCATTCTTCTTTCATTCGCGTTTCTCCTCTCCGGTTTCGGGGTGTGTGTGCGCATACCGCGTCTCCCACAGGATCAGCCCGCGGGCGGGCGCCGTGGCGCCGGCGGCGGCGCGGTCGCGCGCGGCGAGAATGTCCGCCATCGTGCCGGCGTCCCGCTGCCCGAGCCCGACCTCCAGCAGTGTGCCGGTGAGAATGCGCACCATGTGGTACAAGAATCCGTCGCCCGAGAACGTCAGGCGCACTTCCTCACCCAGCCGCTCGACGGTGATGGCAGTGACCGTGCGCACGGCGGACTTTTTCATATGGCGGTTGGCGCAGAACGACGTGTAGTCATGCCGGCCGCACAGCAGCGCCGCCGCGCGCTGCATGGCCGCCGTGTCGAGCGGCTGCGGCAGGGCATAGACATAGCGGCGCTCGAACACGTTCGGCGTGTCGCTGTTCCAGACGCGGTAGACATACGTCTTGCCGCGGCAGGACAGGCGCGCGTGAAAGCGCGGCTCGGCCTCCGCGAGCGTGAGCACGCCGATATCGCCCGGAAGCTACGCGCGCAGCCGGCGCAGCAGCTCCGGCGCGGGCAGGTCGGTCTTCGCGCGGAACGACGCCGTCTGCATCCGGGCGTGCACGCCCGCATCCGTGCGGCCGGAGCCCGCGACCTCGACCGGCTGCCCGAGCAGGGCGCTGAGCGCGGTCTCGAGCCGCCCCTGCACGGTGTCCGGCGTGTTGCCCTGCCGCTGCCAGCCGTTATAGCGCGTGCCGTCGTAGCTGAGCGTCATGCAGAAATTCGGCATGGTATCCCTCCTGTGGATGAATGATGAAAAGCACGGCCGCGCAGAGCTTGCGCGGCCGTGCCCGGCTTGTCAAAAAACCTCGTAGCCTTTCGCCGCCGCTGCGGCGAAAGAAAGTCCGATCATTTTCTCCGGCGACATGTGCGGCGGAGAAAATACTTCTCAGGCTGCAAGTGTGGAATTTGTGCGCCGTAGACGCACAAATTATGCGCGCAGCAGACTGCAGCCCCTTTGTCAAAAAGGAATACTTTTTGACAGTTTCAGGCGTGGTGCTCCTTCTTGGCAGCCTTGCCGAAGTGGAGTTCCTTGAGACCCTCGACCTCGTCGCACACGGGCTTGAAGCTGCAGCTCGCGCAGTCGAGATCCTCGGGCATGCCCTCGAGGATGGTGTTCATGGTCTTGGTCACGTCCTCGATCTTCTTGGCCGTGGCGTGCAGGGCCTTGAAATCGACGTCCTTGGTGACGAAGATCACGCGCACATTGGTGATGTTCGGGTTTTTCTTATACTGCTTGATGAAGTCGCAGCCGACCTTGTAGAACGAGATGCCCTTCTTGACGGCCTTCTTGCTCACGCGGATCTGCTCACGGCTGCTCTCGGGCGAGACGCGCATCATGTACCCGTCCGGGAAGACGTGATACTTCACAAACTCGATGTTGCGGATGGCGGCATAGGCCGCGTCCTTCTGCTCGACGTCGATATCCTTGACGCCGAGGATGACGATGCGCGCAAACGGCACGTCGCCCTTGATCTCCTTCATGTCCGGACCGTAGAGCAGCACCTCGTCGCTCGGGACAAGCGCGGCATCGGACGTGACGCAGGTGAAGTTCACGGCCTCGTTCGCGCCGCCGCCGAGCTCATACGCCGCGTCGCGCAGCAGCACCAGCTCGCTCTCGCCGTTGTCCTTCCACGCGTCGCGCTCTTTATAGGCCCACTTCTGCGTCGGCGCGCCGAGCAGGTCGTTCGTTTCGCGGATAAAGCTATCGTAAAGTTCCATATCTTTCATATTTGTTCCTCCTCAGATTGTCCCGGCTCAGAAGATGCCCAGGTTGTGCAGCGCCTCGTGGACACCGACCATGATGTTGGAGTCCTCCGGCAGCTCAAACACGCTCTTGCCGCGGATGTCGTTGGCGGCGTGCTGCGGATCGGTGGGGATGTAGGCGAGCACCGGTACCCCGTCGAGCTTAACAAGGTCGTTCATGCTCGGGTCAACGACGCGGTTGACGATCATGCCGATGCGCTCGTAGGTGATGAGGTCGTCGGCGGCCTCCTTGATCTCGCGGCAGACGTTCACGCCCTTGGCGCTCTGGTCGGTGACCAGCACGAGGTGCGAGACCTGCTCCATGACGCGGCGGCTGATCTGCTCGATGCCGGCCTCACCGTCGATGACCACGTAGTCAAAGTCGTTGGCGAGCATGCTGATGACTTCCTTGAGGTAGGAGTTGACCGAGCAGTAGCACCCGGCGGCCTCCGGACGGCCGATGGCAAGGAAGGCAAAGCCCTCGCACTCGACCATGGTGTCAAAGATGCGGAAGCGCGCCTCGTTGAGCACCTCGATGGCCTGACGGTACTCGCCGCGCTCCGAGGTCTGGATGACCTCGTTGCGGATGTCGTCGATCGTGTGCTCGACGTGCACGCCCAGCGCCGTGGACAGACCGACGGCCGGGTCGGCGTCGATGGCGAGGATGCGCTTGCCGGGAAAAGCCTCCACCAGCTCGCGCACGATCGCCGAGCACAGAGAGGTCTTGCCAACGCCGCCCTTCCCCGCGACGGCGATGATCTTGGCTTTCGTTTTGTTTTCTTCCATAGTGCGTTCCCTCCTGCGGCTAAAATAACGGTCAAGCCTGTGGCTTTGCTTGCATCCATCCTACCACAGGCCGGCCGGTTTTTCTGTGTCCACGTCACAGTCCGCCGCAGCCGGCGGGCCGAAAACGCGGACATTTGCGCCGCTCTTGTATATTTTTCGACAAAGTTTGGGCTGCGCGTTCTTTTTTTGTCAGGATTTCAAAAAAAGAATTGCGAAATTTATCACGTATCAGTATAATGTTTTACACAAGCTCTCGTCAAGTGCTTGTTGCAAAATTCACGAATCCAGACAAGTTTTTCTATCAAAAGGAGTGCAATATGCGCGGCATTGAAACCGGAAAGGTACGTATCCGTCACGAAGTGTTCACGGAGATCGCACGTCTCGCCTACGAGGGCGGCGATTATGCCAAGCGGCTCGAAGAGCTGCCGTTCAAGATCATCCCCGGTGAGATCGGTACATACCGGGACAGTCTGTTTCTCGAGCGCGCCGTCGTCGGCGAACGGCTGCGGTTGGCTATGGGACTGCCGCTGCGCAAGTTTTCGGAGTTTTCGCTGCTGTCGGACGGTGTGGAAAAAGCGCTCGATCCGGAAGTCTACTACGAAAAGCCGCTCATCAATGTCATCAAATTCGCCTGCAACAAATGCCCCGACAACGTCGTGAAGATCACGAACGTGTGCCAGGGCTGTCTGGAGCATCCGTGCATGGCGGTCTGCCCGCGGCAGGCCATCACGCGGCAAAACGGTCAGGCACACATCGACACCGATAAGTGCATCCGCTGCGGACGCTGCCTCAAGGAGTGCAAGTTCAACGCCATCGTGCGCCTTGAGCGCCCGTGCCGCAAGGCCTGCGGCATGGACTGCATCCATTCCGACGGGCTCGGCCGCGCCGACATCGACTACTCCAAGTGCACGTCCTGCGGCCAGTGTATGGTAAGCTGCCCGTTCGGCGCGATCTCGGACAAGAGCCAGATCTTCCAGACCATTCAGGCCGTCAAGAGCAACACCCCCGTGTACGTCGCGCTCGCGCCGGCATTCGTGGGGCAGTTCGGCCCCGAGGGCGTGCCGGAGCGGATGCGCAGGGCGTTCCAGCGTCTCGGCTTTGCCGACGTGTATGAGGTCGCCATCGGCGCGGACCTGTGCGTGATCGAGGAGGCGGCGGACTTTCTCGAGGAAGTGCCCGACAAGCACAAGTTCATGGTCACGTCCTGCTGCCCGTCGTGGAGCGACATGGTCAAAAAGCTCTTCCCCCAGTTTGAAAAGAACATCTCCGTGGCCTTCACGCCGATGGTGCTCACCGCGCGCATGATCAAGCGCGACCATCCGGACTGCAAGGTCGTGTTCGTCGGCCCGTGCGATTCGAAAAAGCTCGAGGCGCGGCGCCAGAGCGTGCGCAGCGACGTGGACTTCGTGCTCACGTTCGAGGAGGCGCTCGGCATCTTCGCGGCCAAGGGCATGGACAAGGCGTTCCTGCCCGAGGACGAGGAGGAGCTGCCCGCCTACTCCAGCCGCGACGCGCGCCGCTTTGCCTATTCCGGCGGCGTGGCGCAGGCCGTCGTCAACGCCATCCACGATATGCAGCCCGATCGTGAGGTCAAGGTCGCTGCGGCGGCGGGTCTGGCCGACTGCCGCAAGCTGCTGATGATGGCCAAGGCCGGAAAATACGACGGCTACCTGCTCGAGGGCATGGCCTGTCCGGGCGGCTGCATCGCCGGCGCGGGCACGCTGCGCCCCATCGAGCAGTCGCACAAGGAGGTCGAGGCGTTCAGTTCCGAGGCGTGCTTCACCTGCGCCAATGACACGCCGTACATGGAATATCTGCCCCTGATCGAGGAAAAGGACAAGATCCGCAAACCATGATCTATCTGCGCACCGCCGGCGGCGGTGCGCAGTTTTTATAAAATCCCTAAAAAACGTCCGTTGTACCAATGATTTTTTTCCACGCTGCGGGCTGGACAAGCGCACGTGTTCGCGGTACAATAGCAAAAATATTCTTCGGAGCGGGCCGCCGCTCCGTTTTCCACAGGCGTACAAATACATGAGAATTATAAGGAGGTCTTTCCCATGGCTTACTTCTTCTCCGGTCAGTCGCACACGTTCAACGAGTACCTGCTCGTGCCCGGCTACTCCTCGAGCGAGTGCATCCCGGACAATGTCTCCCTGCGCACCCCGCTGACGCGTTTCCGCGCGGGTGAGGAGCCGGCGCTCTCGCTCAACGTGCCGATGGTCTCGGCCGTGATGCAGTCCGTGTCCGGCGACCGGCTGGCCGTCGCGCTGGCGCAGGAGGGCGGCGTGTCGTTCCTGTACGGCTCGCAGTCGATCGAGGACGAGGCCGCGATGGTCGCCCGCGTCAAGAGCTACAAGGCGGGCTTTGTCCAGAGCGATTCGAACATCAGCCCCGATGCGACGCTGGCCGACATTCTGGCCCTGCGTGAGCAGACCGGTCACTCCACCGTCGCCGTCACCGAGGACGGCACGGCCGACGGCCGCCTGGTCGGCATCGTCACGAGCCGCGACTACCGCGTGAGCCGCATGGACCCCCAGACCAAGGTGCGCGAGTTCATGACCCCGCGCGAGAAGATGATCACCGCGCCCGACGGCACGTCCCTGAAGGAAGCCAACAACATCATCTGGGAGCACAAGCTCAACTCCCTGCCCATCGTCAACGACGAGGGCCGCCTGTGCGCATTCGTGTTCCGCAAGGACTATGACCTGCACAAGCAGAAGCCCAACGAGCTGCTCGACAGCCAGAAGCGCTACCTCGTCGGCGCGGGCATCAACACCCGCGACTACGCCGAGCGTGTGCCCGCGCTGGTCGACGCCGGTGTGGACGTGCTCGTCATCGACTCGTCCGAGGGCTACTCCGAGTGGCAGAAGCGCACCATCGCGTGGATCCGCGAGCGCTACGGTGACAGCGTCAAGGTCGGCGCGGGCAACGTCGTCGACGCGGACGGCTTCCGCTTCCTCGCCGACTGCGGCGCGGACTTCGTGAAGGTCGGCATCGGCGGCGGCTCGATCTGCATCACGCGCGAGACCAAGGGCATCGGCCGCGGTCAGGCGACGGCCGTCATCGACGTCTGCCGCGCACGTGACGAGTACTTCCGCGAGACCGGCATCTACGTGCCCGTCTGCTCCGACGGCGGCATCGTGCATGACCACCACATCACGCTCGCTCTGGCCATGGGCGCGGACTTCGTGATGCTCGGCCGCTACTTCGCCCGCTTCGACGAGAGCCCGTCGGACAAGGTCAACGTCAACGGCACGCTCATGAAGGAGTACTGGGGCGAGGGCTCCAACCGTGCGCGCAACTGGCAGCGCTATGACCTCGGCGGCGGCAAGAAGCTGTCCTTCGAGGAGGGCGTGGACTCCTACGTGCCCTACGCCGGCAAGCTCTCCGACAACGTCCAGCAGACGCTGGCGAAGGTGCGCTCGACCATGTGCAACTGCGGCGCGCTGACCATCCGCGAGCTGCAGGAGAAGGCGCGTCTGACGCTCGTGTCCTCGGTGAGCATCGTCGAGGGCGGCGCGCACGACGTCGTGCTCAAGACCTCGAACAAACAAGTTTAATTCAGAGGTTTTTATCAGCCATGCGGCGCTTCGTACACTCTGCGAAGCGCCGCCTTTTTGCACATACGGACAAAAAATTGTGGAAACCCGCGTGGGTTTTGCGCGCAGCGCGTGTATCATAGGGTAGAAACCGGTCACGGCGGGAGGAGGCGAGGGCGTGCACGAACAGGATATGATCGCGCTGCTGCAGCAGCATGACGAGCGCGGCATGGATGCGCTGCTGCTGCACTGCGGGCCGCTGATGCGCTACATCATCGCGCCGATCGTGCCGAACGCGCTCGACCGCGAGGAGTGCCTCTCGGAGGCGTCGCTGCGCGTGTGGAACAAGATCGCGCAGTTTGACGCCGCGCGCGGCAGCTGGAGCGCGTGGCTGACGGCGGTCACGCGCAGCACGGCGCTGAACTTTCAGCGCAGCGCTGCCCGGCACGGCGACACGCAGACTCTGCCGGAGGACGCGCCGTCGCCGGAGGCATCCCCGGAGGAGGCGCTGATACAGGCCGAGCGCCGCGCCGCGCTGCACGATGCGCTCGCACGGCTCGGTCAGAACGACCGGGCGCTGTTTTACCGGAAGTATTACTACCTGCAGTCCACCGCACAGATCGCCGCCGAGCTCGGCATGACCGAGCGCGCGGTCGAGGGTCGGCTGTACCGCCTGAAAAAGCGGCTGCGCACGATGTTGGGAGGTGACGGCGATGCGTGAGCACGAACGGGAATCTGCGCGCGACGACGCCTTTGAGGCGCTGCTCGCGCAGAGCGTGGACGAGCTGCCGCCGGAGGAGATCGTCGCCGATGTGACACCGTGGCGGCGGGCGATGGAGCGCGTGCTGTTCGGTCTGGCGCTGTGCATGGTCACCCTGAACTTCTGGTGCCTGAACTACCTCCTGCCCGCCATCGGCACGGTACTGCTGCTGCTCGGCTTTCGCGCGCTGCGGCGGGAAAACCCGTGGCTCGGCGGCTGCTTTGTGTGCGCCGTGCTGCGCGCGGCGTGCGTGTTCCCGTCGCTGATCCTGAACACGACCATCCTGCCGGGCGACGCCTTCAGGAGCGCCGCGGCGGCGGTGAGCGCCGCGCTGATGCTGGCGCTGCTGCTGTGCTTCTGGCAGGGGCTGCGCGCGGTGCGGCGCAAGGCGGGGCTGCCGGCGCAGGGCGGCGCGGGCTCGCTGTTGGCATGGTATGTGCTCATGTGCGTACTCGCCGCCGTGCACTACACGGGTCTGCTCGTGCCGATCGCCATGCTCGTGGGCTATGTGTGCATCCTGCGCAGCCTGTTTCAGCTCTCCAGGGCGCTCGACGAGGCGGGCTACGCCATCACGCCGCAGCCGGTGCGCGTGACGGACCGGTGCATCGCGCTCGTGCTCGCGGCGGCGCTGGGCATCGGCTGCACGCTCGGGTATCTCTTCGGCGGCAGCTATCGGATGGACTGGCAGCCCGCGGACACATCCGAGCAGACGCAGACGGCGGCGATCCGGCAGCAGCTGCTGGATCTCGGCTTTCCGGAGGCGGTGCTCAACGACCTCACGCCGGAGGACATCGCCGCCTGTGACGGCGCGCTGCGCGTCGTGTCCGTGACGGAGGATCACCCCTTCAACGACGGCAGAACCGTCTCGCGCAAGGAAAGCGACGGTGAGGGCGGCGTCGTCAGCGTACTGGACACGGTCTACGACGTCAGGGAGCTGCGCCTGACCAGTGTGGGCGTGCAGCTGCCCGGCGCGCAGGAGACGTGGCGGGTATTCCACCACTTCCTGTGGACGACCGACCCGGGCTTCTGCGGCACGGAGGCGCTCCAGATCTGGCCTGCCGATCAAAGCACCCCGGATGGGTGGCGCTTCGCCGGGGATGTGACCGGCCGCGTGCTGCATGACCGCGACGGGCAGACGTTCACCGCGTCCTACCACACGCTCGGACGCCAGACCTACACCGCCGACTCCGTGTTCTTCGGGCAGCGGACGAACAGCGACCTGTTCGCGCCCTTTTCCATGCCGCGGCACGCAGAGCACGCGCGCGGCTATGTCGCCTACACCGCCGCGGCGGCGCAAAGCGGCTATCTGCTCAGCAGCTGGTGCAACTACACCCACCAGCAGAGCCTGCTGCAATATCCCGCCGTGACAGCGATGGAAAAGCGGATGACGTCCGCCTTCGGGAATACCGGTGCGTTTTACACCGTACAGCACGCGCTGCAGTTTTTCCCCGAGGACGCACAGACGCTGCGATGAGCGCAAAAAACCGACCCGAACAGGCGTTCGGGTCGGTTTTTCCATGCACCGGGTCAGGGGTGCGGCTTGTTGTCGCGGTAGGCGGCCATGATGTCGCGGAAGATCTCGCCGTTGGTCGGCGGCGTCCACGTGATGGCGTTGGCGCCGGCCTGAATGGTCTCGAGGATGCTCTCATCCGTCGGGCCGCCGGTCGCAATGATGGGCACGTCGGGATAGCGCTCGCGGATGCTGCGCACGATGGCGGGCGTCTCTGCCGCGGCCGAGACGTTGAAGATATTCGTGCCGGACTGCAGGCGGGCGTCAAAGTCCGTGTCTGCGCGCGCGACCGTGACCACGACGGGGATGTCGATCGTCTCGGCGACGTGCTGCACGACGGTGTTGGCCGTCGGCGCGTTGAGCACGACGCCGGTCGCGCCCTGCATCTCGGCAAACATGGCGAGGTTGACCACGCGCTGTCCCTTCGTGAGACCGCCGCCGACACCGGCAAACACCGGGATGTCCGCCGCGAGCAGCAGCGCCTGCGTGATGATCGGCTGCGGGGTGAACGGATAGACCGCGATGATCGCGTCAGCATTCACGTTTTTGATGATCGACAGGTCGGTCGAGAACACGAGCGACTTGATGCGCTTGCCAAAGACCATGATGCCGCTGCACTGATAGATGACCTCCGGCACGCGCAGCGCGAACTTGCGCAGCGTGCCGTCCTGCGCCTGCGGCATGGCCTTCTTCGGCGGGATTATTTTTTCTTCGTACATGATGATGCTCCCTCCAATATGCGTTTGAACGTTTCGACGCCGGTGAGCAGCACGCGCTCGTCGAAATCAAAATGGCTGCTGTGCAGCGGGGCGGTGCCGGACGGCTCCTGCACGCCGAGGAAGAAAAACACCCCCGGGATTTCCTGCTGGTATTCGGCAAAATCCTCCGCCGCCATGACGGGCTCGACCAGGACCGCATCGTCCATGGAGTCGAGCACGGCGTAAAACTGCTCCACCAGCTCGCGCGGGTTGCGCACGCTCGGATAGCGCACCTTACGCTCTATGTCGATCTGCGCACCGGTGGCCGTCTCCAGTCCCTGCATGAGCGCGGCAATCTTATGGCTGAGGGTGCGGTAGAGGTCGTTGCTGAACACGCGCAGCGTGCCGCTGATCGTGACCTCTTCAGCGATGACGTTATGCGACGTGCCGCCCTGGATCTTGCCGAGCGTTAGCAGCGCGTCCTGATGCGGGTCGACGTCGCGCGTGATGACCGTCTGCACCATCGTGATCAGCTCCGCCGCGACGACGATGGCGTCAATGCCCATCTGCGGCGTGGAGGCGTGCGCGCTCTTGCCGTGCACGGTAATCTCAAAATCGCTCGTCTGCGCCATGAGATAGTCCCAGCGGATGCCGATCCTGCCCTTCGGCACAGTCGGCCACAGGTGCAGACCGTAGACGCAGTCCACCCGCGGGTTTTCGAGCGCGCCGTCGTCGATCATGCGCCGCGCGCCGGCCCAGCCCTCTTCGCCGGGCTGGAACAGCAGCACCACGTTGCAGTGCAGCCGGGCGCGGTTTTCGGCGATCCAGCGCGCGAGCAGCAGCAGGATCGTCATGTGCCCGTCGTGGCCGCAGCCGTGCATGCAGCCGGGGCGCTGCGAGCGGTAGGGCACGTCGTTTGCCTCGTCGTTGTGAATGCCGTCCATGTCGGCGCGCAGGGCGATGGTCTTTTGCGCGTCCTTGGCGAAAAAGACGGCCTTCACCCCGCAGACGGCCAGCGTCTCCAGCCGGTCGGGCGCGCACCGGCGCAGCTCGTTGAGCACATACGCCTGCGTGTCATGCAGCTGGAAGCCGATCTCGGGGATGCGGTGCAGATCCTGCCGGATGCGCACGGCGTCGTCATACATGGATGCGATCTCTTTACTCAGGTTCATAAGCTCTCCCTCCGCGCCGGAACGCCCGGAACGGTTGATTCTTCTAAATTTTTCTACGCACAGTATACTCAAAATCGCCGCATGCGTCAATGGGCATCCATTTTGGCGTGCGTAACGTTAAAAAAAGTTTACATCTTGTCGCTTGCATTTTTTGCGGGGATTTGCTAGAATTCCTATTAGAATACTTAAAATATTCAAATGATTTCAAAACAGAGGGCGATTTCCATGTTTTCCGTCTCCGAAGCGAGCGTGGCCGTCATCACCGGCGGCAGCTCGGGCATCGGCCTCAACGCGGCACGCGCGCTGCGCGACCGCGGTCTGAACGTGTATGAGTTCAGCCGCCGCGCCGAAAACGCGGAGCCGGGCGTGACACATCTGCAGGCGGATGTGACGGACGAGACACAGGTCAACGCCGCCGTGGCCGAGATCCTGCGCCGCGAGGGGCGCATCGACATCCTGATCAACAACGCGGGCTTCGGCATCTCCGGCGCGATCGAGTTCACGCCGCCGCAGGAGGCCCGGCGTCAGTTCGATGTGAACTTCTTCGGCATGGTGAACATGAACCGCGCGGTGCTGCCCGTCATGCGGCAGCAGGGCGGCGGACGCATCGTGAACATGAGCTCCGTCGCGGCGCCCATCGCCATTCCGTTTCAGGCCTACTACTCGGCCTCCAAGGCCGCCGTGCGCACGTATTCGCTCGCACTCGCTAGCGAGGTGCGTCCCTTCAGCATCGAGGTCTGCGTCATCATGCCGGGTGACATCTCCACCGGCTTCACCGCCGCGCGGCGCAAAAGCTGCGGCGGCGACGACGTGTACAACGGCCGCATCGCCCGCTCCGTCGCCGTGATGGAGCACGACGAGCGGACCGGTATGAGCGCGCAGTTCGCGGGGCAGTTCGTTGCCCGGCGCGCCACGCAAAAACACCCAAAGCTCATCTGCACCATGGGGCGAAAATACGCCCTGTTCGTGTTTCTCATGCGCATCCTGCCGACCAGGACCGCCACGCGCATCGTCGGCCGGATCTACGCATCCTGACAATTTGCTATTCTTCCCTGCGGCGCAAAACATCCCATTGCCATCCATCCAGGCATCTTATCTTCCTTCCATCCTTCTCCACCCCTGAGCGCCGCATTTTCCCCCCTTAACCCGCAGCAGCGGGTCTGCCTCCGGTCCCATCTCAGCCGGGGGCAGAATTCTTTTTCCGGCAAAAAATATCCGCGAAAAGCCGCCTGTTTTCTGCGCGAAAACAGGCGGCTGATGCTGTCAGAAGGGAGATGCAGTCTGCACGCCCTCCGGAAGATCGCTGCAGCAGATGCCGGCTCAGAACGACACGTTCATGAACAGCGCCACGCAGCACAGCACAAGCGCCAGCGGCACGTAGACATAGCGGCCGACACTGTACCAGACGGCGCCGCGGTGCCGGCGGCTGCCGGTGTTGACGGCATCGAGCAGGTCGTCCTTTTTCATGACGTAGAACCACGAGATCGCGCCGAGCGTCGCGCCGATGGGGATGATGTAGATCGACACGAAGTCCATCCACGGGCCCCACTTGGAGATCGGCTCCATGAGCAGGCCGAAGCCGAGGCACAGCACGCACAGGATGCCGAGTACGGCAACGCGGCTGAGCTTCGGGAACTTGTGCTGGAGCGATTCGGCGACGGCCTCGAACATATTCTGCAGCGAGCTGACGCCGGCGAAGATCATGGCGACGTACAAAATGACGGCGAACAGGCGGCCGAGCGGAATGTCCTGCAAAATGGTCGGCAGCGTCACGAACAGCAGACCCGGGCCCGCGCCGACATCCTGCCCGTAGGAGAAGCAGGCGGGGATGATGACCAGCGCGGCGACGACGGCGGCAATGGTATCAAACAGCGCCGTGTGCTGCGCCACGTCCACGACGTCCTCGTCCTTGGACAGGTACGCACCGTAGACGATCATGCCGCTGCCGGTGACGGACAGGGAGAAAAACGCCTGACCCATCGCCCAGACCCAGATCATCGGGTCCTTGAGCGCCTCCCAGCGGGGCGTGAACATGAACTTGTAGCCCTCGGCAGAGCCGGGCAGCAGCGCCACACGCACGGCCAGCACCACGAAGATGATAAAAAACAGCGGCATCATGACCTTGTTGGTCTTTTCGATGCTGTGCGCGCCGAGAAACAGCGTCAGCAGCGTGCCGCCCACGACGATGATGTGATACGGGATGACGGAATAGGGCTGCGAGGAGAAGTCGCCAAACCACGCGGCGGCGTCGGCGGTCATGAGCGTGCCGACGAGCGAGTCGACCAGCGCCTTGAGGATATACGTCACGATGACGGCGTAGCCGATGGCGATGCACAGCGAGCCGGCCAGCGGCAGCCAGCCGAGGATGCCGCCGACCTTGCCGGCGGTCTTGCCGCGTGTGCCCCACGCCTCCTTGTATGCGCCGAGCGTGCCCGTGCCCGCGCGGCGGCCGATGGCGAATTCCGTCGGCAGGCCGACCGTGCCGAAGATGACCACAAACAGCAGGTAGATCAGCAGAAATGCCCCGCCGCCGTTGCTGCCGAGCTTGTTCGGAAAGCCCCAGACGTTGGCCATGCCGACCGCCGAGCCGACGGAGGCCAGAATAAAGCCCCAGCGGCTGGCAAAGTTTTTTGTGTCTTTCTTTTTCATGTTTTCTCCCATCCAGACGCGAAAACATCTGTGCGGCGCGCGCCGCGCAGATGTCGGGTCTGTCCTCTCTTGATGGCCGTATGGGCACTTTGCCCATGCATAGCGGCTTCATTTTAAAGGATTACAGTGAAAAAGTCAAGCGCGCTGCCGCATATTGTCAAGCAGCCTACCGCGCGGCAAAGCGGGAAACGCGCCGCATCCGCAGCGCAGCAAACAGCTTGTCAAAAAACCTCGTAGAGTTTCGCCGCCGGAGCGGCGAAAGAAAGTCTAATCATTTTCTTCGGCGACATGTGCGGCGAAGAAAATACTTCTCGGCCTGCAAACGTGCGAGTTGTCCGCCTCCGGCGGACAGCGAGTGCACTGCAGTCAGGCAGCCCACCCCTTTGTCAAAAAAGTAGTACTTTTTTGACAGTCTCAGAAAAGCCCCTCCGCTTTCGCGGAGGGGCTTTGCCGTCTTGATATGGTTTCAGGCGCGGCGCAGCGTGTGCATGACCTTTTTCATGAGGCCGGAGCCGAGCTTATTGTCAAAATAATCGAGCCACGCGCGCACGGAGTCGATGGTCTCGGGCTCGCCGAGCCAGTGGCGCAGGATCACGTCGCGCTCGGTGCCGCGCAGGAGCTTGGCGACGGACACGGCGATGGCATACGCATCGTCGAGCTTGCCGAGCAGCGGCACGGAATCCGGCACGAGATCCAGCGGAGAGAGCACATACAGCAGTGCCAGACCGAGGTCGAGCTTGCGGCTCGACGGCACGTCGGGGTCGAGCATGAGCTTGCAGATGAGATAGGCAAAGTCCGGCACCGTCGTGAGCAGATCGGCGGCTTTGCTGCCGAGCTGTGCGGCCACGAAGCTGTTGGCCTGATAGCGGGCGCGCTTATAGAAACGGTCGAATGCGTTGTCATCCGGGTAGTAGATGTTCTCTTTGGTCATGATCCAGCCTCCTGACGGGAGATGATTTCTCCTTATTATAGCGAAAAACCGGCCGCGCTTCAACCGCTTTTGTGAAGTTTTTCGGAATGGATTGCCAAACGCGGCGAACCGGCGTATAATGCAGAGGCATTTTCAGAAAACGGAGGCACCGCTATGATCCGCTTTTTTAACGGCCGCACGCTCACGATGGCGCACGGCGTGACCGTCACGACCGACGAGGTCTGGACCGACGGGGACAAGATCGCCTATGTCGGCCCGGCGCCGGAGACGCTGCCCGCGTTCGAGCGGGAGATCGATCTCGGCGGCGACCTGGTCATGCCCGGCTTCAAAAACGCGCACGCGCACGCCGGGATGAGCTTTGTGCGCTCGTACGCCGACGATGTGCCGCTGCAGCCGTGGCTGTTCGAGCAGATCTTCCCGCTGGAGGCCAAGCTCACGCCCGAGGCGGTGTACGCGTTTACGAAGCTGTCGATCCTCGAATACCTCACGAGCGGCATCACCGCCGGCTTTGACATGTACTATTTCCGCGAGGCCATCGCGCAGGCGGGCATCGACTGCGGCTTTCGCACGGTGCTGTGCGGGGGCGGCGGCAGCGCGCAGCAGCTCGAGGCGGAGTACCGGAAATTCAACGCCCTGCACCCGCTGATCTCCTATCAGCTCGGCCTGCACTCGGAGTATACCTCCAGCCTTGCCGAGATGACCGAGGCGGGCGAGCTGGCGCGCACGCTGCGCGCGCCGGTGTTCGCACACAACGCCGAGACCGCGCGCGAGGTGGCCGAGTGCCGCGAGCGCTGGGGCAAGACGCCGACGGAGCTGTTCGAGAGCCTCGGTCACTTCGATTTCGGCGGCGGCGGCTTTCACTGCGTGCACATGACGGAGCACGATCTGGACATTTTCCGCGCGCGCGGGCTCTGGGTCATCACCAACCCCGGCTCGAACGCCAAGCTTGCCAGCGGCATCGCCCCGCTGCGGCAGATGCGGGAGCTGGGCATCCGCATGGCCATCGGCACAGACGGACCGTCGAGCAACAACGCGCTCGATTTCTTCCGCGAGATGTATCTGGCCGCCGTGCTGCAAAAGCTGCACTGCGGCGACGCGGCCGCCCTCCCGGCGGACGATGTGCTGCACATGGCGACGGTCGGCGGCGCACAGGCCATGGGTCTGAGCGACTGCGACGTGCTCGCCCCCGGCAAGCAGGCCGACCTCATCGTCATCGACCTGCAGCGGCCGAATATGCAGCCGGTGCACAACGCCGCGCGCAACCTCGTCTACAGCGGCTCGAAGGAGAACGTGCGCCTGACGATGATCGCCGGGCGGGTGCTGTACGAAAACGGCGCGTTTTTCGTCGGCGAGCCGGTGCAGGACATTTACCGCGCCGTCGAGACGCACTTCGCCGCGATGCGCGCGGCGCTCTGATCGCTTTTCCTGCGGGCTGCGGGGCGGCGCAAGCTGCCTGAGGTGATATGCCCGAAACCATAAAAAGTCCCGAAAACGCGACGTTTTCGGGACTTTTTTGCGCCGGTGCGCTTATGCTTTCGTCTCCAGCACCTTGACGCCGTGCATGATGATCTCGCCGGCGAGCACGGCCATCTCCTCGGCCGTCTGCTTCATGCCGCCGTCGATCCATGTGAGCGCGAGCGACATATTGCCCGACACGATGAACGAGCAGAAGTAGTCGAGCATCGCGGGGTCGTTCGGATAGTAGTAGGCGAGAAAATCATACAGAAATTCGTCGCGCAGGATGTGGCAGATGCGGTCGGTGAAGGCGATGTCGCCGTTTTTGCCGAGCAGCACGTGGCAGAGGTCGGCGTTCTGCTCGATGTACTGGTACAGCTCCATCAGATACGGATAGGTCTTGCCCTCGGAGTCCTTGGCATTGTGCCGGCGGCACACGACGACCAGCCCCTCGGCCAGCTCGTCCTCGAGACTGGACAGCAGGTCGTACACGTCCTTATAGTGAATATAGAAGGTGCCGCGGTTGATGTCTGCGATCGCTGCCAGCTCACGCACGGAGATATCCTTGACGCTCTTTTCCGCCATGAGTTTCATCAGTGCAAGCCGAAGCTGGCGTTTGGTCTTCCGCACTCTGCGGTCTACAACTTTTTCTTCCATTCGCCGATTCCTCCTATCGGTTGAATTTGTATGCTTTGCATACATGATACCACCAAAACGAACAATAATCAACAATTTGTTGCATTTTCATAGCGATTTTTTTCAACTTTTTTGGGAAACTGTTGCGTGATAGCAGGCCGCACGCCGCATATCCACACCGTTGTTTTCAAAAACGAGGCTGCAGCGGCGGCTGCGCAAAACGCGGTGGAAAATCGGCGCGCGGTGTGCTATGATGAAGGCAAATGTGAAAAAGGAGCAACAGACCATGTTTGAAAACGGAACGTTCGCGGTGCTCGGCCCGGACGGAAAGCAGGTGCAGTGCGACGTGCTGTTCACCTACGACTGCGAGGACAACGGCCGCTCGTACGTCGTGTTCACGACCGGCGAGGGCGCGCAGCAGCAGCTGTTCGCCAACCGCTATGCCGCGCGCGAGGACGGGCAGCCCGCGCTCTTCCCGCTCGAAAACGAGCAGGAATATCAGATCATCAGGCACTGCTTTGAGGAGCTCAAGGCAAAGCTCGCCGAGCAGGCCGCCGCACAGGAGGGTGAAGCCAAAGCATGACCGATCCTTTCCAGCCGCTGACGGTGCGGGACATTCCGCGCCTGACACGTTATTTTTCCGCGCGCGGCACGCGCCTGTGCAATGACTCGGCGGGCGCCGCCGTGCTCTGGCAGCCGTATTTTCAGGACGCGGCGCTCGAGCTTGACGGCACGCTCGTGCTGCGCGAGCAGTTTCCCGGTCTCGGCACGGTGTTTTCCACACCGGTCGGCGAGAATGTGGGAAACGCATACGATTTTCTTGCAAAATACTGCCGCGAAGTGGGGCAGCCGCTGCAATTTTTCCCCGCTACGGACGCAGATGTGGAAAACCTGCGTGCGCGCTTCGGCGTCGTGGAGGTCACGCCGGTGCGCGCGTGGTTCGACTATCTCTACGACGCGCAGGATATGGTGAGCTTCCGCGGCCGCCGCTTCAACGGGCAGCGCAACCACATCCACCGCTTCCAGCGCCTGTGCCCGGACTGGTCGTTCGAGCGCGTCACGGCGCAGAACCTGCCGGAGGTGTGCGCGTTTTTCGACGACTTCACCCGCCGCTATCACAAGGACAGCGCCAGCGCGCAGGCGGAGGAGGGGTGCGTGCGGGAATTCCTGCGCGACTTTGACGCCTATGCTCCGCTTGCGGGGCTGCTGCGCGTCAACGGGCGCGTGGCCGGCTTTTCCGCCGGGGAGATCGTGGGCGACACGCTCATCATCCACATCGAGAAGGCGGACATCGCCTATGAGGGCGTCTATCAGGCGCTCGTGAACGAATACGCCAAGTGCTTCGTCACGCCCGGCGTGCGCTACATCAACCGCGAGGAGGATGCGGGCGACGAGGGGCTGCGGCGCTCCAAGGAGTCGTACCACCCGGTGCGTCTGCTCGAAAAATATCTGGTTCAGATCCCGGCACAGCCGGAGAAAGGGGACAAAAGTATGCAGGAAGTCTATGAATTTCTCAAAAAGTGCGGCACGTATTACCTCGCCACCGTTGACGGCGACCAGCCGCACGTGCGCCCGTTCGGCACGGTGAACCTGTTTGAGGGCAACCTCTACATCCAGACCGGCAAGGTCAAGGCCGTCTCCCGCGAGATGACGGCAAACCCCAAGGTGGAGCTGTGTGCCTTCGACGGCGAGACGTGGCTGCGCGTGAGCGCGAAGGCCGTCGAGGACGACCGCGTGCAGGCGCGGCAGGATCTGCTCGACCACTATCCCGAGCTGCAGAGCCTCTACACCGCCGACGACGGCAACACGCAGGTGTTCGCGCTCACGGAGGCGACCGCGACGTTCAGCAGCTTCCAGGCCGCGCCGCGCGTGGTGCGCTGGTAAAAAGCGAAAAAAGAAACCGCCCGTGATCCTCAAACGGATCGCAGGCGGTTTTCTGTTTGCAGAAAGGCAGGGCCGACTCAATGGCCCAGGCTCTGGACAAAGTTGATCGGCCACTGGCAGAAGTCCTTGACCAGATCGAGCTTGTCGCGGATGGCGAACTCGGTGTTCTCGTCGCAGAGCGCGTCGATCTTGTTCTTGATGGCCTTGACGTTCACCTCAAGCAGGCTGCTGGCGCTCGACAGGATCTTGCCGCCGTCGATCTCCTTGACGGAATTCCAGAGTCCGGAAGCGTACTCCTTGAGGCCGATGCTCTTAATGGTACGAATGCACATATACCTTTTCCTCCCTTAAAATACTGGTGTTCCCGACCATGCAACCCGCGGCCGAAAACCAAGATTGCTCTTATCAACAGTGTTTTCATTCTAGCACAAAGCCGTAAGATTGTCAAAGAGGAATACAGAGAAATGTGCATTTCCCCATATTTTGTGGTCAATATGCACAAGATGGGCAAGAATTAGCGGGAAATTTGCCCAAGCGCGGTGCGCTGCGCGTGCGCGCGGGCTTACGCCTCGGCGACGACCTCGCACTCGACGAGCACGTCCTTGGGCAGACGCGCGACCTCGACGCAGCTTCTGGCCGGGAAGGGCTCGGTGAAATACTGGGCATAGATGGCGTTGACGGTGGCAAAATCGTCCATGTTCTTGATGAACACCGTCGTCTTGACGGCCTTGGACATGTCGCTGCCGGCCGCCTGCAGCACGGCGGTCAGGTTGCGGAAGACCTGATGCGCCTGCGCCTCGATGCCGTCGGCGATGGCGCCGGTGGCGGGGTCGATGCCGATCTGGCCGGACGTGAACACAAAGCCGCCGGAGACCTGCGCCTGCGCGTAGGGGCCGAGGGCTGCGGGAGCGTTTTTGGTGGCAACTGTTTTCATGATGATGACCTCCTGTCAGTCGATTTTTACGTGATAGCCGGATTGGATGAGCTGGCCGCGCACGCGGTCGCCGTGCGCCTTGTCGCCGACCTCGCACGAGACGTGCACGTCGATCTCGTTGGGGTTGAGCCCGGCGGTGAGCCGGTCATGCTCCACGGAGAGGATGTTTGCGCCGAGGGCGGCAATGTCGTTGAGCAGCTTGCCGAGGCTGCCGGGGCGGTCGAGCAGCGTGACCGTAAAGCGCAGGCGGCGGCTGCGCGCCACCAGACCCTGCTCGATGATGCACTGGATGAAGCTCACGTCGATGTTGCCGCCGGAGAGCAGGCACACGACGTTTTTGCCCTTGACGTCGACCTTGCCCTTGAGCACGGCGGCCACGGGCGTGGCGCCGGCGGGCTCGACGATCTGCTTGCAGCGCTCCATGAGCAGCAGCACGGCCTCGGAGATGTCGCGGTCGCTGACGGTGACGACGTCGTCGGCATATCGCTCGATGAGCGGCACGGTGAGGTCGCCGGGTACTTTGACGGCGATGCCGTCGGCGATGGTGGCGGCGGAGTCGGTCTGCACATAGCCGTGCGTGCGGAACGACTGCGCGATCGCGTCCGCACCCTCGGCCTGCACGCCGATGACCTGCACGCGGGGATTGATCTGCTTGATGCACGCGGCCACACCGGCGAGCAGTCCGCCGCCGCCGGCCGGCACGATGACGACATCCGCCGTGGGCAGGTCGCCGAGGATCTCCAGACCGAGCGTGCCCTGACCCGCGATGACCTCTGGGTCGTTGTACGGGTGCAGGAACGTGGCGTGCTCCTGCTCGCAGATCTCGCGTGCCTTGGCGTAAGCGTCGTCATAGCAGTCGCCCGCGAGCACGACGGTCGCGCCGTAGCCCTCGGTGGCCTTCGCCTTGGCGATGGGCGCGGTCTTGGGCATGACGATCGTGGCCGGGATGCCGAAGCGGTGCGCGGCGTAGGCCACGCCCTGCGCGTGGTTTCCGGCGGACGAGGCGACAACCGCGCCGGTCTCGCCGCGCTCGACAAGGGCGGCGATCTTGTTGCTCGCGCCGCGGATCTTGAACGAGCCGGTCTTCTGGCTGTTTTCGTACTTGAGATAGATATTGCCGCCCGTCATGGCCGAGAACGTGGCCGACAGGTCGAGCTCCGTGTGGTGCAGCACGCCCTTGAGCCGCTGCTGCGCGCGTTCGAAGTCCTGCAAAGTGATGTCCACAGTATACACCCCCGTGAGAAGTTCCGTTTGGGTTTTTCTGACCTTACTATACTGCGTCAAACCCGGAAAAACAAGCGCTGCGGCGCAAAATGTCCGCGCTGCGGAAACTTTTTTGCGGCTTTGTTTTTGCCGGAAAAACATTCGCGCGTGACCAGCGCACGGCGCGCTCAGGACGCGCGCGCAGGCGGCATTTTACACAGATCTGAAAAGTGCTTTGCATACCTTACATATATCTTAAAACGTGAGGTTTTTTCTTGCGGACGTTTTTTCCGCGGCGTATAATGAGCCGAAACCGGGCGGCAGCGCCGCCTACAGGAGGGATCACCATGCTTGACATTCAGCATCTGACCAAGACCTACGGCGAGAAAAAGGCCGTCGACGATCTGAGCCTGCGCATCGCGCCGGGCGAGATCTACGGCTTCATCGGTCACAACGGCGCCGGCAAGACGACGACGCTCAAGGCCGCCGTCGGCATCCTGCAGTTTGACGCGGGCGACATTTTCATCGGCGGCAGGTCCATCCGCACCGACCCCCTCGGCTGCAAGCGGCAGCTGGCCTACATCCCCGATAACCCCGACCTGTACGATTTCATGAGCGGCATCCAGTACCTGAACTTCATCGCCGACATTTTCGGCATCCCGGCGGCGGAGCGCTGGGCGCGCATTGAGCCGCTGGCCGATGCGTTCGAGCTCACGGGCGATCTCGGTCAGCCCGTCAGCGCGTACTCGCACGGCATGAAGCAGAAGCTCGCCATCATCGCCGCATGGATCCACGACCCGAAGCTCATCCTCATGGACGAGCCCTTCGTCGGGCTCGACCCGAAGGCGGCGCACCTGCTCAAGGGCATGATGCGCGCGGTGTGCGACGGCGGCGGCGCGATCTTCTTCTCGACGCACGTGCTCGAGGTGGCCGAAAAACTCTGCGACAAGGTGGCCATCATTCGCAGCGGGCGGCTCATCCGCTCCGGCACGATGGAGGAAGTCAAGGGCGACGACAGCCTCGAGGACGTGTTTCTCGAGCTGGAGGATGCGTCATGCTGAAAACGCTTCTGAAAAAACAGATGGCGGAGATCTTCCGCAACTATTTCTACGACCCGAAAAAGAACAAAATGCGCTCCAGGGGCGCGACGATCGCCTACATCGCGCTGTATGTGCTGCTGATGGCGGGCGTGCTCGGCGGGATGTTCGCGCTGCTGGCCGTCGGCATCTGCGCGCCGATGGCGGCGGCGGGCGTGGGCTGGCTGTACTATCTCGTCATGGGGCTGATCGCGGTGCTGCTCGGCGCGTTCGGGAGCGTGTTCAGCACGTATTCGAGCCTGTACCTGTCCAAGGACAACGACCTGCTGCTGTCGATGCCGATCCCGGTGCGCTATGTGATGGCCTCGCGCCTGCTGGGCGTGTATCTGCTGGGGCTGATGTACAGCGGCGTCGCCACCGTGCCGGCCGTGATCGTGTACTGGATCGTGGCGCCGGTCACGGCGGGGACGATCGTCGGCGGCGTGCTGACGGTGCTGCTCGTGTCGGTGATCGTGATGGTGCTCTCGTGTCTGCTCGGCTGGGTGGTCGCGCGCATCAGCCTGAAGCTGAAGCATAAGAGCTTTGTCACCGTCATTTTGTCGCTGGCGTTTCTGGCGGCGTACTATTTCGTGTATTACAAGGCGCAGGGGCTCATCACGCTGCTGGCGGAAAACGCCGCCGTGTACGGAGCGAAGATCCGCGGCTCTGCCTACCTGCTGTACCTGTTCGGCAGCGTGGGCGCGGGCGACTGGCTGGCGATGGGGATCGTGACGCTCTCGCAGGCGGCGCTGCTGGCGCTGACGCTGTGGGTCATCGCGCGCAGCTTCCTGAAGATCGCCACGGCGACCGGCAGCGTGCGCCGGGCGCGCTTCCGGCACAGGGCCGTGCGTGCGCAGAGCGTGCAGCGCGCGCTGCGCCGGAAGGAGCTGCGCCGCTTCGCCGCGAGCCCGAACTATATGCTCAACTGCGGCCTCGGCATCGTGATGCTGCCGGTCGCGGGCATCGCGCTGCTGATCAAGGGACGCGCACTCGCGCAGCTGCTCGACGGGGTGTTCGGCGCGGGGGCGGACATCGTGCCGGTGCTGCTGAGCGCGGCGCTGTGCCTGCTCGCGTCGATGAATGACATGGCGGCGCCGTCGGTGTCGCTCGAGGGCAGGCAGCTGTGGCTGGCGCAGTCGCTGCCGGTCACGCCGTGGCAGGTGCTGCGCGCAAAGCTCGACACGCAGCTGCTGCTGACCGGCGTGCCGATGCTGTTTTGCGCGCTGTGCGCGGTGATCACGCTGCCGGGCGGCGCGGCGGAGATGGCGCTGGCCGTCGTTGTGGCGCTGCTGTACACGCTGCTGAGCGCGCTGGCGGCGCTCGCGCTCGGGCTCAGGCTGCCGAACCTGACGTGGACCAACGAGATCACGCCCATCAAGCAGGGCGGCAGCGTGATGCTCGCGCTCTTTGTCAACTGGTTTTATGCCATTGCGCTCGGCGGGCTGTACTTTCTGTGCGGCAGATATTTGAGCGCAGCGGCGTATCTCGCGCTCGCTGCCGCCGTGACGGCGGTCGTCTGTGCGCTGCTGCTGCGCTGGGTGAAACAGCGCGGCACGCGCATCTTCGCCGCGCTCTGAGTTACGTAAAGAATAGAAAACCGCCTCTGTTTCGATGAAACAGAGGCGGTTTTTGCTGTGCATTTCCGCTCACAGAACCAGCGAGGGCGCTGCGTACACGCGCGCCTTGAGCTCGCTGTTGAGCATGTACAGGCCCTTGGCGTCCGAGCCGAAGAGCTCCATCTTCGTGATGAGGTCGGAGGCGTTTTTCTCCTCCTCGCCCTGCTCCTTGACGAACCAGTCGAGCAGCTGCATGGTGCGGAAATCGCGGTCGTCATACGCCGCGGCATAGATGCCGTTGATGAGCGAGGTGACGTACTGCTCATGCTCGAGCGCCTTCTTCAGCGGGGTCATGTGGTCGCCGCGCGTCCAGTCGGGCGCGTCGATCGCGCCGAAGCTGACGGCGACGCCGTTGTTGAGCAGGTACTGGAAAAACAGCAGCGCATGGTCGCGCTCCTCCTGCGCCTGCACGCGGTACCAGTTTTCAAAGCCGTCGAGACCGGCGGCCGCGTAGTAATTGGCAAAGTCGAGATAGAGATAGGCGGAGTAAAACTCCTTATTGATCTGCTCGTTGATGAGCTGGGCAACGGCTGCGTTCATGGGGAAAACCTCCTGATTTAAAATAAGAATGATTCTTGATTTCTATCATACGGATTTTTTCCGCTTTGTCAAGCCCCGGGGAAAAATTTTGTGGCGCTGCGGCGCATTTCCTGTTAAGATGGCGGCAGAGCAAACAAGAAAACGGAGGAACACCCATGGATTACAACGAAGTTTTGCAGCGCGCGCGTGAGCGCATCGGCCCGAAATGCAAGGTCTGCCCGGAGTGCAACGGTCTCGGCTGCGGCAACACGATGCCGGGTCCCGGCTCGAAAGCGCCCGGCAACGGCGCGAACGACAACTGGCGCGCGTGGCGGCGCTGGAGCCTGAACATGGACACGATCGCGCCGAACACGCCCGTGGACACGTCGCTGGAGCTGCTCGGCCGGACGTTTTCCCTGCCCGTGATCGCGGCGCCCATCGGCTCGCTGCGCGCGCAGTTCAACCCCGGCGACGACATCCGCGACTACAACGCCTGCGCCGCGGCGGCCGCCGCGCAGACCGGCATCGCCACGAGCTTCGGCGACGGGCTGGATGCGCGCGTGTTCCCGCACGGGTGCGCGCTGTCGAAGCAGTACGGCGGCATCGTGCTGCCGGTCATCAACCCGCTGTCGATGGACACGATCCGCGCGAATCTCGACCTCGCCAATGCAGCCGGCCCCTTCGCCGTGAGCGTGGTCATTGATTCGGCCGGGCTGCCGCATCTCAAGGCCGCGAGCCCGGAAGCCGGCAGCAAGACGGTGGCGGAGCTGCGCGAACTGTGCGACTATGCGCAGGCGCCCATGATCCTCAAGGGCATCATGACGGCGCGCGGTGCGCAGAAGGCCGTGGAGGCCGGTGCGGCGGCGATCGTGGTGTCGAACCACGGCGGTCGCGTGCTGCCCGGCAGCGCCGCGACGGCGGACGTGCTGCCCGAGATCGCGGACGCGGTGGGCGGTCGCGTGAAGATCCTGGTCGACGGCGGCATCCGCTCGGGCACGGACATTTTCCGCGCGCTCGCGCTCGGTGCGGACGCGGTCATGATCTGCCGGCCGTTTCTCATCAGCTATTACGGCGGCGGCACGGAGGGCATCGTGGCCTACGTGGAAAAGCTGCGCGCGGAGCTGACGGACGCGATGTATATGTGCGGCGCGCGCAGTCTCGGCGACATCACGCGCGACATGGTGCGCGCCGTGCGCTGACCGGCGCGGTGCAAAAAGCCTCGCAGAGTTTCGCCGCTGCGGCGGCGAAAAAAATATCAGCCGTCCCCTGTTTTCGTGCGGAAAACAGGGGACGGCCTTTTTCTGCGCCGGAAGGCGCGGCTTATTGATCGAACCAGTCAAAGATGTCCAGCCGGCGCCAGAAGCTCTCCTTCGGGGTGAGCACGGCCGCATAGTCGATGGTGCGGAACTTCGGCTGCCACTGCACGTCGGCCTCGCCGACCCAGCCGGTGACCAGGCTGCCGAGCTGCTGCTGCGCGACGAGCTGGCGCAGCGTCTGGCTCGTGCCGTCGCTGCTCATGACCAGATCATCGCCCTGCGTCGGCATGCGCAGGATGATGTGATAGCCGTACTTGCTCTCGACCACGCCGGAGACCTCATACGGCTCGAGCTCCTTGCAGGCGTCCTCAAACTCCGTGACCATGCTGCCGGAGGTGAAGCAGTAGCCGTGCGGGTAGCTGTTTTCGCCGGTGTCCTCGTTGTTCTCGGCCATGAGCTCGTCAAAGAGCTCTGCGCGCTGCTGCGGATCGGTGACGGCCTTGAGCTGCGCGGCGATCTTGTCGGCTTTTTGCTTTTTGGCGGCCTTCTCATCGTCCGCGATGGCTTTGCCGCTGTCGTCGATCGTCTTGAGCAGGATGTGCTTTGCCGTCGTGTAGCTGTTGGCCTCGGCAAACTCCTGCACGTCGTCATCGGTGATGCTCGCACCGTCCGCGCCGAAGAGCTTTTCCGCCAGCGCGTTATAGAGGTACTGCACCTTCGTGAAGTACTTGAACAGATCCAGATCCATGTAGTACGACTGAAGCTTTTCGTTGAGCTCGGCCTCCGTGCCGCCGTCACCCACGACGTTCCGGATGGTCTGGTCGACGGTATCCTGCACGAACTGCTCGCCCGCGGCGTCAAACGTCACGTCGTTCTCGGCGGCCTTGACCTCGATGAGGTGGTTCCAGGCGATGTTGTTGACGATGCTCTCGGTCATGAGGTCGGCGTAGGTGCTCTGGCTGCTCTCGTCATAGACGGCGCTCCAGTCCGAGACCTGCATGCCGTAGCGCTCCATGTTCGCCAGAATGGCGCACAGGAAGTAGGCATACTCGTTCCAGTACACGGGGCTGCCGTTGACGGTCATGACCTTCTTATTGCTGCCGTAGGCGCTGACGGCGGCGGCGTACTTATCGGTCGCGGCATTGCCGCTCTCCTCGGTGTAGCTGCGCACGCGGGTCGAGGTGCAGCCGCTCAGACAGCAGACGGCCATCACGAGCGAGAGCAGCAGGGCGACGGTTCTTCTTTTCATCAGCAAACGCTTCCTTTCGTATCTTGCGCACGGGTCATGCGCGCTCTTCCCGGGCGTCTGCCCATGCGGAGACAAACGCTCTTGCCTGTTCGATGACGTGGTCGCGGGACTTGAGGCGCAGAATGACGCCCGGCTTTGCCCCCGCATCCACCTTCAGACGGCCCTTGAATTCCGGCCGGGCATACAGCAGCGATACTTTCTGCATATCAAACTGCGCCAGCAGGAATTTCAGACAGCCGTTTTTCTGTGAGATGTCGGTCACGCCGACCTTGCCCGCGTCGCTGCGCAGCAGCGCCACCTGTACAAGGGTGTACACGCTCGGCGGCGGGTCGCCGAAGCGGTCGATGACCTCGTCCATGAGGTCGTCCGCCTCGGCCTCGGAGCGCACGAGCGCGATGCGGCGGTAGAGATCCATGCGCTGCTCCTGACTGGGCACATAGCTCTCGGGGATGTTGGCCGAGACCGCAAGGTCGGCGGCGCACTCGGCGCGCTGCTCGGGCTTTTCGCCGCGCTCCTCGAGCACGGCCTCCTCGAGCAGCTTGAGGTACATGTCATAGCCGACGTCGATCATATGCCCCGACTGCTCCGCGCCCAGAAGGCTGCCCGCGCCGCGGATCTCCAGATCGCGCATGGCGATGCGGAAGCCGGAGTTGAACTCCGCAAACTCGCGGATGGCGCTCAGGCGCTTTTCGGCGATCTCGCTCAGCTCGCGCCCGCGCCGGAAGGTCAGGTACGCGCTCGCGCGCCGGTTCGAACGGCCGACACGGCCGCGCAGCTGATGAAGCTGTGAAAGTCCGAACCGCTCCGCATTTTCGATAAGCATCACCACGGCATTGGGGACATCAATACCTACTTCAATTACGGTGGTTGCGATTAAAAGCTGTATTTTCCCTTCCGAAAAATCACGCATAATACGGGCTTTTTCCTTCGGTTTCATTTTCCCGTGTAAAAGCCCTACGGAATATTCTTTAAAGTCTCCGACCTTAAGCTTTTCATAGTATTCCTGTGCCGAAGTAATATCAAGCGTTTCGTTTTCCTCCACAAGCGGACAGACTATATAAGCCTGTCTCCCCTCGTCAAGAAATTTTTTGATGTAATTGTATATTCTTCTTCTGTAAGACGAATCAACGCAGTAGGTATCAATTTTTTGTCTGCCTTTCGGGTATTCGTCGATTATACTTATATCAAGGTCGCCGTATATTATAAGGCCGAGGGTTCTCGGTATCGGCGTAGCCGACATAACAAGCGTATGGGGATTGTTTCCTTTGGAGGAAAGCGTACCCCTCTGCTCGACACCAAATCTATGCTGTTCGTCGGTAATAACCAGTCCCAATGACCTAAATTCAACATCACTTGTCAAAAGGGCGTGCGTGCCGACCAGCACATCTGTTTTTCCGTCTTTTAGATCCGCTTTTATCTGTTCCTTTTGCTTTTTTGTCTGCGAGCCTGTAAGAAGCATACAGCTTATTCCGGTATTTCCCATTATACTTAACAGGGTTTTGTAATGCTGTTCAGCAAGTATTTCGGTAGGTGCCATAAGCGCCGACTGAAAACCGTTTGACGCCGAAATATAGCAAAGTGCCGCCGCCACCGCGGTCTTTCCGCTTCCGACATCACCCTGAACAAGCCTATTCATCGCCCCGCCCGACGACATATCCCTTAC
>ERZ857757.769-NODE-769-length-30339-cov-7.495212_pt1 | contig 30339 bp, 24 predicted proteins | sample MGYA00519764_ERZ857757 | MGnify/ENA primary metagenome ERZ857757 (study PRJEB31778, sample SAMEA3449359) | human gut metagenome | biome: human gut; feature: human-associated habitat; material: faeces | place: United Kingdom | collected 2010/2012 ... | reverse complement strand
TTCGTCCTGCGACCTCGGTTCAAAGCTCTACACAGGCGTACTTTTTATAGAAATTGTAACTTTCCATGTCTAAAACCGTTTTCAGGCTTTGAACCGGTGCGAAAGGAAAATTTTAACTTTCCATGTCTAAAACCGTTTTCAGGCTTTGAACCGGTGCGAAAGGAAAATTTTTGATAAGACGCAGGATTCGGTTTTGTGCAAAATCGAAGTTGCAGTGCGGGCTTGACGCCGCAAGCGGTTGGCTAAAAGGGAGAGTGCACGTTATCTTTGTTGCAGTGAAAAAGGAAAACTGGGGTGGGCTGAGTAGAAAGTTTGGTACAAAATCATGGCTTGTTTGTGTGCAGAAAACTGGAGTTTTTACTTTCTCACAAACTTTTCTTTTTCTCAAAGATAACTTCCTGTTCTCTTAAAAATAACTTCCCACCAAACTCCCCCATTTTATGAAACACATAACCTACTGTCCGCCCAAATCAGAGCCTGCCTTTTTATAAAAACTCGCAAATCCTTACGCAGTAAAACCGCCGTCTCGCACCGGTTCAAAATACTCCGAGCGGTATGGCACAAGGTTGCAAATTTTCGTAGAAGTTTTCTGATAGATACATAGCTTGCGGTTTAGCAAGTAATCCACCGCTCGGAATTTTGAACCGCTCCCCGGGAGTCGGGAGGGTCGCAACCCTCGCGGCTGCTTTTTGGTTCTTTTTGCAGAAGCAAAAAGAACGTAAAACCGCCCCTTTTCACATTTTTCAAAAATATAAAAAGGCGGCTCCGAATGCTCGGAGCCGCCTATCTCCCGCGGGAGAAAAATTCTTATAGCCGGAATGACAGTAACTTGATGGCAAGTCCAAAATAGACAAGCATCGCACATACGTCCACAAGCGTCGTAATTAAGGGCGCCGCCATGACAGCCGGGTCAAAATTCAGCTTCTTGGCAAGAATCGGCAGTACCGACCCTAAGGATTTCGCAATGACAATGGTGAATAACATCGCAAGCGAAACCACAAGCGCAATTAAAACCTTATCCGGATCGCTTGTCAAAAGCACGACACGCAAAAAATTGATGGCGGCAAATAAAACGCCTACCACAACCGAAACACGAAGCTCTTTCCAAAGAATCTTCGGCGCGTCACTGCATTCCAATTCACCCGTCGTAAGACCGCGGATGACCGTGGTGCTGGCTTGCGAACCGGAATTTCCGCCGGTGTCGAAAATCATCGGCATAAACGTGACAAGCAACGGAATTGCAGCAATGGCCTCTTCAAATTTTCCTAAAATCGTGCCGGTTATCGTTCCGGCAACCATTAAGATGAGCAGCCATACAATGCGCTTGCGCACGATCGTAAATACACCGGTTTTTAAATACGGCGTTTCAAGCGGTTCCATAGCGGCCATTTGCTCAATGTCCTTGGTCGCCTCTTCTTCGATAACGTCCACGATATCGTCAACCGTGACAATGCCGACTAACCGGTTTTCCGTGTCTACCACCGGCAACGTGTTCAGATCGTATTTTGAGAATAATCCGGCCGCCGCTTCTCTGTCCTCGGTGGTGACAGCCTTGACTACGCCGGTTTCCATGATGTCGGAAATGAGCGTGTTGTCGTCTTTGCAGGCAAGGATGTCGCAAAGTTCAACCACTCCCTCCAACTCTCTGGATGGGCTGATGATGTAACAGGTGTAAATGGTCTCTTTATTGTCGGAAACACTGCGCAGATAACGTATCGCGTCTCCGACAGTCATGTCCCCTTTGATGTCGGTAAATTCGGCAGTCATAATGCTTCCGACCGAATTCTCAGGGTAGTTCAAAAACTGATTGATAGTCTTGCGCGTGGCGGCGCTTGCGTTTTTTAATACCTTTTTTACGATGGTTGCCGGCAGTTCCTCCAACATATCCACCGCGTCGTCTACGCTTAGTTCTTCGACGATACGCCCGATTTCTTCATCGGTAATCGAAGTGATGAATTTTTCCTGGGTCTCCGGCTCAAAATAGCTGAAAACCTCGACAGCCGTTTCCTTGGGCAATGACCGGAAGACCGGCATAGCGCGGTCAACCGTCAGTTCCTCCAAAAACTCAGCAATGTCCGCTGCCGGAAGTTCCTCCAAAATCGGCTTCATGGCGCGGAAGTTCTTTTGTTCGAGCAGCTCTTCAAGCTGTTCGATAAGCTCATTTACTTCAAGCTCGTTGGTCATGTTTCTCCGTCCTTTCCTTATGTATGATGCGTACAGGAAAGCAGAACGGGACTGCACGGCGCGCTGTCTTGAAAAAAATCAGCTTATGCGCCGCGTCTTTGAAAACAGGGAACGCGGAAAAAGACAAGCGTCTTGCCGCGATATGCTCTGTCCGTGTCTACTTCGCCCCGGAATATCCACTTGTCTTCCCCCTTTATCGTTTGGTTTTATTAAAAATCCGAATGGCTACTTTGCGCCTTCCAGACTTTTTTTCATTTCATATAATTTGCCTAATGCCTCAATCGGCGTCAGCGTGTTGACGTCTAATTTCTTGATAGCCTCGCAGACTTCTTCATACAGCATGGTTTCAAGCCCTAACGTCATCGCACCGGCCTCTTCTTTTTTCGGCATGAGATTCTTTTTCGGATCGACCGGCGCATGCTCGTCGATGTTGGCTAAGATCTTATCCGCACGGCGTACTACCTCATCCGGCACTCCGGCAAGCTTTGCCACTTCGATACCGTAGCTTTCATCGGCCGCACCGCGCACGATCTTCCGCAAGAAGATCAGCTCATCGCCGCGTTTTTTCGCAACAATGTTGTAATTGACAACGCCGCGGCAAAGATCCTCCAATTCCGTCAGTTCGTGGTAGTGTGTCGCAAACATGGTTTTGGCATATAGCTTCTTACTGACAGTATATTCAATAATGGCGCGTGCGATACTCATGCCGTCATAGGTCGATGTACCGCGCCCGATCTCATCATAGATGATAAAACTGCGCGAGGTGGCGTTTTTTAATATGTAGGCGCATTCGGTCATTTCAAGCATGAAAGTCGATTGACCGGCCGCAAGGTCGTCCGACGCGCCGATACGGGTGAAAAGCTTGTCCACAACGCCAATCTTAGCGCTTGATGCCGGAACGAACGAACCGATCTGCGCCATGAGAATGATAAGAGCCGTCTGACGCATGTAGGTGGATTTACCGGCCATATTCGGGCCGGTTATGAGCATAAGCCGCTCATTTTCGTTCAGATTCACATCGTTGGGAACAAACATCTCGTTCTTCAAGAACTTTTCCACCACCGGATGGCGGCCGTCCTTTATGAGAATCGAATCGGAAGCGTCCACCTCCGGGCAGACATAATTGTTCCGTCCGGCAACATCCGCAAGGGAAATGTATACGTCAAGCTTGGATAAGATATCCGCCGCTTTCTGTACACGCAACACATTTCCGGCAATAAATTCGCGCAGTTTCTGGAATTCCTCGTATTCAAGTGCGCAGACCTTGTCTTTTGCTCCCAGAATCTTGGCCTCCATATCCTTTAATTCCTGCGTGATGTAACGTTCGCAGCCCGTTAGGGTCTGCTTACGTATGTAACGGTCGGGTACCTGATTTTTATAGGAATTGGTCACTTCAATGTAATAGCCGAATACACGGTTGTAGCCGATCTTCAAGCCCTTGATACCGGTCAATTCCCGTTCCGACTGCTCCACACTGGCAATCCAGCTTTTTCCGTCAGTCTGTATGGCGTTTAACTCGTCGATCTCCGGTGAAAATCCCCTTTGAATGAAACCGCCCTCACGAACCGAAAACGGCGGATCTTCCACAATGGCGCGGTCGATATAATCGCCGATGTCGGAAAGCACATCCAATTCGTCGCGCAGTCTTGCAAGCTCCGGGGAAACCATGCCCTTTAACTGTTGCTTGACCGGTGCAAGTACCGAAATGGTCTGATACAGCGCGCGCATATCTTTGCCGCCGGCTGTGTTGTAGACGATTTTGGTCATCAGACGCTCCATGTCGCCGACTGAGCTCAACAGGTTCTGCAATTCTTCTTTTTCAATATAACTGTCTACCAATTCGGAAACGGCTTGTTGACGGTTTAAGATAGCGCCGACCGAAACAAGAGGCTGTTCGATCCATTTGCGAAGAAGTCTGGCGCCCATGGCCGTCTTGGTGCGGTCGAGCACCCAAAGCAGCGTGCCACGCTTTTCCTTGGTGCGCAGTGTCTCGCAAAGTTCCAGACTGCGGCGCGTGTTCACGTCTAAACCGAGATAGAGTTCATTTGTATAATATTCCAGCGAATTGATATAGGCAAGATCGACTTTTTGGGTCTCGCGGATGTAGCGGATGAGCGCGTCAAGCGCTAAAACCGCCGGACTTCCGGCGCCTAAGCTGTGGGACTCAAATACTTCTTTTCCAAAACGTGTTTCCAGCTCGGAAAAGCTGCCGTTTTCAAACAGTTCGTTTCGGGTGTCGTCAAAGAACGCACCAAGCCGGTCTTTGGCAAACGTGTAAATTTCGGGGTAATCCATGCGGTCGGCGCTCGAAAGGATCTCTTTGGGCGCAAACGCGGCAAGTTCCGAACAGATCTTGTCGGTAATGTTGCCATCGGTGATCTGCGTGGCGCATACCTTGGCCGTGGAAATATCGGCAAAGCAGAGACCGGCGCTTGCCCCGGCAAAAAAGACGGCGCACAGATAATTGTTCTTTCCCTCGTTCAACATTCCGCTTTCGGTCACAGTGCCGGGTGTGATGACCCGGATGACCTCGCGCTTGACAAGTCCTTTTGCCAAGGCCGGGTCTTCGGTCTGCTCGCAGATGGCGATTTTGTAGCCTTTGGCAACAAGACGCGCAATATAACTGTCAGCGCTGTGAAACGGCACGCCGCACATCGGGGCTCTTTCCGGCATGCCGCAGTCGCGGCCGGTGAGCGTCAGATCCAATTCGCGCGATGCTGTTTTCGCGTCGTCAAAAAACATCTCGTAAAAGTCGCCGAGCCGATAGAATAACAAATGGTCTTTATATTGATTTTTGATGTCAAAGTATTGGAGCATCATGGGCGTATACGGCAAGCAAACCACCCCTTTCGTGTCGTTTTGCGGAAAAAGTTTTGTATTTTGCTGTCGGTTTTAATGACAGCCGCGGCAGGTCGAGCAGTTGTGCGTACAGCCCTCTGCGTCCTCGTCCTCGGAGGCATCAGCGGTGTATTCTTCCGCACCGATGTAGGAGGAAATGGTCATATTGACCGCATTCATTAACAGGTTTAAATCCTCTTCGGCTTTCGTGTAGGCTTTCATCTGCGGATTTTCCGTGATCTGCTTATATAAGACTTCAAGACGTGCCGAAAGGACGTCCACGACGTGTTCGTCCGGTTCGCCCTTTTCCTTTTCCACTTCCAAAACGCTCTTCTGAACCTTAAATTCGTCTAATTGTTCCTTTAAAAGGACGTTTTTCCGCATTTCATCGCGTGTTTCGCAGAAAGCCTTGTATTCTTCGCAGTTTTTCAACGCTTCGCCAAGGGACTTGGCAAGCTCAATAATTTCGTTGTTTCCCATAGTTTTCCTTTCCGGGTTTTAGGCGTATCGATTATAAAACCGCTTCACCGTAAATCTGTACGTCTCCGGCACGGTCGATTTTCACATCCACAAACTTTCCATAGAGTGCCGAACCGCGCGGCGCGGTAAAGCGGATGAGTTTGTTGCCCGAACTGCGGCCGGAAAAGGACGTGTTGTCGGGTGTGTCCGGCGTCTCACATAAAACCTTTATTGTTTTGCCCACAAACGTCTCATTTATGCGCACGATGTTTTCATGGTGCAGAGCCATAAGCCGGGCAAAGCGCTCAGTCTTTTCCTCATAGGTAACGGGATCGTCCATGTCGGCCGCCGGCGTACCTTTGCGCGGTGAATAGATGAACGCGAAAATGGAATCGTATCCAACCTCGCGCACCAAGTTTAACGTATCCTCAAATTCCTCGGCCGTTTCTCCGGGAAAACCGACGATAATATCGGTCGTTAAGGTGATATCCGGCATGGCGGCGCGTAGCTTTTTCACGACCTCCATATAGGCTTCGCGGGTGTATTTGCGGTTCATTTTCGCAAGGATACGGTTGTTTCCGGACTGTACCGGCAAATGAAAGTGCCTTGCGGCATGAGGATGCGTGCGCATGACCTCGATCAGCTCATCCGAAACGTCTTTCGGGTGAGAAGTCATGAAACGAACTAAATAGTCACCGTCAAGCGAGCAGACTTTTTCTAAAAGCTGTGCAAAACTGCACGGTTCTTCAAGCCCTTTGCCATAGGAATTGACATTTTGCCCGAGTAAAGTGATCTCCCGGCAACCGCTGTCAATGAGTTCCCTTGCTTCTTCAATCACCGAATCCGGCTTTCTGCTCCGCTCTCTGCCGCGCACATGCGGCACAACGCAGTAGGTGCAGAAATTGTCGCAGCCGTACATGATGGAAAGCCATGCTTTGATATCGCTTTCGCGGCTGACCGGCACTCCCTCCACAATCGGCGTATCGCCGTCCTCCACATAGTAGCGGCGGCGGTGATTGACCAATACGTCGCATAAAATTTCGGGTAACCGGTGCAGCATGTTCGTGCCGGCTACGAAATCGACATAAGGGTATTTGTTTTTGATATCGGAAACGCGGTGCTCTTGGTTTACCATACAGCCCCAAAGTCCGACCAACAGTTCGGGATTGGCGGCTTTGATATGTTTTAACTGTCCGGTCTTGGACAATGCTTTCAATTCGGCATGTTCACGTACCGCGCAGGTGTTGTAGATGATGAGATCCGCCTTTTCGGGCGCGTCGGCCTTTTCATAGCCGAGCGATAAGGCCGAGCCGATCAAACGCTCACTGTCGGCTTCGTTCTGCTGGCAGCCGAAGGTCTGAACAAAAACGGCAAGCTTTCTGCCTAAGCGTTTTTCTTTTTCACTTAGCAAAAGCCGCACGCGGTCGGCATATTTTTTCTGATTGGCTATATCGTCCGTGTTTTCGTTTAAAACGTTTGTTTTGTGAATGGTCATTTGTTTTTTGCCCTTTTCAAGAGTTGCCGCAGATCGTCCGGCGTAAAGGTGTAGATCTTGTCGCAGAACTGGCAGGTGACGTCGAAATTCTTGTTCTCGTCAATCATTTCGTTTAATTCTTTTTCCCCAATGCTGATGAGCGCCCGTTCCACACGGCTTTTGGTGCAGTCGCAGTGATAGGAGACATCGGCTTCATCAAAAATGTCGCATGCAATGTCGCCCATGATGTCCTTTAAATATTCAGCGTTGGTCTTTCCGGTTGAAAACAGCGTCGAAACCGGCGGAATGAGGGGAATACGCGCTTCCAGTTTGTCGATGAACGCCTCGTCCGCGCCGGGTAACAGTTGGATCATGTAGCCGCCGGCTGATCGGCAGGTATAATCGTTTCCGACCAATACGCCAAGCGCACAGACTGTCGGAATCTGCTCGCTTCGGGCAAAATAATCGGTGATGTCCTCGGCAATCTCGCCTGACACGATCGGCGTTGCGCCGACGTAAGGTTCTTTTGCGCCCTCGTCGCGCACAATATAAAGCATGCCGTGCCCGACCGCACCGGCAACATCGAGTTTTCCCTTGGAATTGAGCGGCAGGTCGGCTTCGGGATGTTCGACATATCCTTTTGTGTTGCCGTAATAGTCGGCTACCGCTAAAATCTTGCCGCAAACGCCGTCTCCGTTAAAAGAAACGGTGACCGAATCGTCCTTGTTTTTGAGCATAACGCCGATCATGGAGGCGGCTGTCAGGGTGCGTCCGAGAGCGGCGGCCGCCGTCGGCGACAAATGGTGAATGCGAATGGCGTCGTTTACCATTTCGCGCGAATTTATCAGAATGACGCGTGCGTTTCCGCAGACGGTCATGGCTCTGGTGATGGTATTTCCGAGCATGGCGTACTCCTTGGAGATGAGTGAAATAAAAAGTAAAAAGGCGGAAAAACAGCCGCAAATGCTCTTGCGCAGTGCTTTTATAGGTGGCTATTCATCCTTTTTACGGCAGATGTAGAAGATGCGGTCACATGCCGTTTCATCTGCCGGGGTAAAATCAAAGTCCGATGTGCAGCAAAGCACGTCGAAACCGGCGCGGTCAAGCAAACGGTCTAATGTTTTTGCCGGATACATGCGCTCGCGTATCGATTCGTCGAACCGCTCGTATTTTCCGTCCTTGTTTTCGATGAAAAACGTGAGATACATGTCGCATTTTTTGGCGGAGGGTTCATAAAAATTCTGCCAAGCCAAAAAGACGTTGTCATTTTCCAGAAGATATGCGTTTTCGCCGTAAGTCTCTTCAAATTTATGCCGTGAATTGACATCAAAAACGAAAATTCCGCCGTCTGTGAGCGCCCGGCGGACACTTTCAAAGGCGCTTGAAACATCGGTCGGCGTGCCGAGACAATTGATTCCGTCCATCATGCATACGCATAATTCCGCCGGCGTGTAGACGCGGAAATCGCGCAAATCCTGCCGGGTAAAGCGGACATTGCCGGCATCTTCCTCGCGGGCGCGTTTGTCCGCAAGCGTTAACATCTCTTCGGACAGGTCGAAAGCTGTCACTTTACAGCCGCGCTTGTCTAACGCGACCGATAATTTTCCTGTGCCGCAAGCCATATCGCATACATGTACCGGCTTTTTGCCCGTAAATTTCTGCATGCAGGCAAGATAAAACTCCGCCCACTCCTCGTAGTTTACATCGGTTTCCAGTATGTCGTATGCTTCCGACAGATACTTCCCGTATTCGTTAGTCTTCATAATCGATTCTCGCAAGCATTTTCATGTAGCCGTCCGTGCCGTATTTCAAGGAACGGTTCACACGGCTGATGGTCGCGGTGGATAAACCGGTCGCGTCGGATATTTCGGTATATTTTGCCCCGTCCGACAGCATTTTGGCTGCACGGAAACGCTTGGCCATTTCCTTGATCTCGGCGACCGTGCACAGATCCTCAAACAGATCATAGCATTCGTTTATGTCCTTTAAAGATAAGATTGCATGAAAAAGATTATTGACATCCGCACTTTTGAGCTTTTCGTTCATGAACGTTGTCCTTTCTGAAACAGACGGCTTTCGCCGCAGAAAATCATTACATATTATTATAACAGCTTTTTATGCTTTTGTAAAGCGTATTTCATGAATTTTGTGTGATAACCGATGAAAGTGAGACGGCACTTGCCAAAATTACTCAAATGTTTTCCGAATTTAACGCCATTCAGTCGAAATAGACCGGCATATCCGGATTTTCATACGCTTCAAAGCACAGTTTTATCTGCTCGGCGGTCGTTTTTTCGTTGGCCAGATTTTCGGGAAGCGAATCCAGCGCAAAATAGGCGATTTCAGTGGTTTCGCTGTTGGGTTCAAACTGCCCTCCGGTCACTTCGCAGAGAATAAAAACTTTGCAGATACCGTAGGCATAGAGCGGAAAATTGTGCTTGTTCCGATCTTGAACGGCCACTAAACGCACGGGGTTTCCGTCAAGTCCCGTTTCTTCTTTCAACTCCTTGACCGTGTTGGAGCCGACCGATTGCAGTACGTCGCACCAGCCGCCCGGCAGCGCCCATGTTCCGTTTTTTTCGTGTGTGAGAAGAATTTTTCCGTCTTTAAACACAACGGCGCGCGTATCGATCTTCGGCGTCTGATAGCCGGCTTCGCTGCAAAAGAGGTCTTTCACCTTTTCAAGCGGATAGCCGGTCTTTTCCGCCATCATTTCCGCAGAAATGTCCCGAAGCCGCTCATAGCGTTCTATATCGTAAACATTCGTCGTGTAGGCAAGCCCTGCCTGCGCAAGACTTTGGATTTCCATGGCCCAGGACAGCCATTTCTCTCTGTTCTGATTTTGCATTATTTTTTACCTTTGCCGCCTTTCCCGGCTTTTGACGTGTCCTTTCCGCTTTCGGAAAGCGCTTTTTTCAAAGCCTCGGCAAAAGCGCTTTCGCCTTTCGGTTCGGCTTTGTTCTGATTCTGCAAAAAGTGCGAAACGTAGTGCTTGTTGGCGGAAGACGCATTTTCTTTCCGCTTGGCTGTAAAGACGTCGTATTTCTGCTTGAAGCCGCAAGAGCAGACAAAAATCCGTTTATCGTCCTTGCCGCGGAGCTCCATGGTTTTGTGACATTCGGGACATCTTGCGCCGGTGATTACCGAAAGATTTTCCCGATAGCCGCAGGTTCTGTCCGGGCAGACAAACATTTTTCCCTTTTTGCCCTTGACTTCCAGCATGTATTTGCCGCAGACCGGGCAGGGGGTGCGCGTCACATTGTCGTGTTTGTAGACGGCGTCGCTTGCAGCGACCGTGCGCACCAGTTCGGCAGCATATTGCTTCATCTCGCCGATGAATTCGTCTTTTTTACCGTTTCCGTGCGCAATAGCCTCCAATCGCTGTTCCCAGGTCGCCGTGAGAAGCGGTTCTTTTAATTCCGGCGGAACGAGACCGATAATCTGGATGCCCTTGGAAGTCGGATGAATGACGTTGTCTTTCTTTTCAATGTAAAACGAAGAATATAATTTTTCAATGATATCCGCCCGTGTGGCCGGTGTTCCGAGTCCGCCGCCGATGTATTCTTTCATAGCGCGGTCGGTGATGTATTTGGAGGGATTCTCCATGGCGGAAAGGAGGGAGGCTTCGGTATAGCGCGAGGGCGCGGAGGTCTTTTGCGCCTTGATGAGCGTGTCGGCACAGACAAGCTTGGCGCCCTTTTCGAGCGGCGGGAGCGAATCGCTTTCGATTTCCGCCTGGTCGGTGTCTGCATTTTCCTCGTCCTCGTCCGGCGTGACCGACAGTTTTTTCCACCCTTCATCCACGACGCTTTTGCCTGCCGCATAAAAGCTTTCGCCGCCGCAGACTAACGTTGCCTTAATCTGCTTATAGGTATAATCCGGCATAAAACAGCATAAAAAACGGAGCGCGACCAATAAGTAGATTCGCTTTTCATCGGTGTTGAACGACGCAAGATCCGGCGTTTTTTCGGTCGGAATGATGGCGTGGTGATCCGAGACCTTGGCATTGTTCACACAAGACGCGTGAATGCTTTTCCCGGAGCGGAGCACATCGTTTGCCGGTGCGGCAAGTGTTCCGACACGCATAGCGCGGAGCCGTTCGGGAAGCGTCGGAACAATGTCGTCCGAAAGGTAGCGCGAATCGGTGCGCGGATAGGTGAGCACCTTGTGGATCTCATACAGGCGCTGCATGACCGAAAGCGTTTCCTTGGGGGACATTTTGTAGAGTTTATTGGCGTCGCGCTGTAATTCGGTAAGGTCGTACAGGGCGGGCGACGGCTTTTTGACGGTAGTTGACGTAATCTCGGACACGGCGAACGAGCCGCCCTTAATCTTGGCGCAAAGTGCGTTTGCCGTGTCGATATCGGAAATGGCTGACAGCTTCTTTTCGTTTTTCCAAAGCGCCGAAAACGAACCGCCCGGTGTTTTGAATAGCGCGCGCACGTTGAAATAGTCGCGCGGCTTGAAATTGCTTATTTCCTGCTCACGGCGAACGATGAGCGCCAGCGTCGGGGTCTGCACGCGGCCGGCCGAAAGACTTGCCCCATAATGACAGGTGAGTGCGCGCGTGACATTGAGTCCGACCAACCAATCCGCTTCGGCACGTGCTTTGGCGGCATTGGCGAGATTGACATAATCTTTTCCGTCCTTTAAGTGTGCAAAGCCCTCTTTAATGGCTTTTTCGGTCTGTGAGGAGATCCAAAGGCGTTTGATTGTCCCTTTGTAGCCGGCTTTTTCCAAGATCCAGCGCGCCACAAGTTCGCCCTCGCGTCCGGCGTCGGTGGCAATAATGACGCAGTCGGTATCCTTGTCCTTGATGAGTTTCTTGACGGCGGCATATTGCTTCTTGGTTTCGGGAATGACGCACAGTTCGGTTTTTTCCGGGAGCATGGGCAGGGTCTCCATCGACCATTTTTTATATTTTTCGTCGTATTGTTCCGGGTCAGCCAGCGTGACAAGATGACCGAGCGCCCAGGTGACGATGTATTTCTCTCCGATAAGACAGCCGTCGCCGCGCATACGGCAGCCGAGCACGGCGGCCAGTTCTCTTGCAACCGACGGTTTTTCCGCAAGTACAATGGTTTTTGACATGTTATTTTCCTCCGGTCGGGCGTTTCCGACAAGTTCTGCAATTCACTGTTTTAGCTATATAATAGCATAAAATTTCGGTTGTAAAAGCATAAAAGAGAAATATTTACAAATGCGACACACATAAAAATCCGCTTTGCACCGGGACAATTGACTGCTTTGGGGGAGAAAACAGCGCAAAATACTGGATTTACGCGGCTTTGGCCGTTTTGACCGGCACTTTCAAAAAAAGCTTGACAAATCGGGTCATTTCATGTATAATTTTGTCGTTAATGGAAGAATCCCTCTCGCTATGCCAAATATCAGGATAGCGTCTGACAGTTTTATAGTCTTTTTGGCAAACCCATTGAAAAGTGGGGACGCAAAGTTAAGTGTCTAACCCGGAAACGGAATGATCGACTGACTGCCTGGTTTGTGCAGTCAGTCTTTTTTATTTTTTAGGGAGGTAAAGCCATGAATCGGGCGGAAGTATTTATTGATTATAACAAAGTGGATGAAAAAACGAAAGAGAGCATGGATCGGCTGTTCAAAGCGCCGAAAAAGAATTATTGGCTGAAAAAGCGCGCGTTTGACTTAACGGTTTCCATTCTTGCTGCATTGATTCTGTCACCGTTTCTTTTACTAATTTACATACTTATCTTTTTAGACGATCCGCACGGCAGTCCGATCTTTCGCCAAAAACGCGTCGGACGGCACGGAAAGCCTTTTACCATGTATAAATTCCGCACCATGGTCTGCAATGCCGAACAGTTAAGAAAAGAACTGGAATCGCAGAATGAAATGGACGGCCCGGTGTTCAAAATCAAGGACGATCCGCGTATCACGCGTGTGGGACGTTTCTTACGGCAGACCAGTATTGATGAGATTTTACAGCTTATCAATGTGATAAGGGGCGATATGAGCCTTGTCGGTCCGCGGCCGCCGCTTCCGGAAGAAGTTGCCCAATATGACGATTATCAGAAGCTTCGCCTTGTGGTGACTCCGGGACTAACCTGCTATTGGCAGACGGCAAACGACCGCAACGATATCCCGTTTGACAAGTGGGTCGAAATGGACATCGACTACATCGAGCACCGAACCATGCTCACGGATTTGAAACTTTTATTCAAAACGGCGCTCGTGGTCATCACACGCGAGGGACGCTAAACACGAGGAAAGGGAGGAAAACCGCATGAAAATCGCTATGATCGGGCACAAGGATTTCCCGTCCCGTTCCGGCGGCATAGAAGTGGTCGTATATGAACTGGCCACGCGCCTAGTGAAAAGAGGGCATGCAGTGACGGTCTATAATCGGGGAAAACTGCAGGACAAGAATCACTATTTCGTGGAGGGCGTGGAGGTTTACCGCACCTTTACGTTTCGCAAGCAGGCGCTCAATGCCATGGTCGCTTCGGTAACGGCGACGTTTTCAGCGTTAAGGCGTCGTTATGATGTTCTCCACTTTCACGCGCTCGGTCCGTCGGTCATGATTGCCGTGGCAAAGCTGTTTGGCAGAAAAACCGTTGCCACGGTACACGGATTGGATTGGCAGAGAGCCAAATGGAACCGTTTCGCGTCGGCGTATCTGAAACTCGGCGAAAGAATCATTGCCAAATATGCCGATGAAGTGATCGTGCTTTCGGAAAACGTCAGACAGTATTTCAAAGCCACCTATGGCCGCGATACTGTGTTTATTGAAAATGCGATCGTACCGATAAAACTGTTGCCGGCCAATCAGATAACCTACCGTTTTGGTCTTAAAAAGAACGATTATATTCTGTATCTTGCGCGCATTGTACCCGAAAAGGGTCTGCATTATTTGATTGAGGCATATAAAAACATAAAAACCGATAAAAAGCTGGTTATTGCCGGGGAACTGCCTGAAAACGAATACGGCGGGAAGATAAGAAATCTGGCAGAAAAGAATCCAAACATCGTGTTTATGGGCTTTGCCGACGGCAACCTTTTATGCGAGCTGTATGCAAATTGTGCGCTGTATGTGCTGCCGAGCGAAATCGAAGGCTTGGCGCTCACACTGTTGGAAGCCATGTCCGCAGGTGCAAGATGTCTTGTCAGCGATATTCCGGAGAATACCTCTGTGACAGCGGATTTTGCCGAAGTTTTTCAAAGCGGAAAAGTTGATTCGCTTGCGCAAAAGTTAGAAACTCTGCTTGCCGCTCCGGACGAAAATCCGCGGGCAGCCGAACAGCGTGCCTATATCTGCGCCCGTTATAACTATGACAATGTGGTGGAAAAGACCGAGAAAGTCTACCGGAATGTTATCGAAAAGAAATGAACCGGTTCAGCCGATACCGAAAGAAAGCGAGGGATTTGCGTTGAATCCGAATCTCACACCGCCCGAACAGGGAACCAAAAAGAAAAAAATCAATAATATCCCCCGAGCGCTTGATTATGCGTTCAAGAATACGCTTGAAACGCTGAAAACAAGAACCAGCGAGGACGCAATGGATAAGTGGTTCAACAATTTTTCCATTGTACGGATCAAAAAGAATTTAGTGGTTTTCCGCTATACCGGAAACGATGATCTGTCGGAGTTTTATGAAAATTACTACGACATTTTCACCGAATGCTTTTTTGATACCATCGGTTATGAAACCGAGATCAAGATTGAACAGGTGAGAATTGCCGAGTATAAAAATAAAAGCCGTTCCAAGCGTATCTGGGCAGGAATTTTGGCTTGCATTCTGGTCTGTGCCGCAGGACTTGTGGTGCTGGTCGGCATGAATTATTTGGATAATCTGACTTTTGAAGAGGATTTCTATCAGGTCGGCAGCGGAAAGATAGACGGGAACCTGCGTATCATTCAGCTTTCCGATCTGCATGACGCAAGCTTTGGCAAGGATAACGAAACGTTGATCGGCCGCATTTCCGTATTGAAACCGGATATCATCGTCACGACCGGCGATATGGTGGATAAGCACGATTCGGTGGACAATGTTGTCTCCTTATACGCCAAACTTACCGAAATTGCCCCGGTATACTGTGCATACGGCAACAACGAGGACGATATCGTGTATGCTTCACACATGACGCGTGAAGAACTTGACAGCATGACGGACGGAGATCCGGAGAAACTCAAAAAAAGCGACGACGCTTTCCGCGCGGCCTTGGAAAAGGTCGGGGTTCATGTGCTTCTCAACGAGAAAGCCTCCGCCCAAATCGGCGAAAACACGGTGGATATCTACGGCGTGCTGACCACCAATCCTTCGGCATTCTGGAATTACTGCGAGGACAGCTATGACGGATTTTTAAACGAAGATACCGGAAACTTAAAGGTTCTCCTCTGCCACGAACCGTATATTTTTGAAACATTCGGAGAGGGCTATTGGGGGGATTTGGTGCTGTGCGGACATACGCACGGTGGTGTTGTGCGGCTGCCGTATCTGGGCGGCTTATATGAGCGCAAAAACGGATTGTTTCCGGAAAAGAAGCCGGACGATACTTACATTGCCGGAAAATATGATCTTTCCGGAAAGACGCTTATTGTCAGCCGCGGCCTTTCCAATAAAGGGGTGGTACGCATCGGCAACCAGCCGGAACTTGTCATCATCGACGTCAATCGCTATTAAGGAAAGAGGGGAAGAAACATGTTACTCAAACTGTGTATGCTTGCGGTGGTTGTCCTTATCGCCTTTTCGGTTGTTGTAATTGCGATAAAGACCCGTCATTTTCCGCTTTCCAAAGTCAAAAACTTTTTGCTTGCCAAACGAAAGGTCAAGGCCGGGGCATTTGTGCTTACCTTTGTGTTTGTCGTGGCTGTTTTCTTAGGTTTCAATCTGAACAAGAACAACTACAAGCAGGCCATTGTCTCCTTAAATTACACCGAAGCCTCCAAGGCGCAGAATTCCAACGGCACACGTTTTGACATGGCTGAAATCCTGGACAATGCCGTCATTGCGCGCGCCATTGAAAAAGGCGGCTTTACGGATGTGACGGTAAAGGATTTAAAGAAGTGCCTGACAGTCGAACCGACCGTCCAAGGCAACTCTCTTTCGGAAAAAGGTTATCATATTTCCACTGAATTCCGGATCACCTATACGGCAAGCGCAAAGACGGCAGGTCTTGATGCAAAAAACGTGGTTCAGTTGGTGGGCGACGCGTTCAAGGAATTCTATATCGGAAAATATGCAGACGATTTTTCGGTGATGAACTTCACGCCGGAAAAAGACGCCGAGGCCAATGAATCCGATTATCTCGACATTATCACCTATCTGCAAAAACAAACGCAGACCATTGCCAACTATATGTACGGCATGGCTAACCGGAATTCCAGCTTTGTTTCTTCGGACGGCGAGACGTTCTATTCGATTGCCTCCAAAGTGGAGAATTTAAACGAAGAACAGATCGAAAACAACATCAAGGCCTATGTCACGCAAAACGGCATATCCAAGAATCCGTCCGAATACATCAAACGCTTAAATTACAAAAACACGCTGCTCGATTACGATGCCAGACGGGCGCGCAGTTCGTATGACACCCGAAATGCGGCTGTGAACATGTATGCGGAAGAAATGACGCGCGTTGTGCTTGTTCCGACATGGGACACTTCGGATGAATTTTATATGGGACGCACTAAGGTCGGAATCGACGAGCTTTCTTTGGAGGCGCAGTCGTACAGCAAACAGTCGGAAGAATATTATAAGCAGATAAACACCAACAATGACCTGATCTCACATCTTTCCGCATCGGCATCAAGCGGAAACAATGCCGCCCTTGATGAGATGATCCGCGGCGTGGAGGAGGAGCTTGCCAAATATGCCGCGCGTGCGGCACGGATCAGTCAAGAGTATTCCGAAACACGCATGAATAACTGTATCAGCGTCAGCGTAACCGATAATACCTTTATTAAAAAAGCGTTTATCAGCGCAGTGCTTATCCTTATGTTCTTCTTCGCGCTGTATTTGTACGGCATTGCCGGCGAACTTCTCAAAACCGGAGACGTGGCTTCGGTTTTGGAGGACAACGAAAAGAACTATATTCTTTAAGGCGGCAAAGGAGATAAATGTATGAAAAAATTTCAACTTTCACGCTATATCAAAAAATTCCTGCCGTTTATTATCGTACTTTGCGTTGTATTAACGGCGGCGGTCTATTTTGTGCTGTCCTCTTCGCAGACTTATGTTGCTTCGACCGTTATTCACTACGATTATGACGAGGCAAAATCCGGCCAAGCGCCTGACGGAACGGTGCTTGACGTCAACGAGATCAAGTCGTCGGCTATCATGACCAAGGTGACGGCAAGTCTGGGGCTTGACGAAGGCATTTATTCAATCGATTCCTTGCTTTCGCGCGTCAATATCACCGAAGTGATTGATGAAGATGAAGCGGCAAGAAAACAGGCGGTTTTAGATAACGGCGAACAGTATACCGAAGAACCGACTACCTATATCGTTTCATTCGTGGCGAAAAAAGGTGAGGGCATGGGTTTTGCCAGACGCGTGTTGGATGAGATCATCAATATTTACTATTCGGAATTCGGTGAAAAGTATCTCAATTCCAGCTCTACCGTCAATTCGCTTTCCGATATCTACGATGAATCGTATGATTATATCGAAATGATGGATCTGATTGACGACAATATAAGTGAAACCTTGCAGGCGCTCAACCGGCGTTCATCGGGCAATCTCTATTTCCGTGCGACCACGACCGGTCTTTCCTTTGCCGACCTTGCTAATGAATTTTACTATTTGCAGGATACCGAGGTTGCCAAGCTCTATTCGCGCATCTTCGGCCACCAGATCACCAAAAACAAAGCCGTCTTAGTCTCCGACTATACCGAGCGTATCAGTCAGAACAGCATTTCCAACATTTCCGAGGACGGCAAAATAAACGACGTTCTGCAAATTATTGACGATTATGTTGTAAAAATGCGTGAGTCGGGCAATACCAATATCAATCATGAGTATATTCTCGATCAGGTCTATGAAAAGGAATACGGCAGTCAGAACGGCGCAGATCATACCGTAACCTACGATAAACTCATATACAGCTGGCGCGACCATACCGATACGCGCGAATATGCAGTGATTCAGTCGGCCTATTACCAATACTTGATCAACACCTTCAATGAGTGCAAAGGTACCTGCGGCGGCTTATGCGCCTATTCCGGTAAAACCTGTGCGGAACTCAGCGAAGCGGGTTATGAGGACCTGCGTACAGCAGTCTATGAGGATATCAAGACGCTGGTGGACAAACTCAATAAGTACCATGATCTTGCCGAGCAGACCAATGCCGAGTATAATGAGTATTTGGGCGCCAAATACATTTCGACCCTGTCGAGCGTAGCAGTCGGCGAAAGCGTCGATGTGAAACTGTATACGGCAATTGCGGCGGTGTTCTTCCTCCTTGTCTGCTCGTTCGGTGCAACGCTTCTCGGAAGAGTCAACGACATCATCGAGTACATGTTCTATACCGACCACCTGACCGGTTTTGCCAACCGTGTGGCCTTTGACAACTATTTAAAGAGCAATGACCGCAAGATCTTGGACGACGGCATTGTCTGCGTCAATTTCCATATTCTCAATCAGACTTCGTTAAACGATGTGTACGGACGCGATGGCGGAGACGGTTTGATCCGCTTTGTTGCCGATATCATCAAAGAAGCTTTCGGTACGCTGGACGCGTTCTATGTCTATAACGGAAATGCACAATTTGTCATTTTTGTAAACCGCACCGACTACATTACGGTCGAGCACATCCTGAAACGCATTACATTGCTCCTTGAACAGCGTGAAAAATATACCGAAGCGGATATTGAATATACCATGGGACTTGCAGAAACTTCCGTCAACGGAATCCGTAAGATCCGGGCGCTCTTGACCAAAGCCATGTCGAAAAAAGAGATCCGCGTGGCAAAGGCAACCATAAAGGCAGCTCCCTCTGAAGAGCCCACCGAAAAGGCGGCGAACGTGTGAATATCGGAAACAAGCTTGCCGAAAAGATCATAACGGTCTATTTTTTCGCACTTGCGGTCATGATGTACTATTTTCTGGATCAGACGCTGACGTTCAAACTCAGTATCACGTTCCGGCATTTGTTCGGTCTTATCATCATTGCTTCGGGACTTGTCTGTTTCATGATCAAACCGGATTTTCCGCGTGCAGTCGTTGGCTTCAAGTCGGCGTGCGTGATGGGGTTGCCGTTATTGGTAACGCTCGGGGCATCCATGCTTGTGTGGATCATCGAGCGGAGCGACGCCCATGTCATCACGCGCGGACTTTCCTACTATTTCATCTTCATGAACTCGTTTCATGCCGCTCTTGCCGCCGCCATGCTTTTGTACCTGTTCGGCGAAAAGGCGATCTGGCTCAATCTCGGCGCGATCCTGACCTCCAATCTGCTCATGATTGCCATGGTTATCGTGAGAAACGGACTCGGTAGCTTTGTCTCGGAATTTATCACGCTGGTTCTTACATTTGCCGGAGAGACGGGAGATGTCGTCAAACAGGCGGAGATTCATGAGCTTGCCTTTTGCTTAGGGGCATACTTATTGTATATGCTGTTGTTTCCGCGAAAAGGGCTTGGGTATCTGATCGGCTTCGGCCTTGCCGGCTTTTGCTTTGTCGCGGCGTTCAAGCGGATCGCGGTTCTTGCCGTGGGCGCGGCGCTTATGTTTGGCTATCTTTGCCGTTTTTTAAAGAGCCGCGGTAAAGAAAAGCTGGCATCAAGGCTGATTTCGATTGTCATGGCGCTTTCTGTGGTGGTGCTTCTTTCCTATATCGGCATTGTCAAATCGGGCGTTTTCCAAAGAATGGAGGAGGCCGGTATCGACACCAGCGGACGTGCTATGATATATGAATCGGTTGATTCGTTTTACGAGTTTTCACCGAAATTTGTCGGAAACGGCATGGGCTTTCTGACGTTCAAGCTCAATTCCGGATTGAATGTTGCCGGTGTTCAGGCCATTCACAACGACTTTTTGGATTTCTTCATCAACCTCGGCTTTTGGGGCTTTATTCTGTGGCTGACAGCCTTTACGGTAGTCCGGACAAAATTTTTCGGACGCGACGGCTTTACCGACGGCGCGATTGCCGCTTCTGCCATCATCCTGTACGTCCTGATCGTTTCCAGCACCGATAATACCATGAATTACCACTTATTCAATACGACGCTTGCCGTGCTCATCATCGGACACGGCTTTGACAGACGGTCGAAAGAAGAACAGATTCGTCTGTTCGGAAAAAATTATGAGGAGGAGTCCGCATGAATGCAAAAATTAAGGTCAGCGTTATCATCCCGGTGTACAACGCGGCGGACTTTTTGAGGAAGTGCGTCGATTCGGTGCGGCATCAGACGCTTACCGATATTGAGATCCTCTTGATCGACGACGGTTCGACCGATTCGTCAGGCTTGCTCTGCGACGCGCTTGCCGGAGAGGATAAACGCATCCGCGTGCTCCACAAGCAAAATGAGGGAGCCGGACTTTCCCGAAACGCCGGCCTTTCGCTTGCGAAAGGCGAATATATCTCCTTTGTGGACGCGGACGACACTGTTGCGCCGAATATGCTTGAAACGCTGTATACCGAGGCGGTAAGATCGGACGCCGATATGGCGATGACCGGCGTCAACCATGTCGGCGGCATTGTGTTTGAGGGCGAGGATGTCGAAAAATTCGGTTTTGAGACACGGGAAGTGTTTGAGACGCCGGAGGCCTTGAAACGTCTGGCGCTCGGTATGGTGGGGGCGTTGCCCGAAGAAAAAGAGGACACGCGTTACAGCTATTCGGTTTGGAAAAACATCTACCGTCGAATGGTGATTGAAGAAAACGGGATCCGGTTTGTTTCGGAACGCGTGGTCGCTTCGGAGGACATGCTGTTTTTGATTGATTTTGTGTTCTGCATTGACCGCGCTGTCGGCGTTCCGGGAGCGTTGTATAACTATTACCGCAATGCGTCCTCTTTTTCCAAGGCCTATCAAAGCGGCCGCTTTGAGAGAGCCAAACAGCAGATGAAAGAGGCGGCGCGCCGTCTGGAACGGAAGATTCCCCCAAAAGAATTCGCGCCATACTGTGCAAGACAGTTACAGGCTTATGCAAGAGTTGCCCTTTCGCAGGAATTCATGCGTTTGAAAACGCATCCTGAGTGCCGGGCCGAAGTCAACCGGAATGTCCGGAAGATTTTGCATGATCCGGCGCTTGCGGCGGCCTTACGGGCATTCGATATCCGAAAACTTCCTCCCAAACAGGCCGTTTTTGCTGTTTGTATGAAATATAAAGCCGCGCTGCTGCTGCACCTTTTGGTGAGAATGCGCGAAAAGGCACAGTGACTTGCGGTGCTAATCCATAAAAAGGAGCGGAAAACATGCTGTTTTCGGTCATCATACCGATCTATAACGTAGAACCGTATTTAAGAGAATGCCTGGACAGCGTTGCCGCGCAGAGTTGTCAGGATTTTGAAACGATTTTGGTGGACGATGGGTCGCCGGACGGTTCGGCTGCTATCTGCGACGAATACGCGGCAAAGTACAGCCGGTTTTCCGTGATACACAAGGAAAACGGCGGTTTGGTCAGTGCCAGAAAAGCCGGAATCCGCCAAGCTTCGGGCGAATATGTCGTGTGTCTTGACGGCGATGACCGGCTTGTGCCGGATATGCTTGAAAATGCCCAAGGGATCATCGAAAGCTTTCATCCGGATGTAATCACCTCCGCTGTGGATTTTTTCACGGACGCGGATCCCACCCGAAAACGGACTGTTCATGAACCGCTGCAAGACGGCTTTTATTCCCGAAAAGAGGTCTGCGAGCTTATCTGGCCGCAAATGCTCATGACGCGTGATATGCGCCATTCGTTCTACTATCTGTGCGCTAAGGTTATCCGGCGTTCGCTCTTATATGAACCGCAGCTTTCGGTGGATGACGGCATTTCGCTCGGCGAGGACGTGACCTGTCTTATGCAGGTGTATGCGGCGTGCGAGAGCGTATATGTTTCCGGAAAAAGCGCTTATGAGTGCCGCGAGCGGCAGGGATCGGATTCCAGACTTTTCCGCCCGGTGCAGTTTGAACAATTGGCCTTGGGTGTGAAAGCTTTGGAAAAAATGCAGTTTCCGCCGGAGGCGGACTTTTCCGCGCAGACCGACCGGTATACGGCGTTTTTATGCTTTGGAATAACGGCGTCGGAGTTGCCAGACGCGCGGAAAACCGTCGAAAAGAACATGAAACGGCAGACTTTGCAAAACCATGTGACGGCGGCTCGTTTTGAGAATATCACACCGAAAATGCGCTTTGTCTATCATTTTATGAAAAAGGGGCATATCCGAACGCTATTTTACTTTTTGAAACTGTGTCATTTTTTGAAAAAATAAAAAAGGGGATATAAGCATGTCGCTTTTCCGATTGAAAGGCTTTGCCGAAAAACTGAACCATTTCCGCAAGTATCTGATGTTCGGCAAACGGTATGACACGCAAAGCTACATAAAGGAGTTATGCGCACGTGGCGCAAAAATCGATAAAAGTTTATATATGCCTACGCCGGAAAGCGTGTTTTTGGACGATACCGTGCCGTTTATGCTGAGTATCGGAAAAAATGTCGGCCTTGCGGCCGGAGTCAAGGTGCTTACGCATGACGCAAGCTGGCATGTGGACAACGCTTCTACCGGCAGAGTGATCGGACATACCGCGCCGGTCTCGATCGGAAACAATGTGTTTGTCGGCATGAACAGTTTGATTCTCTGCGGCGTTTCTATCTGCGACAACGTGATTATCGGCGCAGGAAGCGTGGTATCGACCAGCATAAAAAAATCGGGCGTATACGCAGGTAATCCTGCCAAACTTGTCGCGCCGTTGGATCTGTTTTTTGAGTTCCGTGAGGAACGGAGAAAAAGCGAGGCGTTTGTCCTTGCCGAAAAATACTATGAGGCGTTCGGCAGGAAACCGCCGGAAGAACTGTTCCATGAATATTTTTATCTCTTTTGTCCGCGCCGGAAAGAGGCGTTGAACGAAGTTTTCTTAGTGCAGATGAACCACAGCGGCGACAGCGAGAAGGCTATGAATGCGTTTCTTTCGTCCGAGCCGGAATTTGAAAGCTATGACGCATTCTGGGAGGCTTGCATGAGCCGCATGGCGGAAAAGAAAGAGCAAGCCGGACGGACGGAGGGCAAAACGTGTCAAGAGTAGACAAGGTCGCTAAAAACATGAAGTTTGCGATTCTGTGCCAGATCGCGTCGGTGGCGGTTAATTTTGTGCTCCGCAAGGTGTTTGTCGGCACGCTCGGCGAAGAGTATTTAGGCCTTAACGGCCTGTTTGCCGATATTCTTTCCATGCTTTCGCTCGCGGAACTCGGGTTTGGAACCTCCATCATATTCAGCCTTTACAAACCGGTGGCTGAGGGAAATACCGAAAAGATAAAATCCCTCATGCGGCTGTACCGCAACATTTACACGGCGGTCGGGCTTTTTGTGCTTGTAGCCGGAGCGGCGCTTGCGCCGCGGCTGGACCTGTTTGTAAAGGAAATGCCGGATATCGCGCATATCCGCCTGATTTATTTACTCAATGTGTTCAACACGGCGGTGTCTTACTTTTTTGTCTATAAGGCGTCGTTGCTCTTTGCCGATCAGAAAAAGTACGTTGAGCTAATCATCAATACGCTTGTCAAAACGGTGTGCGCGGTCGTTCAGATCGTGACATTGCTTACGGTGCAGAACTATATCCTGTATTTGCTTATCATGATAGTCGGCACGGTCGTGCAGAATTTTCTCATCTCCTATCAGACCGATAAGCGGTATCCGTATTTAAAAGAAAAAAACGTTCTGCCGCTTGAAAAAAGCGATAAAGATACCATTCGCACCAATGTGGGCGCGATGGTGTTTCATAAATTCGGCGGCGTGGTTATTTTCAGCACGGACAGTATTCTGACGGCGAAACTGATAAGTGTCGCAACCGTGGGATTGTATTCCAACTATATGCTCATCCGGAAAGCCGTTATCTTGGTCATCGAAACCATGTTCGGCGGAATTACCAGCGGCATGGGGCAGTTAAACGCCATGGAGAGCGATGAAAAAAAGTTTGAAGCCTTCAAAAACATCTTTTTCTTTTCCTCGTGGCTGTTCGGCTTTTGCAGTATTTGTCTTGCGGAACTGTACAACCCGTTTATCACGCTGTGGTTAGGGGAGAAATACTTGTTTGACAAGGGCGTTGTGCTGTTGATCGTCGTGTATTTCTACATGTATTGTATGCGTATTCCGGTCGCCTCCTCCAAAGAAGCTATGGGACTTTTCAAATATGACAAATACAAGCCGATTCCCGAAGCGATCTTGAATCTTGTTCTCTCCATCGTTCTTGCCAAAAAGATCGGCATTGCCGGAATTATTCTCGGAACGATACTAAGTACGGTTTTTGTGCCGCTCTGGATCGAACCGCTTGTGGTATATCGGCATGGGTTTAAGAAAAATGTATTCGATTTCTTTGCACGCTATGGCGTCTATACGCTTGCGACGGTCGGCGCATGGTGCGTGACAGCGTTCTTGTGCGGTCTTACTGCACAGGGGTGGGGCGGCTTTATCGTGAAAATGCTTATCTGCGCGACGGTGCCGAACGTGTTGTTTTTGCTGCTGTCGTTCAGGACGCGCGAATTTGCGTATTTAAAATCGGTGGCTTTTTCCATGCTCGGAAAATTTGTCAGACGTTTTGCTAAATGATTTTTAAGAATGCGAAAGGGGAAACCTATGTTTTTCAGCGTGCTGGTTCCGGTGTATAACGTAAGCCCGTATCTTCGCGCGTGTTTAGACAGCTTGCTCTTGCAGGACTTCACGGATTTCGAGGCCGTTCTTGCGGACGACGGATCGACAGACGGCAGCGGAGAGATCTGCGAGGAATACGCCGCCAAAGACAGACGTTTTCGGGTCGTTCATTTACAAAACGGCGGCGTCGAAAAGGCAAGACGCGCCGCATTTGAAAACAGCTCCGGGACATACGTCGTGTTTTTGGACAGCGACGACTATGTAAGACCCGGTTTGCTGTCGGATCTTCATAAAATAATAGACCGTGAAGCCTGCGATATTGTCGCGTTCGGCTATCAGGCGTTTGACGAAAACGGTGTGCAGGTCAAAAACAGGGATAAGGTCAAGCCGGGGCTTTATACCGGCAAACGGCTGGAACGCATCCGGAAGGCTTTGATCTACGACAAATGGCAACGCTCGTTCAATTACGGCAGCGTGGTGTACAGCCTGTGTACAAAGGCGTTCCGTGCTGAACTTATCCGGAATTTTATCGGACAGCCAAGCGGCGCGGTAAAGGGCGAGGATATGCTCATGACGGCGCTTGCGGTAAGCAAGGCGGAAAGTATCTGTTTCCGGGAGGAATACGGCTATTTTTACCGCTTGACGCAAAATTCCGCTATGCGGACTTTTAAAGAAAACGATGTGGAGAATATCCGGCTGGTTTATCGGGTGGTTTGTGAAAAAATGCCGCAGCTTCAAAAAAACGTGTCGGTCTGGGTGCTGTACATGTGCCTTGCCTATGCGGCTCAGGCGGTGAAAGCTTTTCCGGATGCGGAAACCTCCGCCGCCTGCCTTGAAAGAAACATGGATTCCGGATTGCGGGACATTTTAAAGAAAGCGCATCTCTTTTTGCCGCGTCCGGAGGATATAAAACCGGTGCGTCTTTTGAAAAAGGGACAGTATGAAAAGCTGTGTGCGCTTTTGCGTGAAAAAGCGGAAAGAGTGGAAAAAACGTGAAGATCAAAAAAGACTTTATCGGTATGTTTGATGTGTTAAAGGGAATCTTAATGATACTCATTATCACAATCCACACGATTGGTTTTACAAACGACAGTTTGCCGGCTGACGTGTGTATTCGGTTTCTTGCCGGGCTTTACCGTTATGGCGGCGTTATTATCGCTTTATTTTTTGTGCTTGCCGGATATAGTTTCAAGCCGGCGAAAAATTTGAAAAAGCACTTGAAAAAGCAGGCAAAGGAGGTTTTGCTTCCGTATGCGATAGTGGTTGCTCTTGCCTGTGCGGTTATTGCTGTAAGAGGCGCTTTGGACGGCTCGTTTTCGGTGGGAAGTGTGACGTCGGTGTTTTTCGCCGGGCTGTACGGGGCGACAAAACCGTTTGAGATACACGGCGTATGGGTTTCCTGCATTGTGGCGTTATGGTTTCCGCTTGCCTTCTTTTTCAGCGATGTGCTGTATCAGTTGCTCTGGAAGATCAAAAACGAAAAGCTGACCTTGGCGCTTACCTGGATACTTACGGCGCTGGGTGTGCTTGTACCGTCGGACATTGCGTCGTTTGTGCCGTGGACGCTTGTGCAGTCTGTCTCGGTGTTAGGGTTTATCGAAGTCGGACGGCTCATTAAAAAACGGAAAACGCTGTACGAAAAGAGGAATCCGTTTGCGGTTTTGGCGGTTCTTGCGGTGTGGATCCTGTTACATATCGTTTCCGAATGCAATATCGGCGCAAACCTGTACCGTTTCCTGTGGCTTGACTATGTGGTGGCGGCTGCGGCGGGCGTTGTATTCATGAAAGGATACTTAGCGAGCGGTCTTGCGGATGCGGCATGCCTTGCGCCGCTTGAATATATTGGCCGCAACTCCATGTGGATTTTGTATATCCATTCGTTTGAATTAGTTGCCTTCCCCTGGAATGCCGCATTTGCGGCGTCCTTGCCGAAAGGTATTTCCCCGGTTATCCTGTTTCTTGCCGCAAATGCGGTACGCATTGCGTTTGACGTATTTGTCTGCGTCGGAATCAATTTCTTTTACGGACGATACCTGAACCGAAAGTTAGGAAAATAAAAATACAAAAGTTTTAAGGAGTAAAAAATCATGAACAAACAAGAAATCTTAACCTATTTGGAAGAATTAATCAAGAAAATCGCCGAAACGGACGATTATTCGTCTGACATGGATCTGTCCGACGACCTCGGCCTTTCGTCGATTGACATTATGAGTTTGCTTGTCGCTTGTGAAAAGAAATTTTCCGTCAAGATCTCTGCAAGAGAACTGCGCGGTGTCGCAACGCCGGAGGATCTTGCGGAGCTTATCGTGTCCAAACTTTAATTTTAATCGGTTGTCAGTTTTAAAAATGGAGGGAAAGTATGCTGTACGAAGAATATGAGGGAATGTCCTTTTATCAGATGTTGGAGCGCGTGGCAAAGAAATACGCCGAAAAACCGGCTGTTTCGTTCTGCGAGGACGAAACGCCGCAAACAAAGACGTATGCCGAACTGTTCCGGGATTGCCGCGTGTTGGGAAAATATCTGCAAAAGCATGGCATGAAAGGCAAATATGTCGTTGTGGATTCCCGGAACACCTATTTTCAGTTAGTCAGCATATTTTCTGCCATGTCGCTCGGCGCAGTGGCGGCTATTCTGAATTTTGACCTGCCGGACGCGGATATTATGAGTGCTTTCGAGCGAATCCAACCGGCCATGGTGATCTATGACAAGGAAGACGCGGATTTTGTGCATGGTCTGCCGTCGGACGCCGTGTGCCTTTGCTGTACGCCGGAGGAAAACTCCTATGCAGGTACAAACGTTTGCGATATTTTAGCGCATGAAACGGCGCTTTTGGAAAACGACCCGTCCATCCGCACGACGGATCCGGCGGCGATTCTCATGACATCGGGAAGCACCAGCGTCAGCAAACTTGTGCTTTTATCGCATGCGTCCATGCTGCCGTTCAGTGACCTTGTCACGGAAAGAAGCATCATGACCTATCCGTTATACCATGTTGCCGGCATCAAAATGGTGATAAACGATCTTGGCCGCGGTTCGCACACCTGTCTGTCGGATTTCCGGCGCGGTCTTTACGATATTGAATGGTTCCGCCCGACCGACGCCATGATGATTCCGTTATTTGTGAATACGCTTGTCAAGCGCAGCCGTAAGGGGCTCACCGATATCACCTGTTTCAAGAATCTCCATACCGGGGGAGCGCCCCAGGATCCGGACACCAAGGCGTATTTGAATTCACTCGGCATTTTTTCGGCGTCGTTTTACGGTACAACCGAAACGGCCGGTATCAATACCTGCTCTTATCCCGAAACTTTTAAAACCGGTTCGGTCGGACAGTTAGGGCCTTGGAATCCCGGACGTGTGTCCGAGGAGGGCGAGATTCAGATCAAAAGCAAATGCGTCATGCTTGAATATCTGAAAGATCCCGAGGCAACGCGCGCCGCGTTCACCGAGGACGGTTGGTATAAGACGGGCGATGTGGGACGCATCGACGAGGATGGCTTTTTGTATATCACCGGAAGAATCAAGAACATCATTATTCTGTCCAACGGCGAAAACGTCAGTCCCGAAGCTATTGAAGCGCGCTTGCTTGTTTCGCCGGATATCGATGAGGCGGTCGCTTACGGGGAGGAGGACGAGATCCGCCTTGCCGTCTGGTCGGATGCCCTGACGGACGAAAAAAAGGCAAGAATCGAAGCCCATGTTAAAGAATATAATAAGACTGTGCCGACCTATCACCGTGTGAAAAAGGTCGTGTTCCGTGACAGACCCTTTGACCGCACGGCCTCCAATAAGATCAAGCGGACGCTGTAAGACAGGCTGTTGCAAAAGATTCCTTGCAATTTCGGGCGAAGCCCGATTTGGTTAAATCGGAAAAATTGGGGACATGTGCCACAAATTTTTCTCCGATAGATTCGTAAGTGTCAAAAAGCGTAGCTTTTTGGCATGCGGCGCGAGCGCACGAATCTGTTTCATATCGTAAAACGAAGTTTTGCGACAGACCTAAATCAAGCGGACGCTGTCAGAGCTCTGCAAGGATCTTTGAAAAGAACTCTGTAAAAAGCCTCCAAAAGCCCTTAAAAAAGGAAGTGATCCCGAAATGACCGGAACGGTCGCATTTATTGTCATGGTTGTCCTTGCGGCGGTACTGATTTATGCCGCAGTGGTGTTTTATAACCATTTTTCACAAAACGACGCGAAAGTAGAGAACGCCGGCCTTGCCGCACCATCCAAGCTGTATCGGCGTTTTTCCGAAAACGCTGCAAACGGGCTGCCGCAAACGGTGGTTTATATCAGCATTTATAAGCACCGCTTAAAGAGCTCCGCCGAGTATTCCGTGGTAACGGCGGTCAACCGGCTGATACGCGAAAGTGTGGAACAGGCGCTTTCCGACGGCTTTTTCGAGGCGGCGGCTAATGTGGACGGCTATAACTATGTTCTTGTTTCCACGGCGGATAAGGCGGTCATCCGGACTTTCTGCGAGGGCTTTATGAAACCGGCGGACGGCAAAAAACAGAAAGCTTGGCGTTATGCGCCGTTACTGGACATCTATATCGGCGCGTATACGCCGGAATCGGCGGTTTCGTTTGAGGAGGCGTTGGTTTGTGCCCGGAAAACGGCAAAATATGCCTTGAATCACCGCCAGAAATTCTGTATCAGCACCTATGAGATTCAGACAAAGGTTGGCGAAATGGAATATATCGAGGGCACGGCTGAATCAATTTTGGATAACAATGAGTTTTACATGGTGGTTCAGCCGTTCTGGGAGAGAACCGGAAAGATGATTGGCGGCGAAATGCTGTCGCGTTTCCGCATTAAGGATAACCGTGATATATCGGTACACAAATTTCTGAATGCCGCGCGCGGCAGTGCCTTGACCGGCAAATTCGACTACATGGTTTTTGAGAAGTGTCTTGCGTGGATAGAAAGCATGGGCTCAGCCCGTCTTGGCTTTATTTCCTGCAATTTTACGCGCCTTACGGCGGCGTCTGCGGATTTTATCCAAAACCTCACGTCGATTGCCGAAAAATACGACCTTGCCTATGAAGCGGTTGCTATTGAGATTACCGAAGATGACGACGGGGGCGATCGCGAGCAATTGTGCCGGAATGTGAAAGCGCTCAAAGCCATGGGTTTTTCGCTCTTGATTGACGATTTCGGCGCTGGTACAACGTCGCTTGACGATTTGTATTGTTTTCCAATCGATGTTCTGAAAATCGACAAGACGATTTTAAAGCGTGTCGATACCGAACGCGGAGCCGCGATTTTTGACAGTGTGGTGCATATGGCAAAAGAACTTGGGCTAAAGGTGCTGTGTGAGGGCATCGAAACGAAAGAACAGCACGATTTTGCCATTCTTCACGGCTGTGACATTCTGCAAGGATTCTATTATTCCAAGCCCATGCAGATAAGTGACTATGAAGAAGCGTTTGCCGAGGCGACTCGGTAAGGTTTCTTTTAAGAAAAGTGGGCAAAAGAATTTGATTTGGACGTCCGATGGTTAATCCATCGGGCGTTTTATGCTTTTCGTGAAAAGCATAAAAGGGACGATTTTACGTTACTTTTTCGCTTGCTTGAATTTACAATGTAAGTGCAAGCAAAAAAAAGGATGGACACAAAAGGAAAAA
>ERZ857757.765-NODE-765-length-30494-cov-7.541871_pt1 | contig 30494 bp, 27 predicted proteins | sample MGYA00519764_ERZ857757 | MGnify/ENA primary metagenome ERZ857757 (study PRJEB31778, sample SAMEA3449359) | human gut metagenome | biome: human gut; feature: human-associated habitat; material: faeces | place: United Kingdom | collected 2010/2012 ... | reverse complement strand
TTTCGCCCATTGCCCAATATTCCCCACTGCTGCCTCCCGTAGGAGTCTGGACCGTCTCTCAGTTCCAATGTGGCCGTTCAACCTCTCAGTCCGGCTACCGATCGTCGACTTGGTGGGCCGTTACCCCACCAACTATCTAATCGGACGCGAGCCCATCTTTGATCGGATTGCTCCTTTGGCATGGGTTCCATGCGATCCCCATGCATCATGCGGTATTAGCAGAAGTTTCCCTCTGTTATCCCCCTATCAAAGGCAGGTTGCTCACGCGTTACTCACCCGTCCGCCACTAACTTTATCGCACGCTTTCCGAAGAATTAATCCGACAAAGTCCGTTCGACTTGAATGTGTTATGCACGCCGCCAGCGTTCATCCTGAGCCAGGATCAAACTCTCGAAAAAATTGTATTTCCACAGGCTTGCGCCTGTACAAATCTTCCGAGCTGTTTTCTTGCTCTTTTACTTCTTGAGTATACTCTTTTGAGTATGTTCCTTCTTAAAGGAATTTACGAGATTTCTTTCACACTTCTTGTGCTTTGTACTTTCTCTCTTGTTGTTCAATTTTCAAGGACCGTTCCGCTCTCTTCTTCCGCCGCCTTCCGCCTTCCGGCTCCGGTCGCCTCTCGAAGAGCGCTCGCTTAGTATATCACTTCCTTCCCTTTTTGTCAACCCCCTTTTTTCAAAAAAATCGGATTTTTTGCATATTTTTTATTTGCCTGTGCAAACTGGGGGATATAGCACTGATTTCAGTAAAAAAGTGCCCGGTTTTGGTCTTATTCGGAGGTTTCATGATTGCCATCGCACTGCGCACGCTGTTTATTTATATTTTTCTTACCTTCATTATGCGGATTTCGGGCAAGCGGCAGGTGGGCCAATTGCAGGTGGGCGAACTGGTCACCGCTCTGCTTTTATCCGAGCTTGCCGCCTTTCCTATAGCCGATCAATCCATTCCGCTGATCTTCGCCGTTCTTCCGGTAACGCTCATCCTGCTTCTGGAAATCCTTTCCGCCTGCCTTTGCGCCCTTTTTCCCCGTATGAAGAAGATCATTGAGGGCACGCCTTCCCTCCTGATCGTCCACGGGAAACTGCACGAAAAGGCCTTATATGCCAGCCGGCTTTCGCCTGATGAATTGCTCGCTCAGTTGCGGTTGAAGGATGTTTCGGACCTCAGTCTGGTGGACTATGCCATTCTGGAGCAAAACGGACAGCTTTCCGTCATTCTGAAGCCGGAAAAGCAACCGGTTACTCCCGAAGATCTGAATCTGACGCCTCAGACCGTGGGCATGGCAAAACCCCTGATCGTCTGCGGAAAGATCGACCGTTCCAACCTGAAGCATTTGAACATCACTGAAAAGGCGTTAAAAAAACGATTGGGGAACACCAAAATTTCCGATGTTTTACTCTATACGGTCAATGACGGCGGAGAATGCCGGCTGATTCTGAAGGAGGACAAAAGCAAATGAAAAAGCTGTATATTCCTTTATTTCTGTCGCTCTTTCTGATCCTTTCTTTACTTTGCGGATGCTTCTGCCTTTCCCACTGCGCACAGCACCAAGTAGCCGAATTGAAAAAATGCACCGATACTTTGCCCTCCGCGGAGGAATTCGATCGGATCCGGAAGAATCCCGAACGGACCGCTCTCTTAGAAGAACAACTGAAGTACATTGAAAGCAAAACAAAAAGAGCCGAAGAGAAGCTGGCCCTTTTCATCAATTACAACTATCTGAACACTCTTTCCACCGCCGCATCTGCACTTCGTGCTTCTTCCTGCTCTGCCGAGCGTGCAGACTACCAAATGGCCTTGGAAACCTACAAATGCGCTCTTTCCACCATCGAACATCTGGAAACCCTGACTTTGGAACTGTTCCTTTAATGAAAGACTCTTTCCCCGCTGTACAGCTCCAGCCGCAGGATGCTGTAGTCCTCAACAGGTCTGCCCAAAGCCCTTTCCAAAGCCCGCACCAACAGCTCCGGATTGACAAAATCTCCGCTGTCTGCTCCCAGCAGGGCGTGCAGCAACACCCCTTCTTCGGCATTTTTTATGGCATATCCGGCAATTTTCGGGCGCAGATCCACTTCAATGAAACCTTTCTTGGACTTCTTCTCAATGGGTAAAGCCCCCTCCAACAGCCCCTCCAATTCCTTTCCGGTCATATCGTAAAAACGGAATTCATATTCGGCAACGGTGATGGACTGAAACGGCATATCCTGGGGATATACGGCTGTAATCTGCAGCTCCCGGGTCAATTGGGTATTGATCCGTTCCTGAAGCTCCCTTTCGTCGCAGGGCTCATTCAGAATAATGTCTAAATACTCGCATCGGCTTTCGGCCCCCACCGGCAGAGGCAATGAAAACACCATTTTGGGGTGCGGATTGAAGCCTTCCGAATACTTCAGCGGAACATTGGCCCTGCCCAACGCCCCCTTCATCGTGCGTTGCAGATCTAAGTGAGAGATGAATTTCAGTTTTCCGATTTTATAAAATTTCAGTCTTGTCTTTCCGGAGATCATTTCTTCCTCCAAGATTTTGTTTTCCTTGTGTATTATACCGACTTTTCTTCCGTTTGTCAATACAAAAGGCCGGTCGGAATACCGACCGGCCTTTTAAAGCGATCTTGGTTGGCTTTGCTCTGGATATCCCACTGGAAGTGCCCTCAGGTAAGGAACCAAAAAAGCACTATAATTGCCAAAATACACAGCCCGCCGATCAGCACGGCCGGCCAGAAAGAGCTCTTTTTTTCAGAGTCCGGGGATTGGGACTGTTTGAGAGAAGAACCTCTTCCGTTCTCTTCTTCCTTTTCCTCTTCGTTCCCGTCAAGAGCTTCGTCCTCCTCGTCCTCTTCGGCCTTCTCGTCCCCTTCGGTCCCTTCTTCGTCCTCGCCTTCCTCTTCAGACTCCTCCAAAGCGATCAGGTCCTCTTCATCCGGCAGCTCCTCCGGGGAAAAGGCCCGCTCCCTGCGGTTGCGCAGTTCCTCAAAAAGCAGAGAAATTTCATAGTCCTCCAAGGTCTTTTCTTCCTCGTTCAGAATCCGCTCGATTTCCTCATCGCTCATGCTCATAATGTCCATTCTTCCGTAGTTCGCCATGGGCCGGTTCTCCTTTCCTCTTCAAGCTCGGTTCAGTCCTGTTTTTCTTTGCCGTCGGCAAAAAAGATGCGTTTTTCCGGTTCGGCTGCCGAAACATATCCGTCAAATCCGTTCTTCTCCAGATTGTTCAGCAGTTTTCCGAATTTTTTGGGCCGCTCGAAAAGCGTGCAGTCATAGTCCTTGCGCAGAGTTTCGGCAAATTCGTAGGCCTCTGCAAACGCTCCCTCGTAGATCACTCCCAGCCTCTTCCGGGCACCCATGGGGGCGCATCCCTTCTCCTTCAGAATGCTGAAGATCCGCTCAAACCCGATGGAAAAGCCCACTGCCGGCACACTCTCCGAAATGAATTTTCCCACCAGATTGTCATACCGTCCGCCGCCTGCCACCGCACCGGGATATCCTGCCACCGATACCTCAAAGACCGTTCCGGTATAGTATCCCTGTCCCCGGATCAGGGTCAGGTCAAAGACCACCTGATACCGCTCCCTTGCCAATCTCCGGGAGTCCTCCAGAATGGCCTGCAACCGCTCCGCCGCTGTACACTCCGGCACAAATTCCGACACCGATTCTACGGTCAGCGGGCTTTCAAACAGCACAAGCAACCGTTCAATGGCCTCACCCGTACATCCCTTTGCTACAAGCTCCTCTTTTACACCCTCTGCTCCGATCTTATCCAGCTTATCCAAGCTGATGCAGACACTGTCAAAGCTCTCTTCCTCAAAGCCACACTTGGCAAGCACCGCTCTCAGAATTCTGCGGTCATTCACCTTCACGGTAAACTGCTCAAAGCCCAATTTCAGAAGAGCCTTGGCGGTGGTGGCGATCAGTTCGATCTCACATTCCTTGCGCTCATCCCCCAGAATGTCGATGTCACACTGCACAAACTCCCGCAACCGACCCTTCTGGGGTCTTTCCGCCCGGTAGACCCGGTCGGTCTGAATGCACTTGAAGGGCGTGGGCAGAAGAGCCCTGTTCGCCGCATAATACCGGCAAAGGGGCAGGGTCAGGTCATAGCGCAAACCCATATCCGAAAGAGCCTGACTGTCGCCCGCCGCCAAGGCGGCTTCCAGCTTTTCGCCTCTCTTCAGGACCTTGAAAATCAGATTCAGGTTCTCTCCGCCCTCGCTTTTGTCCAGATTTTCAATGTCTTCCAGAATCGGCGTGGTGATCCGATTGTACCCTGCCGCCCGATAGACCTCTAAAATTGTTCCCTGCAGGCTGTCCCGCAAGGCGGTATCGGCGGGCAAATAATCATTGGTGCCCTTTACAGGATTGATCTTCATGCGTTTACTCCTTCATTTCTCAGATTCCGTGTTTTTTCAGTCTGGTGATGTCCAATTGCTCGGTCACACCCAAATGGTGCGCCTCTGCCATTTTTTTGGCTTCTTCTATGGTTTCGGCAGGATACATCCACTGAGGATCGTGCACATCGGCCCCTAAAATCACCGGACACCGATAGGGCTCCAGAATTTTCCAGAACCGCTCGCAGGGGTAACTGCGTCTCTCCCGCAGGCCCAGCAGGTTGATTTCAAAGGGCACTCCTGCCCTGCAAACACCGTCGACCAGGCGATGCATTTCAGAGTCGTACACAGCCTCCTCGCCGGTAAAATTCAGAATATCCGGATGCGCCACATAGGAAAACAATCCGGTATTTACCCCTTCGAGCACGCTGTCCACATAGGCACGCAGTCTTTTTTCATCGTCGCTGGGTTTTCCGCTGTATTCTGCCCCCGGGTATTCGCCGTCGGCATAATGCTGGCCCAGAATCAGATATTCCACTCCTGAGCCTTTCAGGAGGTTCAGATAGTCCGACCAATTCTCCCGGTAATATTCCGCCTCCAGACCGATATGAATCTGAATCTGCTCTTTATATTCCTCCCGAAGCCCGGAAAGCGTCTGCACATATTCCGGCAATTCCTCCGGACGCATCCGGAAGGAGGAATAGTGCCCATCCTTAAAAACATAGGGGGAATGATCGGAAAAGCCCAATATCTGCAATCCTGCCCTGATCGCCGCTTCCACATATTCCCGCTCGGTGCCCACCGCATGATGACACCGATAAGTATGAGTATGATAATTTGCCTTCATCTTTGTTTTGCCTCCGCCAAGCAAAGGCTTCCTTTCTCCTGAAATCAGGCCGGCTTTGCCCCTCTGCCTCTTCTTCGTCCTGCCCTTTCTATTCCTTGAAATCGCCCGGCCAAAGCATTTTCAGACCGAGGAGCCTTTTCTTTTTTGCCTGTTCTCCTGTACCCTTTTGATTCTCTGCTTTGCATGCATCCCGCCGTTTATGAAAATCTGGGAGATCACCGAAATCAGCACAATGCCCACAGACAATCCAAGACAGGTATAAATGGTCTTCATCCCATTCTCCATGGCAAGCTGGCTGTTCTCTTCCACCAGATAGGCCATGGTGTAGTATAAAGACCCTCCCGGTACCAAGGGAATCAGCCCCGTAATCAGAAAGACCGTTGTGGGCGTTTTGCAAACACGGGCCATCCATTCGGCATACAGCGTGGTGAAAAGCCCTGCCACAGCGCTGGCCGTAAATACGATCGGAAATTCGGTTCCGCTTAAGAATTCAATGGCCGCAAGATAACTGGAGATACAAAGCATACCGCCCAAAGAGGTGTAGAACAGCCTTTTGAACGACACGCTGAAAAGCATGGAAAACCCAAAGGTGAACAGCCCTGTATACAGCGCTGTTTGGGCCGGTCCCGGAGCGTCCGGAGCCGGCACCGTGCTTCCCCCGGTAAAAATCAGCACACTGGTGAAGCCTGCCGCAATCGCAGCCGCAACAAGGATACACTGCAGCATTTTGACCAAGCCCGAAACAAGCTCTCCGCAAAGCAGGTCTCTCACCGCATTGCCCAGAGCCAATCCGGGGATCAACAGCATGATCACCGCAATGCTGACCACCGCCGTGTTGATGGGAAACCATCCTCCGCAAAAGCGGGAAATCAGAGTGATCAAAACGCCGGCAAATGCCGAAATCAACGCCGTGCAGGCGATCTGATTGAGATATTTGGGACGGTTAAAATCCATAAGACAAACCACCAGTCCCACCACCACCGCCATGATTCCGTCAAAAACCGTACCGCCGAAAAACATGGCAAAGCCGAATGCCCCCATCAGTCCCCCCAGATACTTCAACGGGAGGGGCATCGCACGCCGTTTACGGATATCTTCGATCTCCGCTTTGACCCGTTCCGGCTCCGGTGTGTCCCTGCATATAGTTCTGGACAGAGCATTCAGCTTTTCCACGATGTACATATTGTTTGCGCTTCCGTATACACGCCTGGTCTGGGTCCAGTCTCTGCCGTCCTTCATCGTGATCGTCGCGGCAATCAGCGAGGTTATGGCAAAAATTTCTACCTTTTCGGCACCATAAGCCAGACAGATTCTCTCCGCTGTATCCTCAATCCGGTGGACCTCCGCCCCGTTTTCCAGCATCAGCTCGCAGATGTCCAGGGCAATGGATACCACCTCATCCGGATTGAAATCTCTTTTTTTCCTTCCGGCATCCGCCGGACCTTCCCCTGAAAAATTCATTTTTCTGCTCTCCTCAATAATCAAACGGACGCTTCTTTTTCTCTTTCACCTGACTCTTTATATAAGAGAAAGCAGCCTTTTCTCCCTTTTCCTTCAGCATGGTCAACAGTTTTTCCAATTCCCTCGCCGTGTCGGGATGCATCTGGCTTCTGCCCTGTCCGTCAAGAAAATACTGCAGGGCGCAGTCGTCTGTATAGTCCTTGCCCTTGTAGGTCTTGCTGGCGGCAATCCGGTCACAGACCATCTCCGCTAAGTACCTGTAGGGCATTTTGATAAAAACATAGCGTTTCGTTTCTTTTGAAATGTCGCTCCAGTATTCAAAATGGTGCTTATTCCGGCCCTTATGGTGGATCCATGCGGCCGAAAAGCCCTTGTCCGCACGCTCGGCTTCGTTGGGAGAGCGGGTGCCGGTATAGTATTTGCATCCGGCCCAAAACTCGGTGGGACTGTATTTCGACAGGTCATGCTTCAGCCCCTGAAGGGGAATCCCACAGCGAAAACAGTGCTTCAGAACCAGATTCCGGTGGCGGGTGACCGTTCTGAGATGTCCGAAAATATGCACGCTTCCACCTTCTTACAGTTCAAAATTCATTCTTCCCGGAGGGCAGAATGCAGATGTAATCTCCCGGTGTGCGGATATTTCCGCCGGTATTGTTTACCTTCTCCCCTTGGAAATACATCAGAACCGATCCTCCGCCGTCCAGATTGTACGCAACCTCTGCCCCTTCCTCATAGAGCAAATGAGACAGTTCCGGAAAGGTCATGCCTCTGGAGCTGTTTTTCTTTCTGCCGTCCACCGCCACCAGAATATAGTGTCCGTCCTCTGCCTGACCGATTGCGGTGCGGGGATTGGTAACCGGAAAGCCCACCGAAGAATCGTACTGGTTCCACCGGCTGTACCGGTCGGTGATATGAAACTGACCGTCCTTGTCCCGGGCGCTGCCGTCCTCATTCAGAAGCGAGGGGCCGAAGGAAAAAATATGCCACAGATTCTCGTCCGCCAGCAGTGCTTCCTTATCCACGGTGTCCCCGTTGTATACTCTCATTTTTCCGGTCTTGTCAATGGCACAAATATCGATCCCGGTGATCTCCTTGTTTCTGAACAGATTGCCGTTCCGGACATACAGTCCCCAGCTTCTCGCCCGAAGATAATCGCTGTTCAGCAAAAGCAGAGCGTTGGTATTGGCATAGGCCTGCTCCGGAGTACCGTCTACCAGATTTCCGACCCGGTCGGTAAGAACCTCACCGAAAATCTGAGACACTTCCTTCACATATACATCGGCAACATACGCCCTTACGGCGTCACTCCCCGACGAAAAACAAACCCTGCGCAGCAGAATTGCCACCGATTCCTCCACATGGATACCCACTTCCTCCACGGTACGGTCGGGAAGATAGCTCTCTTCGTAATGTTTGAGGGAAGAAACCTGCCCACGCAATTCCTCCTCGGAAGGGGGAACCTTCGGAGTCGGATCGGAAGTCGGCGTAGGGGTGGGCGTAGGCGCAGCTGTGGGGGAACCCGTATCCTCCGACGCAGGAAGGGAACCCGTCAAAGACGGAAAATCGGTTACATCTACGGAAGGCGGAAGGGGGGAAAGGGAAACTTCTCCCGATGAGTTTTTCCCTTCCGAGAAGGAGGAATCTCCCTCTGATGTCAAGGGGGCTGACGGCTTTTTGACGGTTGTTCCCGGATCTGTGCCGGTGCAGGAAGCGAGCGCCAGCAACCACAACGCCAGAATGCCGGACCAAATACTCTTTTTTCTCACTCTCCGTCAGCTCCTTCCGTTTTTTTCACAATACAAAGATAATCGCTGGGCGTGCGGATATTTCCGCCGGTATTGTTGACCTTTTTTCCGTCAAGATACATCAGCACCGAACCGCCGCCGTCCAGATTATAAGCAACCGAAGCCCCTTCCTCATACATCAGATGGGAGAGTTCAGGAAAATTCATTCCCCTGGAAGTGCCCTTTTTTCTGCCGTCCACCGCCGCAAGGATAAAATGTCCGTCTTCGGACTGCCCGATAGCCGTGCGGGGATTGGGGACCGGAAAGCCCACCGAAGAATCGTACTGGTTCCATCGGCTGTACCGGTCGGTGATATGAAACTGACTGTCCTCATCCCGGGCGCTGCCGTCCTCATTCAGAAGCGAGGGGCCGAAGGAAAAAATGTGCCACAGATCGCTATCCTTCAACAGCGCCTCTTTGCTGACGGTATCTCCGTCATAAATCTCCATTTTTCCGGATTTTCCGATGGTACAAACATCGATTCCGGTGATTGCTTCATTCCGGTATATCCTGCCGTTCCGCACATAGAGTCCCCAGCTTCTCGCCCGCACATAGTCGCTGTTCAGAAGCAGCAGGGCGTCCGTGGTTTTCAGCACATCCTCCGGAGAACCGTTGACGATCTTCCCCTCTTCATCGGTAAGCACCGCACCGAAAAGCTGATCGATCCGGTCCACATACACATCGGCAATGTACGCCGTTACCGCATCATTCCCTTCGGAGAAAGAGATCCGGCGCAGATACACGGCAGTGTTTTCATCCAGGTATACCCCGACCTCCTCGGTGTTCCGATCCGGCAGATAGCTTGTGTCGTAGCGCTTGGAAGCCAGTACCGCCGCCTTTAAGTCCTCTTGGGATCGGGGGATGGTGCAGATTCCTTCGAGCAGTTCCGATGACGGAACCGGGGTAGGTACCGAACCGGTCGTTCCCTGCCCGCAGGATGTCAGAAAACAGGATGTGGGCAGAAGTGAAAGAAGCATCGCAAGAATCATGCAGAGATTTTTGCAGATTTGTTTCATACGCATCCTTTTTCACCATTGTTTCCCTTGTTGGAAAACGCCTTTCTACCAGAGAGAATCCGGACAGACCTGATCCAAGGAGTCTCCAACCTCCGCCACTGCCCATACACTTTTATGTTACCACTAAAAACACCCTTTGTCAAGAGTTTTCGACGCTCCGGTTCTTCCTCCCACAGAGCCTCCCTTCCCAAATGTCCTCCCTTTTTCTTCAATGGGGAGCTTGGGAGCCGTTCTGTGGCAAACGCCGATTTCCTTGTTGTTCTGCGGGCGGTTTTGCCGAAGAACAGGGAGGCTAAAAGAAAGCATACTTTTTGTATTTCGGGTTTTTGCAGAAAAATTCCTCGGAAAAGCCGCCACTGACAGCCGCACAGAGATTTCTTGAGGTGCCCACCTATAAAATTTCATGATGAAAACGCCGGATTATTTCAAAAAAAATCTTGAAAAAAGGAGAAAAATCCAGTATAATTCTGTATGAGGATACTGTCCGGCAACGCCGGAGGAAGGAGAAGCAGGGTGTCTCACAAATATACAAAAAAGGACTTTCTGACCATTCCAAACGCTCTGAGCCTTTTTCGGCTTTGTTTGGTCCCTTTACTTATATGGGTATACTGTGTTCCGAAGGAATACATTGCAGCGGTTTGTATTATTGCCCTTTCGGCATTGACCGACATTGTTGACGGAAAAATCGCACGGAAATTCAATATGGTTTCGGATGTTGGAAAGGCGTTGGATCCGCTTGTCGATAAAATCACCCAGGGGGCTTTGATTTTCTGCCTGGCCACACGCTACTCCAAGATCTGGTACTTAGTAGGACTGTTCATCTTCAAGGAGCTGTTCCAGCTCTTTCTTGCATACCTGACCTTTCATTTCACCGGAAGCGTAAATTCGGCCAAATGGTACGGAAAGGCCTGCACCGTAGTGCTGGACACCAGTATGGCATTTCTGGTGATCGCACCCAATCCGCCCTCTTGGCTGGTCAATGCCCTTTTAATCCTCTGCGGACTCTGCCTGGCGGCGGCTCTTGTGCTCTATACGGCTTTCTTTTTCGACATTCTGAAATCCACCTCCCTTTGGCTGAATCACCAAAAGGCCTGGACACGGGCGTTCCGTATATTTGTGCTCTGCGCTTGGGCAGGCGTGATTCTCTTCTGCATCCTGAACAGAGACAAATTCTCGGTAGACGGCGTGGTGCGCTTTTCACCCGGCAATCTGTTCTTTGCCGCAGTTGTGCTCTGGTTGCTCTTTGCGCTGAAATCCCTGAGCATTGTGATGTATAACGGCATCCTCTATGCCGCCAGCGGCTTGCTCTTTCCTTTGCCGGTAGCCATACTCGTGAATATAGCGGGAACCGCCATAATGGTTTCTCTGCCCTATTTCATCGCCGGAAAATACGGCCAACCTGCCATAGATGCCTTCATTCATCGCCATCCCAGAGTATCGGCTCTCCGGGATATTCAGAAGAAGAACGATTTTTTCCTGGTGCTGTTCGTCCGTCTTACCTCTTTGCTTCCCTGCGATCTGGTCAGCATGTACTTCGGCGCTGTGAAAATGCCCTATCCGAAATACCTGCTCGCCTGCATTCTGGGCATGTTGCCCCCTGCAATCACCTTTCCGGTTCTGGGAACCAATGTGACCAACTCCGGCTCTCCTGCGTTCCTGATTGCCGCAGGAGTGGAACTGCTTTTCATGCTCGTCTCTCTGATCGTCAGTCTGGTTTTCTGGAAAAGGCAGAAAAAGAAGGAAGGTACTTCGGATCACGAGAATTCCGAACAAAACAAAGGAGAAGAGACAAATGCCTGAACCCAACACCTTTGAACAGTTCCTTCTTTCCCAAATCTCCAAAACAGAAGTCAAAAAGATAGCCGAAAAATACACCAGGCCTTTTAAGGAGTTGATGGCATACTACAACTGTGCCATGATGGAGGTTGCCACAAAATTCAATGTTCTGAACGAGGAGCTTTCCCTGCAATATGACCGCAACCCCATTGAATCCATCAAGACCCGACTGAAAACACCGGAAAGCATTCTCTCAAAATGCCATAAAAAAAATATTCCTCTGTCCGTAGAGGGCATTGAGGAAAACCTGTTTGATATTGCCGGTGTGCGGGTGATCTGCTCCTTCCCTTCAGACATCTATATGCTTTCCGACGCTTTGCTCAAGCAGGATGACATCCGGCTGATTACCCTGAAGGATTATATCAAGAAACCCAAAGAAAACGGATACCGGAGTCTGCACCTGATCGTGGAAACGCCCATATTTCTGCACAAAGACAAAAAGCTGATGAAGGTGGAAGTCCAGTTCCGCACCATTTCCATGGATTGGTGGGCCAGTCTGGAGCACAAGATCCGCTACAAAAAGGACTGCTTCCTTTCAGAGGAATCCGAAAAGGAGCTGAAACTCTGCGCCGAAATCAGCGCCGAGCTGGATGAACGCATGGAACGGATCCACAAAAAGGCCGAGGAAAACACCCATTGAGGGTTTTCCCGCAAACAGAATTTCCGATATACCTTTTGGCGTAGCCCCTGCACCTCTTGCCATCCTTTTCACTGCACGATCGTCCTTCAAAGTACACGAAACAGTGCTCCTTAGAGGCTCTTGCCGGCCATTCCTTAACCGGCGATTGCTTCCAAGGAGCACTTTTCTGTTTTTCCTGTTTCCGGCATTTACCTTTCTTTTGACAGGCACATCAGAAGTTTACAAATTCAAAAACGGAAAAAGCACACTCCATGTTTTCTGCCTTGACAAATTCCTTGAGACAGCGTATCAAATCGCAGATGCCCACCCTGCTTTCTTCCATGAATTCGTCTTGTCCGTCAACGCTTCCTTCATAGTGATCACAGTTTAAAGGATACTTGTCGGAAAACACGGCAGGATCGATATAGCCGGTTGCGCTTCTCAGACTTTTGCCGGTATCTCTGTAATATTTTGATGACAGATACTCGTATCTTTGGTTATATCCGCCCCTCATACGGAGATAAAAGTTATGGCTTTGTGTTTCGCTGAGCGGGCAGTGAAGGCAGAATTCCACCATATCGCTGTCGCCCCAATAGGAAATTGAAAAATATTCATTATCATATCCACCGTACTTCGCAGCAGGCTGCTGATATATACAATAATCGCCGTTCAATGTACCTTTTTCAATCGCAAAATTCTTGCAATAGGAGAACAAATCAAACGGTTCATCCACCGTATTACCGGTCTCGCTGCTCGGTGCAGCAACAGAACTGCCGGTTTCGTCTCCCTCATCAGAACCACTACTGTTGCGCCCTAAAGAAACAACCAATATTACAACACCGACAATGGCGATAATGACCGCAATTGCAAGTACGATTACACCAATCAACTTTTTATTTGTTTTTTCTCCGGGGGTCTTATCCTGTGAACTGATGGTACCGTCGGCATTTCCTAAAAGCGTATCCGCAGAAATATTAAAAATTTTTGCCAGAGCGATGATATTATCAATTGTCGGCTGGGTTTGTCCGGTTTCCCAAAGACTGATACTTTGCCTTGAAACGCCCAGCTTTTCTGCTAATTCATCCTGAGACATATTGCTTTTTTTCCTGTATTCTCTGATATTGTCAGATAACATTTTTTCACTTCCTTTCAAATTTCCACAAGTCCGTTGGTATAATATCATGGTTCGCACTAAAATGCAACAAAATTTGCTTTGAATTTTGTCAAGCAACACTTGCATTTTGCCAAAAAGCGCAAATTTTAAGCTCGTCTCTGCTTTTTCAATGGGTTTCAGCTTGCGCCGTATGATATGTGAACAGTGAATAATACAAAACAAAAAATCCGCCTTCCTATGCGTCGGGTTATAAAGGACAGTTTTTGTAACACTATATTAGAAAGACAAGCGACTACAGCCAGAGGCTCCCTTGTGTAAAGGGAGCTGACGCCGAAGTCGGCCGAGGGATTGTTTAGCGACGAACTTTCGACTTTTACAATCCCTCCGTCACGGCAAGCCGTGCCACCTTCCTTTACACAAGGGAGGCTTTTTGTTTATCTGCAAGTGCGCACTTAATCACCACCGGAGGTGTTTGCGTGATAGAATATTTTACCGCCGAGAGTAATCGTTTGGTTTCTCTCGGCGGCACAATTTATTCGTTTTCGAAATAGGGCTTAGTTCTGTTACAGGTAAAATCGTAATAACATTGTCTTGCATTGATAAATTGGTAAGCCATCATCAATAGCGGACGGATTTCGGGATTACTCCACTTATGATATACCTTGATTATGCTATCATCCAATGTTAAGCTATCTTCATTCAAAAGACCGTATTTAACAAGTAACGGTTCAATTTCAAGGAATCTTTCAAGTGTGATGCCAATTTTTTTAGCCATCATATCCGCTGTATATTGACTTGTTTCTGTTGTGCTTTGCGTGAAAACAATTGCCTTCATTCCATCTTCCGAAGCAAGTAATGAGAAGAACTCTCCAAAGTTCTTTTCAGACAATAGCTTTTTTGATATTTCGGGAGTATCGCAGACAGCACAAAAGAATGGAAAGTTTTCTACAAGCGACAAATATGTTGTTCCTTCGTCGTTAATGATTTGTGATGTTATTTGCTGATTGCCGCGATTCTTGTCAATAACATCTTTTAATAGCGGTCGGCTTTCATTCCCGAAGTATGCGCTTTGCACAGTCCATATAGTATCAAACAAAAACTTGAACAAATCTATTCTTTCATCTTTGCAGTGTGTCTTTTGAAGGCAAAACTTAAACAAATCATCAAGGATTTCATCTTGAGAGTAATCAGATATTTTCTTTTCTACTCCAAACAAGGCATCGATTGATACCCCTAAAACCTTAGAAATGGTCGGCAATAAATACGTGTCCGGAACACCGCCATTTTCCCATTTCGATACAGCTTGTCCCGAGACACCTACTAATTCTCCAAGCTGTTCCTGTGTATAGCCTTTGAGTTTTCTATATTTTGCAATCTTTTCTCCGATTTTGAGTTCCATAATAACCTCCACAGCTTCATTATCACCGGTGTGACCTTATTATATCACAAATCTCGGTTTGATACAATAGAGGTGATGTTACGTTTCGCAACTGTGGATTGATTTTTGCTTTTGTGTCTACAAAAGCAGTGCTTGTAAAGAAAAATGACAGAGAATACAAATCCATCCTCTGTCATTTCCCGTCGGTAGATAGCGCATCCTTAAAACTGTCCTTAAGAACACGCGCCATACGAAGGCGGATTTTTTCGTTTGTGAAAGACTCCCTAAACGGAGCAGAAACAAGGTAAAAAAGTCCAAAAGTACACTTTTAGTAGCAAATAACATCCTTCTCAACAGCCATAATAATATCTTTCGGAACTGCGCTGGTATCTAATGTATAAACGGTATTCAACCGTGGATTAAAAATACCTAATCGAGTTATGTTACGAAATTCTTCTTTTTCTGAATGCTGCCCCATAATCCAATACATAAGCAATTGGAGTGTGTGTTTGTTTGTTGGATTGGTTTTCGAAACTTTAAAATCCCATAATGTATTTGCTGTTAAATAATCTCCGTCTCCGGAATCAACTGTAGATGTGTATCCTTTTTCCTCAAATGTAAATCCATCCACAGTTATAGGTCCATATTTTTCCCAGAAGCTTACGCTGCGCTCAACCATAATCTTAATGTTCTCTATCGTTGTATCATCTGGGGTGGTTTCGTCTGCACCTTTTGCAAACAAAGCTCCAGTGGGATTCCTAAACCACACATCATACGTACAAGCTTTACAAGCTGCAATAATCGAGGCGTTATCCAAAGATATAATCTGCTGGAGGAGCGACTCAATGTCAATTTTCATCTTTTTATCACGAGTAATTGCCTCTTTTCCTGCCAATAACATTCGCGTGCGGTATCCCGCAATTGGTATCTTAAACGCTTCCGCAACAGGTGCACCCATCACAAATCTGGTTAAATAATCTACGACCATACCTAATACAGAAGGGTGCAGATTTTCCTCTCCTAGCACTTTGCCGTCTTCTATTGTTTCGACTTCAAACGCCGAAGGATTAATATATCCTCCCCTAGGTTGCTTTACATCTTTAATACGATTGGTTACTGAACTCATTTGAACACCTCTTTACTAAAGCAATTTGAATTTGCACTTGTCTGCGCATAATATGTCTATTAATTATATCACAATTTATATATTGTTTCAATGACTTCGCGTCACTTTTTCGCGACTTATTCTAAATTTTTCGTACTTTTTTCATTCAAATCCCGCAGTCTGCTGCTTTGACAACTTCTTTGCAGAGCAAAGAAACGCGAAAAGTAAAACGCCTTTTTGCTTCTGTCAAACGAAAAAACAGGGGCTGGCGCGGTCTGATCAACCGTTCCAACCCCCGTTTTGAGTTATTTTTACTTGTTTTCGCTGTATTGTGCCCCAAAAAGCAAGAAAAAACCTCTCTTGTCTTGGTAGACAAAAGAGGTTTCTTTCGTGGAGCGGATTACGGGGCTCGAACCCGCCACCTCGACCTTGGCAAGGTCGCGCTCTACCAAATGAGCTAAATCCGCGGCTTGAAATGAATTTCCGTTTTGGAGTCTGAAAACCGATCCGGAAACTGGCAGGGGAAGAAGGATTCGAACCCTCGGCACGCGGTTTTGGAGACCGCTGCTCTACCAGCTGAGCTATTCCCCTGTATTGTGCGTACCGTCTGTCGGGATATGTCCCCTTCGCAACACTGCTTGGGTAGTATACCATAGAAAAAGCAATTTGTCAAGAACTTTTTTCGTTTTTTTCGAAAAATCGCGTTGCTTTTTTTCGACAAAGAAACATTTCCGCTTTTGGATACGCCAAAAGACTATTTCCGCACGCAGATGATACTGGGAAACGTTCCCGAATGGCCGCCGCTGGCACGGTGAGAAAAGAAAAGCTTTTCGCCGGTTGCCGCATCCGTCGTACAACTGGTACAGAGGCTGCTCACATCTATGTTGCCCAGCAAAACGCCGTGATATTCCAAAAGTACGCGATTGATTCCGGCAAGATCGGCATGACGCTTGCCGCCCATCGAGCAGGACGGAAACAGCGGCAGGTACCGGTCAACTTCATCAGCAGCCTTATTGTAGTGAAACAGCCGTGAAAACGCACGGTAAAGCTCGTCACCGACCTCATAACAGCACAATCCGATACACGGTCCGATCGCCGCAAGCACATTCTCCATATGGCCGTCTGCCAAAGCCGCCGCCGCTTTTCCGGCAATATCCGCCGCACTGCCGCGCCACCCGGCATGCACTGCACATACGGCGCCGGTTTGACGGTTGGCGAGCAAGATCGGCACGCAGTCCGCCGTTTTTACGCACACCGCACGGATTTTTTCGTTTTCGGGCGTTAAAAGCACCCCGTCGCAGTCTGAAAGCGGCGAGAGATGTTCCAGAATCCCCCGGCCGCCGTCCGTGACTGCAACGTAATGCAAAATGTCCGAATGCACCTGTTTGGCCGCGCAGGCCTCTTCCGGCTGTGTTTTTAAGACATGCAGGGCGCGCCGGTAGTTTTCTTCGACATGGCTTGCCGAATCCGCAAAACCGTTTCTGTCCTTTCGCGCCGTGCTGACGTTGAGCGATTCAAAATCACCGTGGCTGACACCGCCATGCCGTGTGCAAAACATATGGGAAAAACCGGACTCTGACAAAAGCGGACTGGTATAATAGACAATTCCCTCAGATTCGTTTTTTATAAACATGACGGTGTGCAAACTCCTTAATAACATTTTTACGCGCAAAACGGCCTGACACGCGGACTGAACGTCCTCAAAGGCCGAGCAGAGTGTCCAACAATTCTTTACTCAAAATTTCACGCCGGTCGTCATCCACAAGACTGAACCGGTTGCCGTCGTTGGGCGTGCTGAGATAGTTCCAGACGCTGTACGGCATATCATATTCTTTGCAAAGCGAAATGACATCATGCATCCAACGGATACGGGACGCAAGCTCCGTATGACGGATCGTGCCGAACTCGCCGCACCACAGAATTTTATCGGGATGCGCCTTGATAAAGTCGGCCGCTCCTTGGAAAATTCCGCGCAAATAGTCTTTATCCATACGTTTCATGTCAGCCGGATAAGGATCGTTTCGTCCGGTCTTTCTGTAATAGTCGCGATAGCGATCCATGTCATCGCACGGATAAGAAAGCGCGCGGTTATAGAAAAGAAGCTGTGAGTTCAGCACACAGCGCTGATGTGTGAATTCAAACGGATCGTAGATGTGGAACGTATAGTGGACATGTTCATCCTCCACTACGGTTAAGTCTTTTAAATGCCCGGCGCTGTTCCAGCAAATCGTTCCGACAATAATCTCACGCTCCGTGTTCAGCGCACGGATTGCGTCAATCGCGCGCAGATACAGTTTGTTCCAGCAAGCAGGATCTACGTCACGCACTTCGTTCAACAGCTCAAACATCACGTCCGGACGGTGTGAAAACCGCCGTTCCATTTCCGCCCACAGCGCAACAAAGCGGTTTTGCAGGTCTTCTGAATCGAACAGCGAATAGGATTCCGCCACATCGCAATAACTGCCGAGCGCCTTATGCATGTTCAGAACCAGATGCACGTCCCATTTTTCGCACCAGCCGGCAAAACGTTCAAGAAGCTCAAAAACGGAATCCCGGTATACATACGGTTCTTTTTCGAGAACGATCTGATCAAAACCTAAACGAATATGGTCAAATCCCATGCCGGCAATGTTTTTCACATCATTTTCGGTTATGTAGGAGTTAAAATGCTCAAAGTCACCGTCCGTTAAAACAAAACGGTCTTTTTCGGGCAGCAAGGCTAATCGCTTATAGTTGGTCAACCAACCGCCGATTCCCATACCCTTGGAAAAATGCGATAGTTTTTTCATGGTATTCCTCCAAAAAACAAGATTTGTCTTGCGCTTACGGTCATTATACTGTACATAAAAGCAAAAGTCAAGCGCTTGAAGACATTTAATTTATAATTTCTCACACGTCTGAACCGTTCCGGCCGGTTGACTTTTCCATCATTCTATGATACACTTTAATTTAAAGGGGGAGTGAAATATGCCAAACCTAAAACCAATCAAAGAACCCGGTTTTCTGTATGACTTGTTTTATGTATTCAGCCTGTATTTCAACACAGATTACCACCTTGCTCATGATTTGATCTCCGGGAAATCCGAAACAGATGCCGAATTCTTCAAGAGAATCGTTCAGGATTTTTCACCGTTTTCCGAGGACTTGCTGTTGTTTTTTTATTTAAAGAAAAATGGCAGAGGTTTTATAACCTCTTTCTATTTTGCGCCTTATAAAGACGCTTTTGCCGACGATTACTCTTTCGACTTTCTTTTAAACAAGCTATCCGATTATGATCAGCTGATAGCAAGTCTTATTGATTTTTACTTTCCGGAGATGAGTAGCGAGGAGATTTTTAAATACAAAAATTCGATTGTTGAACTCGGTAAATTGATTGACGCTTCAGACTATGAGGAACTTATCAAGCGCAAGCTTTACTCTTTCTTTGTCAATCCGGAACCCGTTATCCGGAAATTGATTTATGAACTTATGTCAAAAAAGGTTTTGCTTGAAGAATATTACAAAAAGAACTATGCATCCTTTCTTGATGTACAGAACGATTTAAGTTTTGATTCTTTAAAAAACGATTTAAGCTCCTTTTACAAAATTGAATTTTTAGAAAAAGAATGTGGAGATATTTTTGTGTCGGTTTGTCTCATCAACAAGAATTGTTTAAACTTAATGTATTGTAAAGAAACTCCGGTATTATTGCTGGGATGTGATTATAAGGAAAGCATAATCAGCTACAATGCGCAAAAGGAGCTTCCCTCCTTAAAGGAATTCGGCGATGTGCTTACTGAACAAAACCGAATCGATATTCTCGATCTAATGCTGGAACGGGGAGAAATTACCATCAAAGATTTAGAACGCCTTTTGAGCTTTACCGGTTCCACGGCATATTATCATTTGACCATGATGCAGCGTTTGCGTATGGTGAAAACGCGCAATCAAGGGCGAACTGTTCTGTACAGTATCAACGAAAATTACTTTGATGCCATATTAGAAATATTGAGTAAGTATTCAAAGAAAGAGCAGATTTAAACAACAAAACACGCTTATAAATCGCGGCATGGATTGACATTCGTCCGCGATTTATTTTTTGTTCTTATTTTTAATTTGTATAATATTATTGCTGTAAAATTTATGTAAATTTATCGAATTGTATTTGAAAATCTTCAAGCTAAACAGATTATTTTTAGTATAAATAATAATATAATTATTGACAAAAGCATCAAGTGACACTATAATGAGGTTAAAGTAATGAAACAAGGAGCGTATAAAATATGCGTGAGAAGATCATGAAGCATTTAAAATTGCAGGCAAATGTCTTTTGCACTTGTTTACGCGCACTTCGTCTGTTGTTCCCCTTGCATATCGCATTAAAATTCGCTTTATCAACCATTCCGCTTGCCGTCATTTATATATTTTCATTTATATTGAAACTATTGTCCGAAGCGAGAGTCGATATCGAAAAAACTGTCCTTTATTCGGTTTTATTTATTGCGCTGACCGCATTTGGGAAAGTATTGGAGATGTTGAACGGTATTTTAGAAAGCAAAATCAATCTGCGAATCAAACAGCACACCCATATCGAATTCAACCGAATAGTCACTTCGTTCCCTCTGTCCTATATCGATTCCCCGAAAGGTCGGAATGATATCCAATTATTAGCTGTGTCGTATGAATTTTATGGCAATATCTATCACGGAACATTGAATATTCTAAGCCATATATATTCCTTTGCCGCTTCTCTTGGCATTGTCATAAGCTTTCATTATGTATATGCACTGATTATCGTTGCATTGTCTTTGCCGGTGATTTTGTATTCGTATAAGAATCAAAAAGAAGATAATGATTTGGAAGCACAGATGCAACCGCTTAATGCTGTAAAGGACAATTATTTGAATATGCTTACCGCCTCACCTTATGCCATGGACGTTCGCCTTTATAACATACAGACTGTATTTAAGGAAAAATACATATCCTTGGTAAGAGAAATCAAACAGCTGTTAAAAGGCAAATATAAAGCAAGGCTGACGACCGGATGCGTATTTGAAATAGTTCTGCTTTCCGGGCAAGCGGCATTAGTCTGCCACCTGATTTTCAAGGCATGGAAAGGATTTCTTTCAATCAGCAAGCTGTCGGAATTGACCGGTTATGTGGCGGCAGCCATTACGAATATGGTTTCGTGCGGAACGGTGATCACCGATGTGATCACAAAGCTTCTGTGGATTGACGAATATTCGGTTTCAAAAAGAGACATGGACGCACGTTCGGAAACTTCTGAGGGCAAGGAATGTATCGAAATGTTGGAATTCATCGAATTTTCCGATGTCTGGTTCAAATACCCGGGGACGGAAACGTATGTATTAAAGGGTGTCTCTTTTTGTCTGAACAAAGGCGAAAAGCTATCCATTGTAGGCGTCAACGGAGCCGGAAAAACAACCTGTATCAAACTGCTTTTGGGAATCTATAAACCGGACAAGGGGCAGATTTTACTAAATCATCTTCCGATGGAGAGGCTTTCTCCGAAAAGACTGCGCAAGCTGTTTTCGTGCGTCTTTCAGAATTACATAATATATCCGTTTTCTCTGCGCGATAATATCGAGTTCGGCTCCAAGGAAGAAAGCTCTGACGGAACAAAATTGGAAAAAGCTGTAAAGCAAAGCGGCTGCTGTAAATTTCTTGATTCCTTTGAACATGGATACGATACCGTTCTTTCGCGGAAATTCGATTCAGACGGCGTCGAGTTATCCAAAGGGCAAAAGCAAAGCGTTGTCATTGCAAGGGCTCTTTATAAAAACGCACAGGTGATGATTTTTGATGAACCGTCCTCGGCACTCGATGCGGAAAATGAACATGAGCTTTTAAAAGTGTTTGACAACTTATCTCCCGAACAATTCGGAATACTCATCTCTCACCGCTTATCAAGCACCTCTGTTTCTGACAAAATCATTTTGCTTGACGGTGGCTTTATCAAGGAATCCGGAACGCATAAGGAACTTATGGATATGGGCGGTATATATGCACAGATGTATACCAAACAGAAAGAACAATTTGAGGTGTGATGTATGGAAAAGAACAGATTTACACTAAGAAATATCCTTGGATTTTTTAAAATCAGCTTCCAAATATCCGTTTGGTATTCGGTACTTAAATTTATTTTGTCTTTTTTAGGCGTTATGATTCCGATTGCGTCTGCGTATTTTTGGAAGATTATCTTAGACAGTATTGCATTTCCGGCACAAAATAAATTACTTGGTTTGTTGGTGTCAGTCGGCGCCTATGGCTTGTTATTAGTCGTCGGTGGAGTTTTGCGCTTTTGCCATGAGTATATTGACCGAATCTATTCGGATGAGCTGACGATATATGTCGAAAAGAAAGAAATCGAAGCCTGTTCCGAATATGATATACGCTATTTCGATGACAACGAACGGCAAAACCGCAACAATGAACTGTCCAAAGCGTACAAGTCTTCGGCGAATATTTCATGGGAGCTGTTTGATCTTATCTGCAACACGGTTTCATTTCTGATATCCTTTATTCTTGTCGGACGGTATAACCTCATTCTTGCCATCACAACTGCTATATTAGTTCTTCCAAAGTATTTTTTTGATGTTTTTTCGGATAAAAAGCAGCGTGCGTTCAATATAAATATTTCCGGCGACCAAAGAAGACTCAGATATTACGGTGACGCGCTGCAAAACAGCGATATTCTGCTCGAAGCGAAACTGAACAATGCAGAGGATTATTTTACGAACCAGTATCTCTGTTTAAGCCGAAAACTAAATGCGCAGATCGGCAGACACAAAGCCAAAAACGGTTTGTTGGCACTCTTAATGGATCTTATTGCAAACCTTAGCTTTTTCGCAGTGATACTCTTAACGATTTTAGATGCCCTTTCCGGAAAAATCAGTATCGGTTCGGTTCAATACAGCTGGAGCCTTGCCGACAATTTGAAGAATCGGTTTGCGGCAATGTTACATAACATTTCAAAGCTAAAGAGCGATCGGGATTCCATGGTGCTTTTATCCGAATTCGTAGAAGAAAATACGGCGATAGAAACAAGTATAGGCGATTTATGCCCGCAAGATAATCTGACAATTGAATTCGAGCATGTTGCTTTTGCCTATCCGGGAACAGACAAGAACGTTTTGAACGACGTGAATTTTACGATTCATTCCGGCGATAAAATCGGGCTTGTCGGATTGAACGGCTCAGGAAAGACCACTCTTGTAAAGCTTTTGATGCGTTTTTATGATCCGACTGCCGGAAGTATTCGAATAAACGGCAAGGATATCCGTATATACGATATAAAATCGGTAAGAGCCGTGTTTTCCTCTCTGTTTCAGGAAAACATTCCGTATATTTTTATCCCGTTACGGGACGGTATCGCTTTGTCAAGGTACGACGAGCGGAATAATACCCCAATGCTTGACCAAGCTTGCGAGAGAAGCGGTTTTTCTGCCGTTCTGCAGGCGGGGGGCGCGGATTACGACAAAATTTTGAACGACCCGATGTGTATACAACTTGAAAATTCCTTCAATCTTTCCGGAGGGGAATGGCAAAAATTAGCTTTGGCGCGGACGTATTTCCGGGATACGGCGTTTTACATTTTCGATGAGCCGTCCGCTTCTTTGGATGTGTTTGCGGAAGAAAAGATATTCGAGGACTTTTCACGCTTATCCGAAAGAAAAACTGCTGTATTGATTTCTCACCGTTTATCCAACATGAAATTCTGCTCCAAGATTCTGGTGCTTGATGAAGGAACAATCGCCGAGCAGGGGTCGCACGAAGAGCTGTTAGCCATGCACGGTATTTATGCACGGTTATTTGAATTACAGGCAAAGCGCTATCAGGACGTCTGATGAAAAAAGCCGCCTATGGTAGAATAGAAGTATAATTTACGCTGACGCGTAACGGAAGAATGGAGTTTATTATGAAAGGAAAAAGAGGAATCCGGATCAGGGACATATTTGTTTATGGATTGGCAACGATTGGGGCAAATTACATTGCATCGTTCTTCGGTATGTATACCTTAAGGGGACTTATCGGCCCGATGCTGCTAAAAACCGCGCAAATTTCACATACTTTGTTTTACTTCTTGTGCTACTTATTGAATTTACCGCCGGTGCTTTTTCTTTCTCTGTTTGTCAGCTATTTTGTGTTAAAAAGAATCATTCCCAAACAATACGCGCCTTCCGATACGTTGAAAGACGGCATGAAGAAAGCACTCGTTACCGTGTTGCCGGGCGAAATCGGACGTTTGATCCTTTGTTCACGCTATGTCGGCATTATGAACGATGGCGGACGTTTCGGATATATCCCCTCCGTTTTATATGATACAATTTATATCGGGCTGACGAATCGACATGCACCAATACGGCAGGCAGGCGAAATTCTGTGGCAGGATCGGCTCTGGTATTTTGTGTTTTATATGATATACTTATGCATATATCTGTGTCTTATCCTATTTCTCTGCAACAAAATATGGAAAAATGCCGAACGGGATGGCAAGGATAGGATTTTCCATGAAAGGTATCAATCCAAGCCGAAGTTATACTAAGCAGTTTGGCTAAGAAAGAAGGGAAAGGTGTGACCGGAAAGGTCATCGCGACACCGCATGTTATGTTGTTTTGGGGTATCATGTATGTGGCACTCATCGCCGCCGTGCTCTTTGTTCTGTATAGTATCTATAAAGTGATTTGGTATAGTGTAAAAATCCTTGTGCTGTTCGGAAAAGTGTCAAAGCTTGCCCGGGTCGGCGCCACGGTACAATGGCTGCGCCATCCGTTAAAAATCATCTTCGGACAAAAAGGTGTACCGATTTTCACGGTCGGCATGTCGGGAAAAAACTACGAAGTCAGCGTTCTGTCTTTCATTTCAACCCACAGCCGCTGGAATATTGAAAAAACGCGTACTCGTTACCTTTTTGAGGTCAGAAAATACAATAAAATCCTATATAATGTATACAATAATTCGGGAACGGAGCCGGAGCTTTCCAAAGAATACCGCCGAGAAACGCGTCTATACCGCAAAGAACTCTATGTTTCGCCGATCAGCGAAGCATATGAGAAACAAATTTGGTTAGTCTTTCCCAAGCCGCGGCTTTTGACGTATACCGACACCAATTGGGAATACCTGACTGCGGGAGATACTGTCGGCGGACATGAAATTATGTATGCAAAAGATTTTTTCGGATTTTTTCAAAGAGAGCCCCAGCCAAGAAAATCAATAAATTAAAGAAGCAGAAGCTTTGACACCAATTTTCAAAAAATCTTCTTTTTCTCTTGAAACGCGGAAAGTTTTATGCTATAATTATGATAAAATAAATGTATTCTGCGATTTCGAGCCGAAAAGTCCGTGAACAGAATACGCAAGGAGAAAATTTATTATGAAACTTGGTATCGTCGGACTTCCGAACGTAGGAAAAAGCACACTGTTCAATGCTATTACAAACGCAGGCGCCGAATCCGCCAACTATCCTTTCTGCACGATCGACCCCAATGTCGGCATTGCGCCTGTTCCGGACAAACGTCTTGACGTGCTTGCCGAAATGTATCATCCGAAAAAATACACGCCTGCCGTGATCGAATTTGTGGATATCGCAGGCCTTGTCAAAGGCGCGTCCAAAGGCGAGGGACTCGGCAACAAATTCTTATCCCATATTCGCGAAGTGGACGCTGTCGTACATGTGGTCCGCTGTTTTGACGACGACGATATCATCCATGTAAACGGCGTTGTCAATCCGGCAGATGACGTAGCAACCATCAATTTGGAACTTATCTATTCGGACATTGAAATTGTGGAACGCCGCATCGACCGTGCTAAAAAAATTCTGAAAGGCGATAAATCGGTTCAAAAAGAGATCGACCTTTTGGAAAAAGTGTTAGAAACACTCAACAACGGCAAAAAGGCCAACACCATCGATTACACGCCGGACGAGCTTGAAATCCTGCGCGATGTACCGCTGCTCTCCGCAAAGCCGGTTATCTACGTTGCCAATGTCAACGAAGAATCTATTGGAACAGACCTTTCCGAAAACAAATACTACATGGCGCTCAAAGCCATTGCAGACGAAGAAAAATCCGGCATTATCCATATCTGCGCCGGTCTTGAAGCGGAAATCAGCGAATTGGAAGGCGAAGAAAAGAAAGCCTTTTTAGCCGAACTCGGCATTGAACAGAGCGGTCTTGACAACCTTGTCACCGCCTGCTACGATTTGCTCGGTCTTATCAGTTTTCTTACAGCCGGTCCCGAAGAAGTGCGCGCATGGACTATCACGCGCGGCACCAAAGCGCCGCAGGCTGCCGGAAAAATCCACACGGACTTTGAGCGCGGCTTTATTCGTGCCGAAGTGATTTCCTTCGACGACCTTGTCGCCTGCGGTTCGACAGCCGCAGCCAAGGAAAAAGGGCTGATGCGCTCCGAGGGAAAAGAATATGTCATGCAGGACGGCGATGTGGTCTTGTTCCGTTTCAATGTTTAAACAACGGAAAGCATTGCCATATTGTACAAAAATCAGAGTCTTGTCTTATGCAACAGTAACAATCTTTGATTTTGCTGTTGAAATTGACTTTCAAGTGTGTTATACTTTACTATACGATATTTTTCTTCAATTTGCTCAAAGGAGACATCCCTCATGAAAAAGCTCACACTCGGCATTCTTTGCCTTACCGTATGCGCCGGTCTTGCGCTCTCTTCCTGTCAGAAACAACAAGAAGACACGGCCGACAACAGTTCTGATAACAGCACGGTTTCCGACCTTGCCGGTATCGTTCTTCCGAAAGACGAGGAAGAACAAAAGCCGCTTTACGAATACGATTATTCCGGCGACGGCGCTACTTTAACCGCCTATAACGGCGATTTGGAAGAAGTCGTTCTTGATGAAACGGTCATCCGTATGAAAAAAGAAAAGCAGAAGAAGACCGTTACCGAAGAAGTAAAGGCTGATGACGGCACAGTCTCCACCATAGAAAAAGAAGTGGAAGAAACCGTTGAAGTTCCGGTCGAATATACGCTTACAGCCATTGAAGCCGGCGTTTTCATGAACAACGAGAGCGTCAAGAAGATCGTCATTCCGGATTCGGTCGAAACAGTCGGCGAAGCCTGCTTCCAAAACTGCACGGCTCTCGAAGAAGTCACGCTCCCGAAAGGACTTACCGAAATCGGCGCGCGCATGTTCTATGGTTGTGACGCGCTGACCAGCCTGAATATCCCGGATACGGTTACCGATATCGATTTATACGCTTTCGGCGAATACTTCAAACAGATTCCGTGGTATAAGAACCTGCAAGGCACGTCGGTCATTGTCGGCGACGGCATTTTACTCAAATATAACGGCGGTGCAAGCGTTGCTTACGGCGACGAAGTCAAAAAAATCGCCTACTACGCCTTTACCGATTCGGCGGCACAGACCGTTCGTCTTTCGGCCGCAACCGAAGAAGTCGATACGCTTGCTTTCTATCGCTCCAATGCAACGGTGCAGGTGCCCGAAGGCTCTGATCTGTACAACACGCTCCGCATGAACAACATCAAGGTTTCGACTTATGCGGACGGTGCAACTCACACGGAAACCGCAGCCGATACAACCGAAGAATAAACCGAAAAAAAACTCGGTTACATAAGAAAAAAAGGTTGCCGAAGTTCCGGCAGCCTTTTTTGCATAGTCACAAAATGCGTTTTACAGCATGAATCTGCAAAAATGCAACGTTCAAAAAAGCGAGGAAACGAATGAAAACCAGAAGAAATCTGTTTGTCCTGTTTGTTTTTGTTGTCGTGCTTGCCGTTCTTGGCGTTTGCCTTATCTTTAACCGGCAGAAACAAACGTCACCCGACAGAGCCGACACCATGCTGAACGGGTACACACTTGCCATAGTCAATGGCGTACCGATTAAAAAAGAACGGTTTGATTCCTATAAAGAGGGACTGTCCGAGGCGGCCGGAACTTTTACGGACAAAGAGATTTTAGACAGGTTCATTGACCGGGAACTTATGTTACAGGATGCCGCTCAATATGGAATTTCCGTCACGGACGAAGAAGTCAACGCATGGAATGAGCAGAATTTTTCGCTCATGGAAGAAGATCCGGCAGGAAAAGAAGTCATTTTGGCGTATCTTGCCCAAAAAGGCTATACGCTTGATGAATACAAAAAAATGAGTTTGGAAATTTCCCGCATTTCCTTGATTGGTCAGAAATACCGCGACTATTTAAGGCAGATTTACAAAGAAACTCCCGAAAACAAGCTGTTTGACGATTATTATGCCGCACATATGAAAAAATTACGCGAAGATGCAGATATCGTCGTCAACGAAAAGCTGTTTGGCACCTCCAAACAATAGTCAATAATAGGTTTTCCCCCGCTTTTCTTAACAGAAAAGCGGGGGAAAAATTTATAAAGGACGCCCAACGGTCTACCGTCGGGCGTCCTTTGCTTTTTCTGAAAAACATAGAAACGCGGCCTTTCACAGAAAGAAAAGCCGCGTTTTTTCCTTAAAAATGCGAATCCGTCACACTTCGTTGTTGTAATACTTTTTAATCAGATCGACAATGTCTTTGGCAACCTTTTTATACTGAAAGTCCTCATGCTCCCACATATAAATACCAGGTTTTGCCGAACCGTCGTCCGAAAACAAATAGCCGTAATAGTCGCCGCAGCCGTTGGCGGCAAAGAGCAAAAGATGATTTAACGGCTCCCAAAGAGCCTTTTCATCCTCCTCTGCCTCCTCGAAACATTTCCGGTTCAGACACGCATTTTCCGCAATTTCATCCGCCGACAGCAAAAGCCAATGATCACCGTTCGTTTCGCAAAGCAGATCTTTTAACTCTTTCGGAAACGGCAAGCCCACCGCCTGTTCGGCTTTTCTGATTTGCGCCTCCGGGCATGGCTCTTGCAGGGAGGCATAAAGATTTTCCTTGAAATAAGGTGTCAACAATTCACGGTACATCGTTTTTTCTCCTATACGACTATACGGCCTGCAAAGTCCTTAACTTGTAGAATTCGCCTTTCTTCTCCATAAGCTCGTCAAACGTACCCATTTCAACGCATTTTCCATCTTTGATAACGGCAATTTTGTCGGCATTTTTAATGGTAGACAGCCGATGCGCCACGATAAAGGTCGTGTGTCCGGCACTCAAATTGTTGATCGCGTCCTGAATTTGCCGTTCCGAAACGCTGTCCAGCGCACTGGTCGCCTCGTCCAAAATGATGACTTCGGGATTTCGGATAATGGCGCGCGCAATCGAAAGGCGCTGACGCTGTCCGCCCGAAAGGTTCGCACCGTGCTCCTCCAAGGGAGTGTCCACCCCCTGCGGCAGAGACGCAATAAACTCGGTAAGTCTTGCCGCGTCAAGCGCCGCATACAGTTTCTCGTCGGTAATATTTTTGAGCCCATAAGTAATGTTTTCACGGATCGTTCCGGTAAATAACACGCTGTTTTGCGGCACGATTGAGATGTGCCGCCGATAGGCATGCAGGTCAATATCGCGGATGTCGTGTCCGTCCACGGTCAACAGGCCGGATTTCGGCAGATTGAACCCGATGATCAGATTAAGAAGTGTGGTCTTTCCCGAGCCGGATTCGCCGACAAATGCTACCGTTTCGCCGGCATTCACTTTCAGATTCATGCCGCGAAGCAAAGGCTGATCGTCCTCATACGAGAAATACACGTCCTTGAATTCGTAATCGCCCTTTAAATCGGTTAACTTCACCTTGCCGTTGTTGTCCTCGATATCCATGGACGAAAGAATTTCACCGACTGAGGAAATCGATTCAAAGCCTTTGGTTAAAATCGGAAGAAGTCCGATAATCGATGAAACCTGCCCGGTCAACATGGTGAAATACTGTTGGTACAGCGAAATGTCGCCGACCAAAATCTTGCCGTTATATACCATGTATGCCGAAAACAGCAAGCACAGGAATTGGAACAACTGGAACATGACCCACGAAATCGAACCGAATAATGCCGTTACCATGTCAAGCTTGAAACCGGTATTGGCAAGCGTATTCAGGATGGAAGTCATTTTGTTGACTTCCTTATTTTCGAGCGCATGCGCACGTGTGATCGGCGTCATTTCGACCATATCCATTAAGTTGGCCGAGGTGTTTTCCATATTCTTGCGAAAAGACCGGTTGGAAGACCCGATCGGTCTGCGGAAAGCGCGCACCGTTGCGACCGCACACGGAATACACAAGAGAAAGAACGCAAAAACCGTAAGGTTAGACGCAAGCACCACAGCAAGCGCGGTGATCATATTGATAATAATGCCGGGAATCGTGGTAAACAGATGCGTTGACAGCTCATGAATAGTCTCCACGTCGCGCATGAGTTTGGATTGGATACGTCCGGACTGCATTTCCTTGTGAAACGTAATGGAAAGCTGTTGAAGCTTGCGGACCATAGCGCCGCGAAGCCCGGCTTCCACTTTGCGCGAAACAATGCTGTGGTATTTGATATGCAGCATATGCGTCGGGATATTGAGGAAAAACAGCGCTGTCATGACGACAATGTACACAATCAGCCGATGGAAAAAATCCGGCGTCGGATGTGTAACGAGATTGATGATCTTTGCCGTTACGATCGGCAAAGCAATGACGGGGAGCGTTTTGATGAAATAGAAAAACAAGGAGATGAAAATTTCCGGAAGATACTTCTTATACATCTTGAACAGTATCTTGAACGGCTTATCTCCCGAACGGATATAAGTATCAATCAATTCCTTTTCGAGAATTTTGACCTCTTCGTCGGTAAAAACCTCGTCCTTGCCTTGATTTTTCCGTGCCCGTTCTTTGGCTTCGGCCGGTGTGGGTGCTTTCTTGAAGTTTTGCTCGCTGTCCCTCTGCTTTTTCATAGCGGGTACCTCCGTCGCACCGTGTTTTTTATCACACGGTATCTGCTTCATGATTCGCCATTACCTTACCAAAATGTAACGGATTTGTCAAGAGGTAAATGCAAATTTAAAAAAGTTTTTTTCGACAATCATAACCACCGGCTAAGCCGGTGGTTTGCTCAGCCCTATAAGGGCATGATAC
>ERZ857757.762-NODE-762-length-30608-cov-3.434687_pt1 | contig 30608 bp, 27 predicted proteins | sample MGYA00519764_ERZ857757 | MGnify/ENA primary metagenome ERZ857757 (study PRJEB31778, sample SAMEA3449359) | human gut metagenome | biome: human gut; feature: human-associated habitat; material: faeces | place: United Kingdom | collected 2010/2012 ... | reverse complement strand
GATTTCTTCCAGAATCGGCTGCGCTACTGTGCCGCTTTTTATCGTGCGCAAGTTATCCTTGATGCGGAGCAAAATTGCGCTGATATCATTGTTCATTACTTACTGCCCTCTATGGCTGCTCTGGTAGCGTCCGACAGGTCCAGCATCTCGATCAAATCCTGCTCAAAAACATCGAACAGCATCTCGATCAGGCTGTTCCCGTCCTCAGTCGTTGCCGACGAGAGATTCTGGGCAAACAGCAGGCGCGAAGAGGAGTCCAGCTTCTGCACCAGAACGGAAAGCTGCTTCTTCGCTTTCTCAAAGCCAGCCTTGTCCAGCATCATGAATTCAATATTCTCTTTCAGATACCCCAGCATCAGGTCACAGGTTTGAATACGCTTTCCTGTGGACATGCGGTCCAGCTGATCTCCAAGCTTTGTCAGATTCTCATCATCGGCAAAAATCTCCTCCGGCATGAGCGCTCGGGTCTGCGCAACAAGGCTTGCAAAGAACATGGTGGCGACACTGGAGCCGAGTTTGGCAGTCACCAGGCTCTTCATGTCTTTCTCTACTATCTTGGGATCATTTTCCTTATCCGTGAAAAACACTCGCAGGAAAGGTTCACTGGCAAGAAGGGTGTCCACCATATCCCAGCCTCGCGGCGATGGCATCGGTTTTTCATCATCGTCCAGTTCCTTGTCGCTGGCTGAGAGGCACTTCGGATTATCCTTGATAAAGCTCAGAATATCCGGCGAAATGCCCGCTTTCTTTCCATAGTTCAGCCATTCCCGCGTGTTGTCGCCGACTTTGATCTTGATAAAGCGGTCCAGCTGGGCGGGATCCATCTCGTTGGTAGCGTATACACTGTTCTGGGTGCTGGGATTCATCGCGCCGACAAAGAAGACCCACCAGGGGAATTGATAGCCGTTCACACTGCGTGTGAGCAATATGTTCATTAGTTCTTTATAAACTGTATTTTCGGTGCGGTTGATCTCATCGATAAATATGATGACCGGCTTTATCGCTCCACTGCGTATGGCGTTTATTCTTTCGGCCGGAGTAAGTCCATTCTGGGCAAATCTGTTTTCGTCCCCCAGAAGTGCGTTGCTTTCAGCTGCGCTGCCATGCGATTGCTCGAAAATCTGCCGTTCTTCGTTCTGAATGCGCTCCACAGCGTAATAAGGGAGAAAGCGAAAACGAATCTGACCGGCTTCATCCTTGTACTGATACGGCAGGCCGGTGATCTCGCCCTCCTTCAGCGTTCCACCTTCAATGGTGATGCACACGCCGCCCAGTTCATCCGCAATGCTCTTTATCATGGCGGATTTGCCAATGCCGTGCTTACCTGAAACCAGCGGCGTGATGGCAAGATTCTTCTTTTCCGTTACGAGGTTGGCAAGTATGGCGCGCTTTACCAGTCTCTTCGCTTCATTGATGCTGATCATAACTTAACTCCTTTAATGCGCAGGAATACATCCAGTTGTTTGGAACGCAGCGTCTTGTCTCTCCAAGGATTCACGCCTCTGGCAAGAACAGTTTCCGCGTCCAAATCCGCATAATGCTTCATGAAGAAGCTTTCCGAAAACAGCTGATGCAACGCGATTGCCTTGGGGTCCAATACGGTAAAGTACTTTTCGAGGAACTCCTCGCTGAACGGAATGCAGGCCAGCATCGCGTTCAGCTCCCAATCTTTAAACAGAGCAAAGTGAGCGACAACAAAGTCTTCGTTTATGATGGTCGAATCCTTGACATACTTCTTAAACGCCGACTTGTAATCCTTCTCCGTCCGCATACGCTGCAGATCTGAAGCGACTATTTTTTCGGGCGGCACGGGAGGCGGCGTGGGGATGCCTGTTGCCCCAGATGGAACAAGTTTGTCAGGGGCCACGATCATCTGATCTGGGACAGCTTTTTGTGTATGCTCCACCGTCCGTGTTTCATTTGACCAGTTTATGATCTCGCTGATGAGCGTCTTGCAGGAAACGATATAACCGGCATCATAATGACCGGTATCGAGCTCCGCCCTCAGCAGGTCGAGTTCTTCCGGCAGGAGGTCTTTCCCATTGTTCTGCAGGATTCCTAAAACATCCATGTGCCTTTCCTCCATGGAGCAAGCTTACATAACGGGTTTATGCAGGCCATTGATCAGCTGCTTCACATAGCCGAACTTCGCCGGGCCGAACAAGCCCATGATATCCATATCGCAGAACGGGCTGACTTTCAGCAGATCGGCGGCGGTGATGTCGCCGTTGGTGCGGGCATAGTCGATGATCTGCTGCATGAAGGTCATCTGCGCCTCGTCCAGCACGTTACTGTTCAGGAACGAACCAAATTTGGTCTGGATTGCGGAATCGTTGATACCGGTCTGAATCCGAAGGAAGGGCAGCAGCGGCATGCTGCTAGACCATGCGTTATAGTCCGCCAACGTGCCCAGCTGCACAGTGAACACATCGCTGAGGTTATTCTTTTCATCGTCCGTCAGCTCGTCCAAGTTCCGCAGCTTGGCCAGGGCGGGGCTGTCATGGTCAATATATTCCTGGGCTTTTTCGGCGTAGCTTTTTTGTTTGATAAATGTATCGGGATTATCGGTGCCCGGATCAACAATCCAGTCCGCCGTATCGATGATGTAATAGCTTTGCTTATCCGGAATATAAGCCATCAGATCACGCAAATCCTTTCTAACCTGTTCGGCGTGTTCCAGGGAGAAATTATCCAGCAGGTAGTCGCCGTGCAGCATGGAAGTGATCAGCTTTTCCTTTCTAACGATATCCGGGATCGTCTTCAACTTCAGTAGCTCTTCCATGCGATCAGTCAGCTCTTTATCTACGCCTGAGAAGCCGTGCCGAATCTTACGCGGATCCTTTCCCTGTGCGATCCGCTCCATGTACTCCGCCTCGATGGCATAGATGATCATGTCAAAGCTCTTTACCTTTGCCGGTGCAGAGATCGGCGGTAACAGGGGAAGGATATGCGTATCGATCTCTTCAATACGATCTTCCGTCAGACCTAACCAGTTTTCCGCTGTGCGGTACTTGCTGACATAGGCCATGTTATACTGCACTTCCACACTGTCGTTGCACAGCAGCTGTGTGGTGTCGATAAAGTAAGCCTGCAGTTCATCTCTGTAAGCAGCTTCAAAAGCGGATGGAGCCGCCATCTCCTGAAGCTGCTTGAGGATATTCAGCTTATAGCGGTTCATCAGCACGCTCTGGGGCGTAACGGCATAGGTCTTCTTGTCTGAGCTGCTTTCCACGGTTGACCAGGTATTGCCGGTGGAGAAGTAGCGGAAGTTATCGAAATAATCGAAAATCAGGAAGCCCTGCTTGTCCATCCCGGGGCCGAATACATCGGCGCTCAGGCGTGTGCCGCGGCCGATCATCTGCAGAAACTTGATCTTGCTGCTGACGGATTTAAAAAATACGAGGTTCAGCACATCCGGCACATCGATGCCGGTATCCATCATGTCGACGCTGACGGCGACCTGCGGCAGGTTGTCACGCTCGCCGAAGGTATCAATCAGGGAAAGGTTGCCCTCAACCTGACTGTCGATCAGCTTGCAGAAGTCGGGACCGAGGTGCGCATACAGCTTCTGGAAGCGCAGAACAATCTGCACGGCTTCCACATGGCTGGAGGCGAAGATGATCGTTTTGCCGATCTTGTCCCCGGCATTGATCTTGAGGCCATTCTTCATCAGGTCATTCAGCATGGCGTCGATCGTACCCAGGTTGATGACACGCCTGCCGATCTGGCGGGCTTCGATCTCTGCTCCGGTAAAATCGGTCTCGTCATCATCATCCGTAAGGAACGCATCCTCGAAGCTGGCCTTTTCCTCGTCAGTCAAATCGTTGTAAGTGATACCCCGGCGCATTTTGTCGGTGGTCTTGTCCAGCACAGAGAAGCCAACCAGATACTTGTCCGCTATGGCTGCTTCCAGTTCATAAGCGTAATCCGGTTGTCCGTTGGGCAGCTGGAATACTTCATAAGTGCTCTTATTTTCCTCGTTGCGGGGCGTGGCGGTCAGGCCGATGAGAAGAGCATCGAAATAGTGGAACAGCGCGCCATATTTGTTGAACACGCTGCGATGTGCCTCGTCGATGATGATCAGGTCGAATCGCCCAATGCCAAACTCCCGCGTATCGTCGTCGATCAGGTTGATCATCGTCTGATAGGTGGAGAAGATGATCCGGGCATTGGGGTCGCGGTTCATGCTGGTGCCGGAATAGATGCTGGTGGTCACGTTCGGCAGCAGCTTATTGAAGTTCTTATGCGCCTGGCGAACAAGGCTTGTGCGGTCAGCCAGGAAGAGAATATTCTTCGCCCAGTTGGCTTTCATCAGTACATCAGACAGGGCGATGGAAACGCGGGTTTTGCCTGTGCCGGTAGCCATGACCAGGAGGCTGCTCCGCCGCATACCCATGAATGCCTTGCAGCAGGCGGTGATCGCCTCTTTCTGATAATAGCGTCCCGTGATGTTGTCATCGATCTGAGGCGCGGATATATCCTGCCGGATCGTAGCACGTAACTTCAGAAGCTCCAACTCCTCGATGGAATGGAACTGAAACACCCGGCGGGGCTTATAACCCAGCTGGTCGATCACAAAGATATAATACCCGTTCGTGTAGTAGGCGATCGGTTTATAGCCATATTTCTGATGAAGCTGGTTTGCCTTGTCGATCACCTTCATGCGGCCCTCGACGGGGCTCTTGCAGGTGGCTGTATATTCCACGATGGCCAGAGGTTTCCCATCCTTGCCATACATGACGTAATCAACATCGTCGCCGGAATCCAGATGGATAATGCAGCCCACAGCGCCGGGAAGGGACTGATGCGGCACGGAAACAATGGGCCATCCCGCCTCCCGGAGCGAGGCCTTCAGATAGAGCTCACGGTTTTCGCTCTCATCGCGGCCATGTTTCACATCAAAGTGTGTATACCGCATCCTGGGACCGTATTTGGCAACGATCTCCGGCGCGACAACGACTTTTTCTTTCGCTGCCTCCGCCGGCTTGGCAGGAGCCACCGGAGTCTGAGCGGGTACAGCTTTCGGCGCAGTGGCTGCCGCAGGCGCGGCAGCCTGTGCGCCGGGCTTCACAAACTCCGGATAATCGGCTTCCAGTCCCAGCAAAATACAGGTTTCGCCCACCAGGAAATGCAGCTGTTCCAGTACGTTGACCGCTTCATCCACCGTCAGGGTGCCGTCATGCGCCGCCACATTGCCCATCTTTCGGATGATGTGGATCGTGTTAATGATCGTTTGATCCTGAATATAATCCTCAAACGCCTGATCCGTGACCATTTCAAAAATGGTCATGCTGTAGGCGGGCGTGCCAATGCAAGAGGAATAGATCAGCTTAACGATGAACTCCATCGCTTTTCGGGAGGAGATGGCGCTGCTGGTGGGAAAAAGCGTCGCCAGCGTCTCCGCCTCCTGGCAATGCTTATACAGAACCTTCAAATCCCCATGGGCTTGTAAATAATCGAAATTCATCTTTGGTCCTCCTGACTGTGCTTTGGCTGCCGTATTGGATCAGAAGCTATGCTTGAGCGTAAACACCGTTTTTCCGTTATCCGTCCTGCTGCTCAGTTCCATAATGTCCTCCTGATTCAGCATCAATCCCGTGGGGTTTCTGCCGATCAGGATATACTGGTTTTTCCCATCCGTGGCAATATACCAGCGCATGTCATCATCCAGCAGAATATCCGCGTTGTCGATGATAATCAGCTTGCCTTTTGTGTTCTTAATGGCTGCTTTATAGCTCGTTTTCTTGTCAAGATAATTATAGCATTTGATCGTCTTGTTTTCCGCCGCCAGCTCCTGCAGGAAGGAGAAAACAGCCGATTTTCCCGTGCCGGAATCGCCAACGATGAAGGTAACATTGGCTTCCAGGATAAAATCAACCTCATAGGAAGTATGCGTCGTTTGAATGTGTTTCAGTACAACCGGTTTAATTCTCATGGTTCCACCACTCCTTCAATGCTTCGTAGGAGTCGATTTCCCGTTTTCCCTTTTTCTCATATACCATCACTTTGTCCATATCAAAGGAAATCAGCGGGTAATCGCAGTAGATGTTTCCTTCGGGCAGAGAATAAATCACGTCCAGCGCGTTATCGCCGCACTCCCGGATATCAAAAACCTTGTCCGGGTTATACAGCACATTCAGCGCCGTTTTGCAGCCGGTGGAGAGCTTGTCAATGTTCAAAGCCATCCCGTCAAACCGCGAACTGATGGAAAACGGGCTCAGCATGTCGGAATGATCGATCTGCCGGATGATCTCTTTGGCCCTGTCATCCAGAAGCGAAACGGTACTTTGGTTGAAAAAAATATCGTTCATCACAATCAATTCCATGCCTTTGGCCGACGGCTTTTTCTTGTAAACCGTGATCATTTACAGTCCCACCCCTTCAAATGCTGCTTTCAATGCAGAGCGATCCACCAATAGTTTTGCCTTTTCATCTGCGGTTATTCGATGGCTGTCCAGGCCGCAAAGATCGTCGTTTTTCCGCAGTTTCCATGTACAGCAATCATTGATAAAGCATTCGCCCAATCCTGTTTTGTCCGTTTGAAAACCCGTGTTGCGGGTAATATCGCGCAGCAGGCTTGCGGCAATCTGCTCGGAATTCTTTTTCTCATATTGGTCAAACGCCGCCTTGAAAGCCGCAAGGTCAGCAGTATCTCCCTGTGATGACATACGGTCAATAAACAACGCTCTTGCATGCAAGAGGTCTTGCCGGTCATCTTTCAAAGGATGCACATCCGCAAACACCCATTGCTCCAACAATTCAAAGGACAGCAAAGCGTACTCAAACGAATGCAACTTGATCAAATGAATATTGTCCTTCCCGGCAGCATCCTCTTTCAGCTTTTTCGTTTCCCTGATCACATCGGGATTATCCATGGCGGCATCCATCAAAATATAGTATTCATTGCCGTCATCCTGAATTTTGCTGGCCGCTTTTCTTAATCTCGAATTGCTTTCCTTTGTTTCGACAGTTATATCCGGGTATAACGTTCCAAAGATCATGCGCCAGAACTGATACCCGGATTTGCTGTCTTCACACCATAAGAATTTGCTCACAGGATTCGTTTCTCCTTCTGTGATAAGTCTTTCTTCATGTCATTTCAATTTCCATAGCAGTAATGAAAAGATGACTTAAATCTCCGAATCTTTATTGGAGAAATAGGTCTGAATCGGAATATAGATACATCGTTGCACTCCTGGTAGAATGAACAACAGCATCTAACGGCTTATTATTGCTTAGCAAAAACAAATGGTTAATGTTTTCATGGGTTAACTCTCCCACATAATCAATTTTGATCCATGTTCCTTCTAATGACTCTATCATCCACATCGAATCATCATTCATCATAGCCGTATAGTACGAAGGATAGGGCATGTCTTTTCTCGGTAAACCTGTGTAATAATCTATGGCATGAGCAAAGAAATACTTATCATCTTCACTCTTCGGGGCCTTTAAAACTATAAATCCACCAGATTTAACAATGCCCTGAACTTTATTACACGGTATAACTTTCCCAACCTTAAAAAACCAGCAATATCCTTTCTCATTTATGATTCTTTTTACTTCATCGATAAACGAATAGTATTTATAATTATTGTACCGAACAAGCATGCCGTGTTGGTTCTTGTTAATGTTCATTCTCTACACCTCATGTTTCAAAGTATTTCTGCATCAAGCTGTCGAATAACAATTGCGCTTCATCGGATGCCTTCTGCACAACAACTTTTGATTTGTCGACTTGGGAAACATAATAGGCAAACCTTTTTTGCTTCTCAAATGAAGGCAATGGAACTTTAAACTGCTTGACATCCTTAACATTTACATGAGCAACAGTCGAAGCGTTATTTTTTTCAACTGCTTGCCTATACACATCGTCAGAAATAACAGCATGTAGTAAATACTCAGAAGTACATTTTGAATAATCTGGTCTTAATAACATGACTCTTTGCCCAAGGCAAAAACTGTACCCTCCTGGTAATATTGCAGCATTTCCAAATGTACCTTCTCTACCATACACAATATCTCCTTTTTCCGGGCGCAGTCTTGCAACTCGTTCCTCGTATTCCTCATCAGAAACATACCGCATGGTATCCCACGCTATATAACCTTTTTTTATTTCTGATGTTCTTATCGCGGGGTGCTTCAGTTCTCCTTCATACCTTGGGGTTGTGTGTGGACAGTCGACAATCTCAGAGCATAGTTCTTCAACTGTTTTCATAGGTGACTCTCCATCATCAAACATCTCGACAAATCGGGCTTTGATGAGGGTGTCAAGGGTGCGGAGCTGCTGCCGTCTTGCTTCGATGAGGGACTGTACCTGGTCCATTTGTCCGATTAAGACGTCTTGATCTTCAATCGGAATCAAAGGCATAATCATCCGGCTAAGATGGCTTGGCCCATAATTCAATTGAGCCGAGCCGGTAATAAATCGTGATAATTGCTCTTTAAAATGCTTTGATTTTAAATAATACATGAAATATCGAATTCTAAGATTCGCGGGATTTAGAACTTTAAACCGAATTGTGCTTGTATTCATGCAAAGAGGAAGCATTGATTTTTCGACAAACCCCATCTTTTTGTCAATGTAATCAACCTTAATGCCAGAACTCGCGACAATAAAGTCACCAGCATCGCAGAGAAAATGGCTGTACTTCCCGTATGCCTCTTCCTCTGATATGTAGCGATCTGAATTTGATAAATCAAGCCTACCATCTACGAGATTAGCCACATTGAGAAGCTTTACACCTTCAGTAGTGTATTGCGTATTTCTAACGCCAGGCCCTTCTTGAAAAAAGAGGACATCTGATATCTTTACCCATTTATTCATGGTTTGCCCTCCATTATCCTTATCTGTTCAACGAGTGCATGGGAAAAAGCCTCGAATCCAGATATGTCAATTGATACTCCTTTTTCCATGGCATATCTCCAATCAGGGAATGCCTTTCGATTCTGTCTCAAGAATGTTCTAATGTCCGTCTTTTTATATTTATTTGAGAACAAACTTTCAATGGCTGTTGCATCATTTGGTGGTAGTTCTTGATACAGATCAAGTAGATCATGGCCTGAGGAAAACTCGTCACTCGGGGATCTATATATCATAATTGCTTTGATATATAATTCACATGCAAAAGCAATATTTACAGCGAAAGGATAAAAAGTATCAGTAAGATACCGTCCTTCCTCCATACACCATTTGGAAACATAGAGAAACTGGTCAGCTGAATCTTTACAGATTTCATAATCTCCCTTTTGAAGCTTATTCATAATAAACGCACACCCCCACAAATCCGAATTTGTCGGATCCCTTTCTTTTTTTATTCCCCCAGCAGTTTCCGGAGCGCTTTCATTTCCTCTTCGATCTGCGCATTCAGCCTGTCCAGCTCATCCAGAATCTCGCTGGTCGGAGGGTACTCCACCGCCACATAATCAGTCTTCTTATACTTGTTGATGGAGAGATCATAATCGTTGTCGACGATTTCCTCCTTCGGCACAAAGAAGCTCTGTTCGGTACGTTCCCGGCCTTCCTCGGCAGCCAAGTCATGGAACCGTGCGATGATGTCGGGGATATCGTTGGCGTCAATTGGGCTGCGCTTATCGTCCAAGCTGAAGCCGTCAGCCTTCATGTCGTAGAACCACACCTTATCCGTGCCGCCGTGGCCTGTCTTGGTGAAGATCAGGATGGCGGTGGAAACGCCGGCATAGGGCTTGAACACGCCGGAGGGCATAGAGATGACTGCTTCCAGACGGTTGAACTCTACCAGCTCTTGCCGCAGCGCCTTATGCGCCTTGGAAGAACCAAACAGCACGCCATCAGGAACGATGGATGCGCAGCGGCCGCCCACCTTCAGCGCCTTCAGGAACAGCGCCAGGAACAGCAGCTCCGTCTTCTTGGTGGGCGCAATCGCCAGCAGGTCCTTGGAGATGGTCTCCTTGTCCAGACTGCCGGTGAAGGGCGGGTTGGCCATGATGAGGGAGTATTCCTCACGGTGGGTATTGTCCTCCGAAAGGGAATCCATCCAGGTGATATTGGGAGCTTCCACACCGTGCAGCATCATGTTCATTGCGCCGATACGGAGCATGGTCTGATCGGTATCAAAGCCGGTGAACATGGTGGTGGTGTAGTGCTGCTTGGCGGCTTTCTGCATCAGTTCCTTGGCATAGTGCTCGGAAATGTACTGAGCAGCGGCACAGATAAATCCGGCTGAGCCCATGGCCGGATCGCAAATAGTGTCCTCCAGCGTGGGCTTCATCAGTTCCACCATCATTTTGATGATGTGGCGCGGCGTGCGGAACTGGCCGTTGGTGCCGCTCTGCGCGATCTGGGAGAGCAGGTATTCGTACACATCGCCCATGATATCCTTGTTGTTCAAATCCAGGCTGTCCAGCGCGTCGACCACCTTCACCAGTACGCGGGCGGTGGGCACGAGGAACAGCGCATCCTTCATATAGCGGGCAAAGGCCGTGTCCTTCCCGGCGTTCAGGTCATTCTTGATGAAGGGGAACACCTTCTCCGTCATGTTGCTGAACATGGCGTCGGCGTCATAGTGACGGAAATTGCTCCAACGGCAGTTCTGGTGATCCTTGTCGAAGACCGGATCGACTACAGGCATATCAAACGCGGCAGCGTTGGCTTCCTTGCGAAGCTCGTTGTCGTCCAGTATTTTGATGAACATCAGATAGGTAATCTGTTCGATGACCGTCAGTGGATTGGTCATGCCGAAGGACCAGAAGATGTCCCAAATGCCGTCGATTTGATTTCTCAGTTCGCCTGTAATCATTGTCCTTCTCCTTTTCAGCTGTTTTCTTTGTGCTCATTCTGCAATTTTCTCAGGAACCGCCTCGCAAATATCTCCGATGTCACAATCGAGGGCTGAACAGATCTTCAAAATTACGTCCATACTGATCGTTTCGCCCCGGCTCATTTTTGCGACAGATGACTGGCTGACGCCGGCAACCGAAGCAAGGTCCTTCTTCTTTAAATCCTTGTCGATCAGCATTTTCCAGAGCCTTTTATAACTGATTTCTCTCATAGCATCCCCTCATCTCTTAGAAGGATATAGATAGACATATCAATTATACATGGAAACGGCAAAATCCGCAACCATAAATTGCGCGGTTACACAATTGTAATAGTTAGGTACACAAAAACCGTGGAGGTTCTCTCCACGGCTCGCTCAGCCTCAGCTTCTTGTTATCTCCTGTTAGCGACAGGAGGTATTGTACACACCTGAATGCCCATCTGCTTTGCGTACTGCACCGTCATCTGCGTCCCGCCCGGTTGCCCGTCATAGGCGGCCAGCAGAACATCTGCATTGTTGACCAGATACCGGTTTCTGGTAAACATTGCGGATTTCGTGTATTCATGCCCAGTGGCGGTAACCGTATCTGCCAGGTCAAACAACCGGTCATGCCGGCGCTGGTACTGCGGCGCCCATTTTGCTGTCTGCGCGTCAAAGGGCGAAACCATCTCCAGCGTGATATCAGGGTGCGTGGCTTTCAGCTGAAGCACTGCTTCCGCTGCGAACATATCCATGCCCATCGCACCTCCGGAGATGAAATGCTGGTATCCTTGCCAGATGAAGCTCTCAATCGTGTCGTGCAGCCTCTTCTTGAAATCGACGCACCGGGGATCAGTCTCATCGAATCCAAAGGGCATCTTCTGGGGACGGTAGCCGGTAAACGCCACCCGCCTGCTCTTGGGTACGTACTTTATTCTTACAGTGTTTTCCATACATCGCTTTCCTCCTCACATGACCATGGCCTCGTAGTAATCATCTTCGTCCAGTTCCCGGCAGCCAATGACTTTTGCCATGGCGCTGTGCAGGCCTGTCGCGTTGATTGGTCCGTTGAACTCCAGTCGACCATTGACTTCCTTGCAGTCCAGGATCAGGGTGCCACCGTCGGATGTTTGCAGGCACAGGTGTTTCGCCTCGATCGCCTTGGCATCCAGATTCACGGCGCTGTTGATTGCCAGCGACCTGGGGCTTCCAGGCTTAGTCTCGATCAGGATGCCCTGCTCTTTCAGCTTGTTCACGTGGCGATGGACAGTGCTGGCGGAGCAGATGCCAATCCCGACACATATCTCGCGGATTGTGGGGGAAAAACCGTGCTGCCCATCATATTCAGAGATATAACTCAGGATACGCTGAGGAGCGTCAGATATCTTCGGCAATTATCCCACCCGCCTTTCCACAAACCATTTGCCAATCTTTTCGTTTCCGTATTCGGGACTGTGCTCGAAGAACAGATACCGCTGCTGCCCGCCGATCATGACCGTATACCTGTCGCCCTGACCACCGGCTTTCATCGCCGGGGCAGGCTGGATCTTCAGCACACGGTCGATCTCATACTTGTGGCCATCCTCCCATTCGATGATCCGAGGAAGCATGGTCCCATCAGCGGCAAAGTGCACCTCGACCTCAATGTATTCCTTCTTGTACTTGGCAGCTTCAGCCATTGCAATCGCCTCCGAAAAAAAGGTGCAAAAAACAAGCCGAACGGCATTCCCGTTCAGAAACTGGGGAACATCCTCAGGTTTTATTTCTTCTCGCGCTGAATTTCGTCCAGCACAGCCTGCTCTTCCCTGGTGGGATAATCGCTCTTCTTCACTACGCCGAGTACTCTGCCGACAGTACGGGTCTCATCGAACTCATGTAGCGGGATATCGTCGTACTCCGGATTCAGGGAATGGAGGTGATCGCCCTGGTACTGCTTGATGAAGCCATCGCCGTTGATGACGAACAGACCGATCTCGCCGATCTCCAGATCCGGCGTGTGCTCGACATACACATACTGGCCGTCATGGAAGTCCGGCTCCATAGATGCGCCGTTGACGGTGACGATCTCATCTGCACGGTCAGACTCCCATGTATTCCGGATAAACACCGGCTCGCCGGAGTCTTCTGCTTCCAGCATGACGCCGGAGCCAGCGGCTGCCTGCTGGTAGTTGTGATAGATGACATGGAACTGCGTCCTGCATCGGTCCCACAACTCCGCCATGGCGATCTCCGCCATCTTCGAAAGGGTGGTGTCCAGGATCACCCGGTCTCGGACGCTGATGCTCCGGTATTCCTCTATATGCCGTTGTTCAGCTTCGGACAGACTGTCGATGCTGGCCGGAGCGTTGAAGAAGGCTGCGATGCTGATGCCCAGTTCTCTGCAAAGGGCGGGGATCAGGTTGAGGTCCGGACGTGAACGGCCAGCCTCCCAGTGCGTCACATAAGCTTTCTGTACGCCAAGGCTCTGAGCAAGCTGCGCCTGGGACAATCCCAGCTGGGTGCGCCGGGCGTGGATCAGGTCACCATACTGCTTCTTATTGAAGGCAAGCGTGCTGGCTTCCTTCGCTTCCGCAATCGTGGTGATGTTTCCGGCTGTAGGCTTCTTCATACGGAATCCTCCTCGCATGGGTCGGTGTATGTATCATATCACAAGCGATGAGTTTTTGCAATACCGAACGGATAAAATTTTTATTCTGTTCAATTTGCAAACGCCGGAATATTAAATCTTTTCTATGATACACATGTTCGCAATAGGCCGTTGAACGGATAATTATTTTATGCTATCATTCCGCTGTAAGGCTCGGTCCCCATGGGAAATCTGATACCGTGCCGGAGGAGGGATGATGGATGAGCGTGATCCTGCACAGTGACCTCAACTGTTTTTACGCCAGCGTGGAGATGAATGAGAATCCCCAGCTCAAGGGAAAGAAAGTCGCGGTCTGCGGTTCGACGGAAAACCGGCACGGTATTGTACTGACCGCCAGTTATCCTGCCAAGCGCAGCGGCGTGAAAACTGGCATGGCCAACTGGCAGGCTCGTGAGGCGTGCCCCGGCCTCATCATGGTAGACCCGCACTACGATCTGTATCTGAAATACTCCAGGATCGTGCGGCGCATCTACCAGCGCTACTCTGAAATCATCGAGCCCTTTGGTATGGACGAAAACTGGATACAGCTTCCCTTCACAAACGATGTAAAGGGAACCGGTTTTCAGACCGCCGAGGCGATCCGCAAGACTGTCGAAGCTGAAACCGGGCTTACCGTCTCCGTCGGCGTCAGTTTCTCAAAGATCTTTGCCAAGCTCGGCAGCGACATGAAAAAGCCCAATGCAGTCACTGTCATCCCCCGCACAGAGTATAAGGAAAAGGTATGGCCCCTGCCTGTATCCGATCTGCTCTATGTGGGACCTGCCACAACAAAGAAATTGGCTTTGCTGGGCTGTCAGACCATTGGCGACCTGGCGAATGCCAATCCATACCTGATCCATCAGAAACTCGGCAAGAATGGCCTGATGCTGTATCAGTTTGCCAACGGAACAGACGGCGCACAGGTGATGCCCAGCGGATATGTCGCCCCGGTCAAGAGCGTCGGCCACGGCATCACCTGTACCCGTGACCTCGAAAGCAATTATGAGGTCTGGCTGGTGCTGCTGGAACTGGCGCAGGATGTAGGCCATCGCCTCCGGGTCCATGAGATCCAGGCAAAGGCCGTACAGGTATCTGTCCGGGATAAGGACCTGGGCTGGTGTCAGTGGCAGACACCACTGGTCTATCCCTCCCAGAGTCCATATGAAATAGCCTGCGCGGGTTTTGATCTGTTCCGGACACGTTATACCTGGTACAAGCCTGTCCGTGCGCTGACCATCCGGGCGATCAATCCCATCAGCGAGTCCGCGCCAGTACAGCTGGACATATTCAACGACTACGTTCCCAGGGGAAAACAAAAAGATCTGGATGACGCCATTGATGATATACGCAGACGGTTTGGAAACCGCGCTATATTCAACGCTTGCCTCATGGGGGATCTGCACATGGCAAACGACCGGTGCGAGACCGTTCCGATGCCCAGCCCCATGTACCAATAAATCTACGGACTACAGCACAAGGAGGTGCCGCAATGAAAAAGAAAGACGATATCCTCATGGAAGAAGAGCTGGAAGAGGAAGAATCTCCGGTTGCCGCTTCCAAAGATGAAGAGGATGACGAATCCGAGACTGAAAAGCCCCGGAAGCCCAAAACCGTCCTTGTTCCCAAGGTACAGAACATGGACGATTACCTGATGAAGCACTATAAGGACTACATCATCCAGGAACTGAACAAGCGGCTGGTGGATGGCGTGATCACGGAGATCGTAGGCGTTCCCGTCAAGTCGGAGCGCATTCTCCCCAGCGAGTGCTGCTTTCGCCGGTTCAGCTACTGGCGGCTGAATCAGTTCGATTTCCTGATCGATATCGAACTGCGGATGGAACTGCGCGTCGAGACGCCCGCCGGTGTCGACACGGATTTCTATTCCTTCTATGTGGAGCTGTGGTTCAGCTTCTGCGAGGATGAGGAGGAATGCGAGTTTGAACGCATCGGCCTGCTGGAGGGCAAGCCGGAACACGAAGGCGAATGGAAACTGGACAAGTACCTGGTTCCTATCCTCCGCCGAGATGAGATTGACGAGTATGCCGAAGAGATCTGGGCCGAACACTGCCCGGACGCTGCCAAGGATCAGAAGCTGCGCCGTCCCCGCACGCTGACGGATAAGCTGCATCTCTCCGTGATCAGCCTGCCCCTGCATAATCGTGGAGATACCAGAAGCATCATATTCTTTCAGGAAAGCACAGTGCTGATCCAGCCCGATCGTGCGCCGGGAGAGCATGATGACCCTCCTCCCGTCGAGGAGCACGTGCCCGCCAACACGATTGTCATCAACACACACAACGACGGCGGCATGGGTAACGACCTGGATATCTATCATGAGTGCATCCACTACGAGTGGCACTATCTGTTCTACCGTCTGCAGGACATGCACAACAACGACGTGAAGCAGCTGAAAAAGGTCCGGCGCTCCGCAATCAAGGATAAGGACGTGGCTGATCCCACATACTTCATGGAGTATCAGGCCCGGTATGGCAGCTATGGTCTGCTGCTGCCCAAGTCATTCACGCTGGAGACAGTGAACAAGCTCTACAAAGATGCCTTCGAAGGCAAGCGGAAGGATGGCTATTACGATCACGACGGTCGCCGGTACGAGTATGTCGCCCGGAAGATCGCCGACGAGTATGTCCTGTCGAAGGCCAGCGTCCGGGCGCGTATGATACAGCTGGGCTACATCGCCGCCCTGGGTGCACTGAACTTTGTGGACGGCCATTATATCGTCCCGTTCGCTTTTTCCGATATCGGCAGCTGTTCCGGCGATGAGACCTACGTGATCGGCAGGAAAGCCGTCTCCCAACTGTACAAGAAGGACAAGGATTTCAAGCGCATCATGCAGTCCGGTAAATTCGCATACGTTGACGGTCACGTGGTGTATCATGTGCTGGCGAATGCCATCATCATACAAGCAGTCAAGGATTACAAATCAGCGATTCATACACTGAAAAAGAACCCGGAAAGCAAGATGGCCATGAAACAAGCCCTGGAGCTTGAGGAGTTCTTCCATTCCGGCTGGTACAAAATGCTGACCGGCGTGGACGCGGAATACTTGCTCGACAGGTTGAGGAAGGAGGCGGTAGCATGAGGGCAACGGAATACCTGGAACAGATCCGCAGGCTGGACCGGCAGATCGACAGCAAGCTGGCGATTCTCTCTTCCCTGGAAGCCAGCGCAACAAAGACGACCAGTACTCGACTGGGAGGCGCAGGAGTGCATGAGCCTGGATGGAGGAACGCTGCTGAACGACAAGGTGGACGGCGACCCACAGTATCTCCCGCCCGGCGATAGCGTGATCAGTTGGACAGGGACAGTGGCTAAGATTGTAATTCAGCCCAACTGGCGTTTCTTGTAATCAAACAGGAGCCAGAGAATATCTCCAGCTCCTGATGTTCAATTGCATTCAATTCGGCGGATAAGTTCATTGACAGGTAACCGGCACCTGCCTTCTTGGACCGCAGCCAACAGCAGCCGCATTGCCTCGCGGAAGTCATCTGAGGAAATCCTGCCATGGAGAAGGAGCTCGTCATACACCCATATCACGCCATGGCACTCTATGCCTTCATGTTCCGCTGCCGTCCTCAGAGGTTGGTCTCCGGTAAGCAATGTCCATGAGCGAGCTTTGGCAATGGCCAGTGCAAAGGCGTCATAGAGAGAAAGCTTCCTGTAAGTCCTTCGATACGATTCGGCCATTATGAACTCTTCGTCCGTTATGTCCGCCAAGTGCAGGCCGAATGAGAGAAGCTCTTCCCGGAGCTCTTCCGACTTGATCAGCTCATCCTCATACGCGGCGGTGCTCAGGTAGAATTCATGCTCAAGCAGGAAAGGGTGATCGACATGCTTGATCTCAAAGAAGTCAATCCAAATGTTCGTGTCACTGCTGATATACAAATCACACACCCCCATAGCAGAGCATGCGGACATCAGGGACTGACATCTCAAGCAATTCTGCAGCCTTGGATATGCCAATCTCGTCCTCGGCAACCGCTCGGGAGGTTAACTGTTCCAGTAAATGAGTTTTTTCGGGATGGATGCCAGATTTCTCATCCTTTCGCAGACCATTTGCCGACATCCACTTCATGGTGCTCTCATACACGGCTTTGCTAATAATGCCGACCTGATGGGCACGCATGACGATAGCAGCCATTGAGATACCATACTCTCGCTGGATGTATCTAAGATCGCCACGGATATCGCTGCGCCTTGGACCAAGCTCGCGGAGAATGTCGTCCTGTGGGAGCAGGAATGCGCCAGCGATTCCGTCCACCATGCGCTCTTCGTCTTGTTCACCCTTGAATGTGAATACAAGATGAGCCAATTCGTGAATCAAAGTAAAACGCTGTCTTTCGCCAGGCATACTGACATTCACGACTATGTACGGTCTACCGTTCACAAAGCCACTATTGCCAGAGAAACCGCGCTCTTCAAACGCTACTGGGCAGATAATGAAGCCGTGGTTTTCGAGAATATCGGTAATGTTGCCGACAGGACCGCTTGGCGCGAGACCAAGGATCCTCCTAAGATACTGGCCAGCAGATTCGTAGTTGCTTGCAAACTCCCGCTCAAATACCGGTGCCTCCGGAAGCGCTGAATCTCCTACAAAGGAAACGACTTCATACAGTCGCTCCAGATAGCGATCCGCTTTTCCGAGTATGATTTCCTGTTGGGACTTGGTCAACGCGGACTGTTTGCGGAATGCGCCGTGCTGGATGGTGATCCCAGTATCAGCCTGGGCCAGAAGCATGCCAAGGGTGACACCCAGAGCATTAGCTAGCTTACGGGAGGTGTTGTAATCAGGATTACGCTTACCAGATTCGTAGTTGGAAATGGCCATCTTGCCAACACCAATGGCCTGCGCAAGAGCCTCCTGCGACATTTTCTTTAGCAGCCTGTAGTATTTGATGTTTCTTCCGACCATCTTGCGCACCTCCTTCCGTTTACATTATACGACATTGAAGCAAAAAAGTAAACAGGTTGTGCAAAGAATTGTTGTTAACAATCATTGGAGGTGAGCGCTTGATCCGTATTTATGGAAGTAATTGCACAGACTGGCACGGCAACGGCCTGTGCATCCTACAGCCCTCCTCCTGCACGGTATCGGAGATCGCGGGCGGAGACTTTGGCCTGACACTGGTCCATCCCATCACGGAAGATCTCCGTTGGAAGGAGCTGCAGGAAGAGCGGATCATTAAAGCGCCGGTTCCGGCTTATAAGCCGCTAGAGGATGACGGCACGGTCATCGTCCCGGCTGAACAGGCGACCGAGCAGTGTTTCCGCATCTATTCAGTCAGCGTGGATACCGCCAATCACGAGGTGACTGTGGAAGCCCGGCATATCAGCTACGATTTCATGGGCAACATGTGCGGCAGGCTGACAACACAGATGGGGACTTACGTCGTCAACGCCCTCACCAAAATGCGGAATGCCCTGTTCACGCCGGATAACCGCATCCTGGCCACCAACATCGTCCGAAGGGTCAACCTGGGCAACCGCAGCTTTGTAAATCCCATCAAGTACCTGCTCGATCCCGAGCTGGGCCTGGTGCAGCGGTCACGGGCGAGGCTGGTGCGGGACAACGCAGATTTCTATCTCCTGGATAACGACGATCCACCAGACCGTGGATATGAAATCGCCTACGGGAAGAACATGACGGGAATCTCCTGGAGCAAGAAAACGGATTCCGTTATTACCCGCATCGTTCCCCTGGGTGAAGATGCTGAGGGCAATACGCTGCTCCTGCCGGAGAAGTGGATCGACAGCCCGCATATCAACGATTATCCCGTTGTACATACCGGGACGCTGACCGTCTCGGATGCGAAAGAGGTCGTGGTTTCTGAGGATGAAAGCGAGGAAGGCGACGAGGCTGCTCCGGAAATCCAGCCTTTCTCCAAAGAAGAATGCTATGCGCTCATGCGGCAGGCCGCTGCGGACGAGTTTGCGAAAGGCTGCGACCTCACCGACCTGACGCTGGAGATCGATTTCATCCATATCGGCGATACGGAAGAATACAGGCAGTACAGGAACCTTGAGCGGGTCTTCCTTTACGACATGGTCCGCATCCGGCACGCGCCGACAGGCTTTGTGGCAAAGGCGCAGGTGTCCGGATACGAATGGGACGCGCTGGCCCGGCGGTACAACAGCATTACGGTCGGGAACGTGTTTGCCGTGGAGAGCAGCGCTGTAGCCGGATACCAGCTTTCGGAAGGATCTGTAACGGGCACGAAGATCGCGCCCGGCTCCGTATCCGGCAGCAGCCTGCGGGAGCTGTCCGTCACCAACGGGAAGATCGCCCACGCAGCTATCGGTACGGCGAACATCCAGGACGCGGCCATTACCCGCGCCCAGATTGCTGACGCTGCGGTCGGCACGGCACAGATCGGGCAGGCGGCCATCACGCAGGCGCTTATCGGCGCAGAGGCTGTAGGCACCACGCAGATCGCAGACGGTTCCATTACCGATGCCAAAATCGTGGAGCTGACCGCCAACAAGATCAATGCGGGGACATTGTCAGTCGAACGGCTGGAACTGGTCGGCTCCCGCAATTCCGTCGTCTACGCTTTGAACAATTCCGGCGACTTGGTTTCGCAGAACGTGGATACCCTGGACGGCGACGTGCTGACGGAGCGGAGCATCACCGGTGACAAGATCGTGGCCAACGCCATCACCGCGAACGAGATCGCCTCCCGCACCATTACATCCAACGAGATTCTGGCGGGCACAATCACGGGCGGCGAGATTGCTGCAAATACCATCGAAGGCTCCAACATCAAAGCCGGAGCGATCACCACAAACCATGTGGCATCCAATTTCGGCCAGACCCTTGACCTGTCCAGTAATACGGGCATCAACCAGCGGGTAGAGCAGGTCTATTCCGATATGGACGAACTGGTGGGCTTCCGCATCGAGATCATAGCCACCTCGGACATTCTGTCGGAGGACATACAAACCACCACGCTTACCGCCCGTGTCTGGCACGGCAGCGAGAACGTGACGGACATCCTGCCCGCGTCCCGCTTCCAGTGGAAACGGAAATCAGCGGACAGCATGGCGGACGGTATCTGGAACGCCGCGCATACCGGTATGAAAAGCATCACCCTCACCACCAGGGACGTGCTGTACAGCGCCACCTACGACTGCGAACTACTGAAGGAGGAAACCTGACATGGCCATCATTGCAACCGGCTCCAAAACCATTATCGACTTGTCGGACGGCAAGTCGCTTTCTGTTTATCTGGGAGCCAACCAGCCCCGGACGCAGATCCATGACGTGAACGGGGATACCTACAGTCCGAACTGGACGACCACGGCGGGCAAGCTGGTGATCACGCCGGTCGTGTATGCCAACCAGACCGCTATTGCCCTGAACAACAACGCCCTGACGATCACCTGGAAGAGGAAAGAAGGCAGCGGATCGGAAACGGCCCTGGCCACAGGCGAGACTGTCAGCGGGAATGTCTTGACCGTCAATCAGAATAAGCTGGCTTCCATCACCAGCGGCTTGCTGACGTATATCGCTTATGTGGCCTACGCAGATCCGGATACCGGGCTGACGATCAACGCTACGGCGGATATCTCCTTCGCCCTGATCAGCACGGGCGAGAACGCGAAGAGCGCCTGGATCAGCGGCGAACAGGTGTTCAAATACACCGCCGCAGGCGCTGTGTCCCCGGCTCAGATCACACTGACCGCCAACCTGCAGAACGTTACCATGGGCAAGTGGCAGTACAAGAACTCCTCCGGCACATGGACGGATTATCCCACGACCGCCGACAATGCCAACATTACCAGCCCGACACTGGTCGTGAAGCCTACCCATGCCATATGGGTTGGGGAAACGGCCACACTGCGGATCACGACCTCTGACGCCTCCATCGGTGACACTACCTCCATCTACAAGGTGCAGGACGGCACGCCGGGCGGAGCCGGTCAGAACGCCTCCGTTGTTTTCCTGACGAACGAGAATATCACCTTCGCGGCGGCGAAGGATGGCAAGATCGCGGCTGTCACCAAGACCTGCAACGTGGTGGCCTATACCGGCGCGACGAAAGTCACTCCCACGGTCGGCACGCCTACGGGCGCTCCCACCGGCATGACGATTACGGTCGGAAGCGCTGTGGATAACGAGATACCGTTGTCCATTGCCATCGCCGCCAACGCCACCCTGGGCGGGTCAGGACAGCTGAACGGCGTGGTCAATATCCCCGTCACGTCCCCCGTGGCAACAACCCTGCAGATCCAGTGGAGCAAGGTCAACACAGGCGCATCCGGCAGTGCAGGTGCGGGCGCTTTCAATCTTTCGGTGTATTCTCCTTCCGGGACCGTGTTCACCAACGGCCTGGCTGACAGCAGCGACGAGATCACCCTGATCGCGCAGTACTACCAGGGCGCTACCGACCTGACCACCAATACGAAGTCAGCCTATCTCTGGCAGAAATACGAGAGCGGAAGCTGGACGGACGTGCAGGCTGAAGCGACCGGAGCGAACGGCAATACCTATACTGTTCACGCGGCGGACGTGCAGGGCTCCGCCACCTACCGCTGCCGGGCCAGGTACAACAACGGTACCGCGTATTTCTATGACACGATCACCATCGTTGACAAAACGGACAACTACCAGGCGGACATCGACAGCACCGCCGGGGATATTTTCAAAAATACCGTCGGCCAGACTTGCCTGATCTGCCGCCTGTGGCAGAATGGCGCAGAAGTCGATCCGCTGAAGTCCACCACGTATTCCGCTACAGCCCCGTCCTCTCCCTCTACCGGCGATTTCTATTACAAGATCGCCTCGAACAGCCCCACAACAGCGCTCATGCGATACAGCGGCTCCACCTGGGTGGATGTTACCAACAACGCGGATTACAAGCATGAGAAGACCTATACCTGGTACCGCCGGGACAAGGATGGCAACCCTCTGGACAACGGAGCGGCTTTCGCCACAGGCAAGGTGATCTATGTGGACGGGGACGACGTGACGGTGAAGACGGTATTCGTGTGCGAGGTGGAGTAAGCCATGATCGCACAGGCCATTTTCACAATTACTGATCTTTCTGACGCTACTGCCGAGGTCATCGTCGGCACGCAGACAGCGGCAACGGCGGCCTGGACAGGCGTCGCTTCCTTCTCTGAGCTGAGGGACGGGCAGACCATCCTGTACTGGCTGCCGTTCGCGGGCACGTCCTCCAACGCCACCCTGAACCTGACGTTGGCGGACGGGACGGAAACCGGCGCTTTGCCCGTGTACATCAACGGCACGACCCGCTGCACCACGCATGTAGCCGTGGGCAACGTGACGCAGATGACCTACCGCGTGAACACGCCCATCAACGGCAGCGGCAGCTATACCGGCTGGTGGATTACTCGGAATCAGGACACAACCACTAACTACTACGACCGGATTAACTACAAGGCCTCCGTCACAGCGGTCGGCGCGATTGCCGCTGGACGGCTGGGCGTGTTCAACAGCGCGGGCAAGCTGATGCTGCTTTCAACTACGGCCTTCGATGTAACGAAACCCATCCTGTATGTCGGTACTGCCTACAAGGCATCTGCGCTGACCCAGACCAACAATTATATCTCCTGGGGCACGGCTTTCTCCCTCGCAAGCACAATATCTGGTTTTTCCGGGACCGCTGGCGCGACGGTCTATATCAAGGGCACGCTGAACGGCTCCCTGTTCACACCCACTGCCGGAGTACTGACTACGACAGCGCCTACTATGGAGGATGGCTATACTTACATCCTGCTGGGCCTGATGAGCACGACGGTAAACGCGGTGCTGGCTCCGGAGCATCCCATGTTCCGGTACTACAACGGCGGCTTCAAGACCATCTCCCAGATCTCATACGAGGCTTTCCTGACAGCGGAAGAAGCCCAGGAGGCAATCGACAGCCTCGCGATCGGCGGCAGGAATTACATCCTCAACTCCGGATCGGAAGCGTCCGGGTCCGCAACCCTGATCGCCCGGTACACGCTGTCAGAACCGATGGTCGCCGGTGAGCAGTACACGGTTTCCATGACGCTCACACCCATGGAATCATATGCTGGCGTGACCGTCAGGACATCGGACGGAGACACGACGCTGGCTACGATAGACCTGTCCGGCGCTGAGAGACAAACCATAGAAGCAACCTTCATCGCTGAGTACGCGGAAGGCAAATGCCCGGATGATGATCCCGCCAACGCGGATATCCTCATCTACCGCAAACCTGCCAGCGCGGGAACGGCGACAACTATCATCCACCAGATCAAGCTGGAACGTGGCAACCGGGTGACGGACTGGACGGCGGCTCCTGAAGACGCGGAAGAAGCGCTCGAGCAAAAACTGTCTTCCGTCCGGGCGCAGATCAGTACCGAGGCGGACAGCATCCGCTCCGAAGTCCAGGCCACCTATGCGCTGGCCAGCGATATGACGCAGGTGACCCAGCGGGTCAGCACGCTATCCGAACAGTCGGAAAGCAATTACACATGGGCGGTCACACGGATCAACCAGCTGCAGCAGGATCTGACCAGCGCTCATGAAGCAACAGAAGACGAGCTGGCTATCTTCCGCACATATATGTCCTTTGATGAGCAGGGCCTGGTTATCGGCAAGACAGGGAATCCGTTCACCTTCCGCGTGGTCAACGACAGGCTGGCATTCTATATGAACGATACCGAGGTGGCCTATCTGAGCAACAACAAGCTCTACGTTACTCAGGCGGAGATACTGACCAAGCTTATCATAGGCCGGTTCGCCTTCGAGCCGCAGGCCAACGGCAACCTCTCCCTGATCTACAACGGCTGACGCCGGGAAAGGAGTACACATGGCGACTACTGTGGCGTACGCCGCTTCGATGTGCACAAGGAAGACCAATTCTTCTTCCAACGCGAAAAACGGCGTGGCATGCCAGGAGTTCTACGATTCCAGCTATAACTATGTCGGCATCGTCTGCTTCTCCGGCATGAACCTGGCCAACAAAGTCATCACCGGGATCTGGCTGAGCATTGATTCTGCGAGATCCGGTTACGGCGCGGGCAGCACCAAGACCGTGTACATGCGGAAGGCCAACTACCAGAATAGCATCGCGTCCGGCGTGACAGGATTGGGTTATAAGGGCGACGCGCTTGGAACGTTCACCGGCTCGTTCTTCGGCAATTCGACCTTTTACCAGATGACGGGTACGCTGTTCACCAACATGGCTGCGTATATCAGCCAGGGGAACAATACCTTCACCATCTACAATCCTAGCCCCAGCGCATCAAGCCAGGGGTATTCGTACAACTACCTGCAATGGGAAAGCGTCACGATCACCATCACCTATGAGGAGGCAGTCTCGCAGCCGTCCATTTCCTCCTCATCTGTGAATCTGGGCAGCGCCGTGACGATCTATACCAACCGGGTCAGCACCTCCACAACGCACACCATTCTCTACACTTTCGGCAACACAAGCGGAACGATTGCCACCAATGTCGGCGCTTCCGTTTCCTGGACGCCTCCGCTGACGCTGGCTGCGCAAATCCCAAGTGCGACCAGCGGTGTCTGCACCATCACCTGCCAGAGCTATAATGGCGGTACGCTGACCGGTACCCGGACATGCACCCTGACGCTGAACGTGCCGTCCACGGTTGTCCCGTCCATATCTTCGGTTACGGTTGAGGACACCAACACCACGGTTGTCACCCGGATTCAGGCATATGTCCGAATGCTGAGCACGCTGGCAGTTGATATCACTGCAGCCGGGACATACGGCAGCACGATTTCATCCTACCGTACTACCCTGGACGGCGTGACATACACCACGGCTTCCTTCACAGCGACCAGAAAGCTGTCCACTGCCGGGGAACTGACGCTGTCGGTCACGGTGACGGATACCAGGGGCCGGACGGCGACCTATACGGAAACGCTGACCGTTCTGGATTACAGCTATCCGTCCATCCGGCTGTTCAAAGCGGATCGATGCAACAGCGACGGCAGCGCAGCCCAGGTGGACGGCACGAATGTGCGGTACTCCTTCCAGGGCAGTGTCGTCCCGCTGAACAACCATAACGGCGTGGCCTGCGTGGTGTATTACAAGCTGGCGTCCGCTGACACCTGGACGCAGGCTGAGTCGCTGACAATCACTTCGTACAACCTGAGCGAGACGGACAAGGTGCTGACGCAGACCTTCGACGCACTGTCCAGCTATGACCTGAAAGTCCGCCTGCAGGACTATTTCTACTATGTGGAGCAGGCGGTCAGCATTGGCACGAAGGGCGTCATCATGGACTTCCTGGCTGATGGCACCGGCATCGCCTTCGGCAAGGTGGCTGAGACCTCCGGCTATGCGGAGTTTGGCTGGCCACTGAAGCTGTCCGAACCGCTGGATATTGAAAGTGGCGGTACAGGCGCGTCAACGGCAGCCGGAGCGAGATCGGCGCTTGGTGTGGTCAATAAAGCCGGAGACACCATGACGGGCAATCTGTCTATTCAGGGCTACCTGTATCCGTCCGTGTATCTGCTTCCTTATTACAACAACACCACGAACAGGACCGTTTTTGAGGGCAGCTATGTCGGCGCATCCTCATTCGCGTCATGGGAGGACAGTACAGGCAACAACCGCCGGATGCTGGAAGTACGGACCAAGGGTTATGAGAACAGCCTCGACAATGCCGTCATGCTGCGGGTGGCTGACGCGGGCGTGTGGTCGAACTACCGGATCTTCCATGCCGGGATGCCCAGCGGGGTGCCCGTCGCCAACGGTGGCACTGGAGCTACGACAGCCGCCAACGCCAGAGCCAATCTCGGCGCGAACAATGCCGGGAACCTGACCACAGGCACTCTGGCAATGGCGAGGCTGCCGTTCAAGGTGGCGTATGGGTCCGGCTCTGTATCAGGCAATAGCGCGCTGTCAATCAACTACAGCAGCGCCGGGTTTACGTCCGTGCCCTGCGTGGTGGCCAGCTATTCAACCACAGGCACCAACTGGTCGGGCGATAATGGCGCTCTGAAGATATACAGCAAAACGACTACCGGTGCGACTATCATTGTTGGCGGCAGCTTCAACACAAGCAGGAATATTGACTGGATCGCCATTGGAGTGTGACCGTGAGACAATTTCATAGCAGGGATCAACCCGCTCTCAGCACGAGGGCGGGTTTTCCATATCAATGACAAGGAGGAAACGACTATGAGGGATTTTTCCATTGACCTGATCTGGACGAAGATCCAGATCGCATTCACCGCGCTGGGCGGGTGGCTCGGCTATTTCCTGGGCGGCATGGACGGGCTGATGATCGCGCTCATCGTGCTGATGACTCTGGACTACATCAGCGGTGTGATGTGCGCGATCATCGACAAGAAGCTGTCCTCGGCTGTCGGTTTCAAGGGCGTATGCAAGAAGGTGTTCATCCTGATGCTGGTGGGCGTGGCGCATATCATCGACCTGCATGTGGTCGGTACGGGCAGCGCACTCCGAGGCACTGTCATCTGTTTCTACATGAGCAACGAGGGCCTGAGCCTGCTGGAGAACGCGGCCCACGTCGGCCTGCCAATCCCGGACAAGCTCAAGGATACACTGCGTATTTCTCAACCGTGGAATGAGCCAGATGGTAATCTTCCGCAATCCGCTCTGCTGTTGGGTTTTTCGGCTGACGCGGTTGATCAGCTGCCTCGAGTGCTTCCGGCAGTGCAGGATCATCCTTTGGTATACGAAAAGTCCCGTCCGTCCGGGATCTGCGTCTGCGGATCACTTTTTCGGCATCAAACTGCTTTCCGATCAGGTATTTCCTTGTTTCCTCAGAGATGTTCCTTCGGCCCAGTTGTGTGGCGCAGATCCAGGAGATTGCTTCATCACGGTCATCAAAATCCATGCTCCTGGTCTGGAAATGAATACCCCAACGGCTGCAGATCTGATACCGGTTATGCCCATCGACTATCGTGTTTCCCCAGACAATGATCGGCTCACGGCAGCCTTCCGTTCGGATGCTCTCTTCCAGGAAACGATACTCGCTGACAGACAATGGAGCAATCAGTCCGCTGAATTCCGGATCAATCCTTAACCCCTGGAAACCTTCGCTGTCCATGCGTCACCTCATGCATTATCTATCTTCTCCAGCGTATTCATTGGGAAAATGACCAGATGCTCTTTCTCCACAGCTTCACCATGAAAACGGTAAGAACACCGCTCCTGCATCTCAGGGTTTGCAGCTCGTATCTTCTGTACAAAAGGCGAGCTGTATATGTCGTAATCACCGCCGGGTTTGCTGATGTGCACATAGAGCTCCTGTCCGCCAGGGGTTTGTTCTTTTGCTGCGCGTACCAGGATGATCTTCTCGGCAGGGTTATAAAGCAGCTGCACCATTGCCGGTTCACCCAGCACCCTCATGGTTGGCTTAGCGATGCGCAGGCGGTTTTTCTTTCCATCAATTGTCAGACTGAGTCCTGGATCAATGCAACTCATGTACTATCTCCTTTCCCCGTACCATCAGGCGTTTCTGTCTTTTCAGGCAACGCTGGCGGATCATTGTTGTTTTGCGTGCTACCCCTTATCTCGTATACAGCGAAACCGTCAAACATATTGACCTGCAGGTATTTCTGGCGATCCTCATAGGGTATGCCAAACTGATCTTTCCACTCCAGGGGGAAGACCGGCGTCCTGCTGGCCTTGGGCTTTTCGCCTTCAGTCGCCTGTGTCCGCTTATACATTTCGGTCGCGGCAAGATCAAACACAAAAAGGTACTGGCCTTGAGACCGTACAAGTTTTCCCATGATCTTGTAGCGATATTCAGGATTCCAGTTCATCAGTGAGCAGATCTTCATGAAGAACAGCTTGCCGGTCACCTGCCGGGGATGCTTTTTGCCTTCTTTGGAAGTGCACCATATGAAGGAATGGATATCGCTCTCTTCGCAAGGCCGTACTACCAGCTGCTTTTTATCCCGATTGACCAGAATCTGAATGAAATCCGTTTCCGGGAGCTTTCTGACACAGGCGGTATTGACGCCTATCTTGCCCTGATTAAAGACAATGGAAGGCTCCTGAAGATGCGCGAAGAACTCCCGGCGAACAACCTGGAAGCCAGAATAGTCGAACTCGACTTCTTCGGCTTCAATTCTGTCCTGCCCTTCCTGTCGGGTGTCGTCCTCCGGTATAAAGGTTGTCATCGTTTCGTCAATCATGATCCATTGCCTCCCAAATGTCGATACCTTGCAGATGCTCGTCTATGTATGCCCGAAGCTCCTCATAACCGGTCACATGAAGCTCTGTGTGCGTTGAGAACAATTGGCCTTCCAGCCTGAGCCTCCATTGCTCTTTTGTCATAGCGCGTAGGGCTGAAAAGGACTGCTCATATAGAAATTCTTTCCCAAAGGCGCGGGACACTTCCGCTGGCAGGACACCCACTCGCTTTCCGGATCGGTTCATGACGGTGTGGGAATCCTCTTCATCGCCATGGAGCGTTGAAGCTTTCATGAATACCCCTGGCTCGTTAGCATCGAACAGAAATGCCGCTTCACTGCCGTTCTGAACAACTGCGCCATATAGCCGATAACGATTTTCTGTATTCCAGTCAAACATGGAATACAATGTGGCAAAGTATGCGGCACATGGAATGACACGGGGAAAGATCTGGTTTCCTGATTTCACACCCCAGATGACGGCATTCCTGTTTTCTGGGTCCGCTGGACGCACCGCTACTTTCCGCATCGTCGGATGTACCAATAGTTCAACCTGATTGATTCCAGTCATTCGTCTGAAACACTCCACACTGAATTTCAGGCTCCTGTCACAGATGGAGATATAGGGCGTACGAGTCATATCGAAGAAGTCCAGTCGCGCCAGCTCGAAGCCGCGCAAATCAAAGTCTCCATGATTCACTTCCACCTGCACTTCTGATGGAACAGTTGGGAAGTCGCCATTCTCATATGCGCTGGCAGACGCCCGCAGATAATCCGTGACTGTAAACGCTCCCCAGCGCGGGTTGATAATGACATAGCCTTTCAGCAAGCCTTCCTTGATCACCTGTAGTTCCGGGAGAATCGATTTGTTTTTGTACTTCGCATTCTGCAGCATGTGTTGTACAGCTATGAAATCGTCCCTGGATATGATTGCCTCATGCTCATCCAGATACCGGCTGCGTGGCCGCTGTCCACGGTTCTTGACAGAACGATGGGAGATCACATCCGGCGTATAGGTCTTTCGGGTGAACACATCCCCGCAGTACCGCTCATTCCGCAGCGTTTGGGTAATACCGGAAGATGTCCATTTGATGTTCCCCAGGTAGGTCTTCTTTCCCAGGGCCGTCAGCGTGTCGGCGATCTGCTGCGTAGAAAAGCCGTACAGGTACATATAGAAGATCAGCTTGGGGATGTGGGCTGTCTCCGGATCGGGCACCAACTTTCCATACTCATCATGGGTGAAGCCCAGTAGTTTGGGCGTCAGCGGAAGCCCATGATCCAGCCGCATTCGGAGGGAGGTTTCCATGCTCCGGCTCTTGTTCCGGGATTCTTCTTCGGCCATTGTTGCCTGGAACGAAAGCGCCATCTGGCTGCGCTCATTCAGGGAATAAATACATTCCGCTTCAAAGAAAACACCGATCCTGGGATTATGCTCCGACAGCATTCTGACCATGCCCAGGAAATCGACTACGTTTCTGGCAAAGCGGGATACGCTCTTGGTAATGATCAGATCCAGCTTCCCGGCGCGGGCATCCGCTATCATCCGGTTAAACTCATCACGGTGTTTCAGGGACGTGCCGCTGATGCCTTCATCCGCATAGATATCGATCAGTTTCCACTTGGGGTGCCGGATAACAAAATCCTCATAATACTTCTTCTGGAGCTCATACGACATGGACTGGTGCACATCATCCGTGGATACCCTGACATAGATGCCGACCCGCTGATAGGTATCGTTATCGTAGGTTTCCGTGTGTTCCGTTTCCGGGTAATACTCATAGTGCTGTTCATCTATTTTGACATTTACCCGTTGCCGGATACGCTCCTTCTGTTCCTCATGAGTCATCCGAGTTCTCATCCGTTACACCCCAACCTTCGTCGCATTCACCGCCGGGAAGCATCTGCCAGTCTCCGGATGGAAGGAAGCCGGTATCATGCAGATCACGTTGGTAATAGGACGCCAGCGTGAACAGGTCTTCTGATATGAAATAAATACCGACAGGCTCTTTCAATGCGGCAAGAATACGGGAACAGAAAGCGAGCTCTTGCGGTTTCCGGGAAA
>ERZ857757.761-NODE-761-length-30653-cov-6.945813_pt1 | contig 30653 bp, 25 predicted proteins | sample MGYA00519764_ERZ857757 | MGnify/ENA primary metagenome ERZ857757 (study PRJEB31778, sample SAMEA3449359) | human gut metagenome | biome: human gut; feature: human-associated habitat; material: faeces | place: United Kingdom | collected 2010/2012 ... | reverse complement strand
AGGGGCGTTTTTTCAAAAACGCTCCTTGGCAGGGTGTGGGACAGCGTCCCACAAAGAGAGGGAAAGCCTGTGCGACAGGGCACGCCTTTTCAGGCGGGACGAAGTCCCTGCACGAAACACCCACAAGATTGTCCGGCTTCGCCTTCAAAAACCTAAAAAAGTTTTTGAGGGATCCAAGGGGCGTTTTTTCAAAAACGCGCCCTTGGCAGGGTGTGGGACAGCGTCCCACAAAGAGAGGGAAAGCCTGTACGACAGGGCACGCCTTTTCAGGCGGGACAAACACCAGCATAAGAAAAAGGGGGATGTTAAAAAATTCTTTCGGAATTTTTTAACATCCCCTTTTCAATGAGTTCTATTTATTTTTTCTTTTTCTTCTTGACCGCAAAGTAAGCACCGCATCCGCCGCCAACTACGGCCACTGCCGCCACAGCGATCACTACCGGAACAACCCAAGAAGAGCTTCCATCGTTTTCACTCTTGCTGGTTTCGGAGGTTGCAGGAGTGGTAGCAACGGTGTTCTCCGAAGGAGCCGGCGTGTTTGTAGTTTCGCCCGAAGGGGTTTCAGTCGGATCGCCCGAAGGAGTGGTGGGCGTAGGTGTAGGATCCTCGCTGCCGCCATAGGCCTCGCTGGTATAAGTAGCAGTGGTGGTCTTGCCGAACACATCGGTAACGGTCACTTCGCACTTATATGCGGGATCGGTGTTGGGGAAGGAAACCTCGCGCACTTCCGGACGGGTACCGGAAGCTCTGCCGATCTCATTGCCCGACTTATCGGTCAGAACAACCGTGTAGGAAAGCTGGGGCGTGCTGTGCTCGCCGGTTTCCCATTGGATTCTGGTTTTGGTGATTTCGTCGCCCTTCTTAGAGTCGCCTGCCTCAACCGTAGAGATCACCGGTTCGCCGATGGCTTCCGGCTTTTCGGGCTGATTCAGCGTATGTCTCATTTCAATGCGCTCGTCCGTATCCACTTCGGAGGTTCCGTCCACTTCGCCCCATACATAGGTTCCGTCATCCGCAGCACCGAGAGTGGCTTCTCCCACGGCCTTCACATTTCCGTCGCTGTACAGATACACGCTGGGAGAGCTGATCCACTCGCCCTGCTTGTAAGAACCGTCCCGGGCATCCGAATGGGCTAAGAAGTACACGCCCTTGTAGCGGAAGGAGCGGACGGTTTCTCTCTTGCTTTCGTTGAAGTTTTCCAAAAACTGTCCGATACCGCCGGTGATGTAGGATTCAATCAGCTTGGTATCATAGTATGCAAACAGATCCCAGGTATCGGTTTCGTAATCATAGTACCAGTTGCCCATGAAGGTATTCCCGGTTTTTTCGTCGGTCCAGCAATAGAGCAGTTCCCTGTACCACTGACCGCACTTCCAGTTGTATTCCATCACGCAGGAGGTGCCGGAGCCTTCGTTGTCGTACTTTGTGGTCTTCCCCACCACTGCTTCGGCGTACAGGGTTTTCTCCTCCAAGGTACCCATTTCTTTGTATTCGTATCTCCAGAAGGACATAATGCCCCTTCTCTCGGCACTGGTGCCTAAAATCTGCAGACCGGCATAGGCTCCGCCTCCCTGCCAGTTGAAGGCTTTCAGCTTCAGCATGGTGGGCTTGGTATACATACTCCAGTTGGCGTTGGAATAGTAGGTGCTCCAGGCGTTCTCGGCATCGGAATAGAAATCGATCATGAACCCGTCGGATTTTCCCTCCACCACATTGGCATCGCATTTCATATAGAATCCATGGGTGCCATCTGCATAGGAACCGACGGAACCGAAAACGGTAAACGCCGACACAAACATCGCCACTGCACAAATCAATGCAAGCAATCTCTTTTTCATCTTCAACTCTCCTCGATTATTTCGCTTTCAAAAAGCGGTTTTTCCGCTCTTTATCTCTATCTATACGGACTTCCGACAGAGATATTCAAAACATCCCTGTCGGAAAAAGGTTTTAATCAGTGAATGATGCACTTTTCCGTGTCCTTGTCAAAAATATGAACTCTGGACATATCGACGGCAACCTTCACGCTGTCTCCGGCTCTGGCTGTGGATCTGGAGGACACACGGGCAGTCAGACTCTCCTCCTCGCTGGTCAGGTAGAGATAGATTTCCGCACCCATCAACTCCGTCACATCAACATTGGCGTCAATCACGGTATCGGCAAGGGATGCTAAGAACATTGGCTCGTCGTGAATGGCTTCGGGACGGATACCGGCGATCACTTCCTTGCCGATATAGTCCTTCAATGCCGGATTATTCGCCTTGTCGGCGGGCAATTTCAACTTGTTGTTGCCCCACTGAACGAACACATCTCCGCCTTCGCCCACCAGAGTGCAATCCACAAAGTTCATCTGAGGAGTGCCGATGAATCCGGCAACAAACTTGTTCACGGGATAGTCGTACAGATCCTGCGGAGTAGCGACCTGCTGAATGATACCATCCTTCATAACCACGATACGGGTAGCCATCGTCATAGCTTCCACCTGGTCATGGGTAACATAAATGAAGGTGGTTCCCAGTTTCTTGTGAATCTTGGTCAGCTCGGTTCTCATGGCGGCTCTCAGTTTGGCGTCCAGGTTGGACAAGGGCTCGTCAAGCAAGAAGACCGAGGGCTCCCGCACGATGGCACGCCCCAAAGCAACTCTCTGCTTCTGACCGCCGGAAAGAGCCTTGGGCTTCCGATCCAGCAAATGGGTGATGTCCAGAATTCTGGCGGCTTCTTCCACACGCCTCTTAATCTCTTCCTTGGGCACCTTGCGCAGCTTCAAACCAAACGCCATGTTGTCGAACACCGACATATGGGGGTACAGAGCGTAGTTCTGGAACACCATGGCAATATCCCGGTCCTTGGGTGCCACATCGTTCACGATCCGGTCTCCGATGAACAGCTCGCCTTCGGTGATCTCTTCAAGGCCTGCGATCATACGCAGAGTGGTGGTCTTGCCGCATCCGGAAGGACCGACAAAAATGATGAATTCCTTATCCTTGACCTCCAGGCAGAAGTCGGATACGGCGGTGACCCCTCCGGGGTATTTCTTGTACATGTGTCTGAAAGACAATCCTGCCATAACTTTTCTCCTTAAATATCCGGGCAAACTTCCTCTTCGCCCACTTTTTCTGACTGCATTATAACAGAAAAGCGGCCTTTTGCATAGTGGGACTTCCTCCAAACTTTCGTCCTGAGGTTTGTGCAATATGACCAGCCTTCTGTAAATGTTTTTTGATAAAACCCTAAAAATTCCTTTTTTGCTTATAATATATTATAAATTTACTGTTTCATCGTCAGCGAGATCCGCTTTTTCTGCACATCCACCGAAAGAACCGTGACCTCCACCCGATCGCCTACCGACAGAACCTCCGACGGGTGCCTGATGTACTTTTTTGAAATCTGGGAAAGGTGCAGCAATCCGTCCTGGTGCACGCCGATGTCCACAAAAGCGCCGAAATCGATCACATTGCGCACCACTCCCTTCAGCTTCATGCCCGGCTTCAGGTCGGCAAGATCCAACAGATCGGAGCGCAGCTCCGGTTCGGGCAGATCGTCCCGCACATCCCGTCCGGGTTTTTCCAGCTCGGCCACGATGTCCCGCAGGGTCGGCTCGCCTACCTGCAATTCGGTGCAGAGTGTGGGGATATCCTTTTCAATCTTTTTGGAAAGGCCTTTCAGCCGGCAGGCGGCCACATCTTCACTTTCAAAACCGTAGCGCACCAGAATGCTCTTGGTCACCCCGTAGGATTCCGGATGTACTCCGGTATTGTCCAGAATTTCGCTGCCTCCCGATACTCTTAAGAAGCCTGCCGCCTGTTCGTATGCCTTGGCGCCGATCTTCGGCACCTTCAGAAGCTGTGCCCGATTGCGGAATTCTCCGTTTTCTTCCCGGTATTTCACAATATTCTTTGCGGCGGTGGCGTTGATTCCCGAAATGTGGGAGAGCAGACTGTGGGAAGCGGTATTCAGATCCACGCCCACGGCGTTCACGCAGTCCTCCACAACACCTCCTAAGGCCTCATCCAGCCGTGCGGGCTTCATATCGTGCTGATACTGCCCCACTCCGATGGATTTGGGGTCGATTTTCACCAATTCCGCCAAAGGGTCCTGCAATCTCCGGGCGATGGACACGGCGGAACGCTGGGTCACATCGAAATCGGGAAATTCGTCTGCCGCCAGCTTGGAGGCCGAATAAACCGAGGCGCCCGCCTCGCTGACCATGGCATATTTCACCCTTCCGCCGTAGTCCCGTATGGTGTCGGAAATGAAAATCTCGCTTTCCTTGGAGGCGGTTCCGTTGCCGATGGCCACCACATCCACATGGTACCGATCAATGAGCCGACGGACAATCCGTGCCGAGCCCGGAATGTCTTCCCGCGGCTTTGTGGGATAGATCACTGCCGTATCCAGCACCTTCCCGGTGGGGTCCACCACCGCCAGCTTGCACCCGGTACGGTAGCCGGGGTCCAGCCCCAGCACGGTCTTGCCTTTTAAGGGGGCGCTCATCAGAAGGTTTTTCAGATTTTCGGAAAAGAGGGCAATGGCTCCCTCCGAGGCTTTTTCAAACAGCTCGGTCCGGATTTCCCGCTCCACCGAGGGGGCGATCAACCGGTCGTAGCCGTCGATCAGCGCCCTGATTACAATTTTGGCAGAAGGAGTCCGATGGTCCTTCACCACCTGACTGAAGAGGTAGTTCAAGGGCAGATCCTTGGAAATTTCCACCGAAACCTTGAGGAATTCCTCCTTCTCGCCCCGATTGATCGCCAGAATCCGGTGTCCGGGCAGATCCTTCAGGGGGGAGGAGAAGTCGTAGTAATTGGCATAGACCGAATCCTCCTCCTTGGCCTGCTTGCAAAGCAGACTGCCGAAGCGGGAGGTCAGATGCCGGATCTCCTTCCGGTATTCGGCGTTGTCCGAAATATCCTCTGCCAGAATGTCCTGGGCGCCCTGGAGCGCCTCCTCGACCGACAACACACCTTTTTCCTCATGGATGTATGCCGCCGCTTCCTTTTCCGGATCGGTTCCGGGGTCCTGCTCCAGAAGCAGCTGGGCCAAGGGCGCCAAGCCCTTCTCCCGGGCCACGGAGGCTCTGGTTTTTCTCTTGGGCTTGAAGGGGCGGTAAATGTCCTCCACTTCGGTCAGAATCTGCGCCTCCTCCAGCGCCGCAAAGATTTCATCGGTCATCAGTCCCAAGTCGGTAATCGCTTTGGCCACCTCGTCCTTCCGCTTTTGCAGATTCCGCAGGTAGGTAAGCCTCTCCTCCAAGGCTCTCAACACCGTGTCGTCTAAGGAACCGGTAACCTCCTTCCGGTACCGGGCGATGAAGGGAATGGTGCATCCCTCGTCAATCAACTCTACCGTTTTCCGTACCTGCTCTTCCTTCAGGGAAAGCTCCTTGGCCAACTGCATGAATATCTCCATAGAAATGTATACCTCTCTGCATAAAAAATAAATTTGTTCTGATGTTCAGTTTTCCGCTCCTAAAAGCGCTTCCTCTTCCTTGGTTAAAAAACGGAATTCCCCGGGGGCAAGACGCCCGTCCAACCACAGTCCTCCGAAGGAAATGCGCTCCAATGCGATCACCCTGTTGCACCGGTTCTGAAACATCCTCTTGATCTGGTGGTACTTACCCTCGGTCAAGGTGATCGTGCCTTCGGTCGGTGACTGCATTTTCAGAGTGCAGGGCTTGGTTCTGTAGCCGCCGATATCCACGCCCTGTTCCAATTCCCTTACATCCTCCTCGGTAACCGGACGCTCCAAGGTGACCCGATATTCCTTTTGCACATGGCTTTTCGGCGCAAGAAGCCGGTGCGTCAATGGGCCGTCGTCGGTTAAAAGCAGAAGCCCTGCGGTGTTCTTATCCAACCGCCCGCAGGGAAACAGCCCCTTCCGGAGATTTTCAGGCAAAAGCTCCAGGACGGTAGGGCCTCCCGGATCGTCCGTGGAGGACACATATCCCAGGGGCTTGTTGAGCAAAATATAGGTAAAACGCCGATAGGAAAGGGGCACGCCGTCCAACAGAACCAGCGCCGTCCTCTCATCCAGTTTTTCTTCCGGGCGGAGAACCACCTGTCCGTTTACCGTCACCCGCCCCCTGCGCAGGGCTTCTCCCGCTTCTTTTCGGGAAAGCCCCGTAACATCGGCCAGATATTTGTCTGTACGCACAACGCTTCCCTTTCTTTCGCTTCCGGCTTTTCCTGTTTCCGGTTCTGCCTGTCTCCTTCAAAGATACCCGGTGAAAACACCGGGGTGCCGGCAAGGACGCCCGCACCTCGGTTTTTCGGTTTCCGCTCTTTGGCTGTTCAGTGGTCCCTGAAAAATTCAAAGTATCTCCGGCGGCAGACCGTCTTTTCCGAGCGCGAGGCGCAAGAAACGCAGGAATATTCTCTGTATTTCAGGGTTTGCAACGAGGTTCTGCGGTAAAAATACCGTTTTACCGTATGCAGGGAATGTTCAGAGATGCCCTTTATACTCTTCCGGCAGAAATTCGTCGTCGATCACGCCGTGCAGATAGCCGTAAAGCTGTTCAGGAGAGATCTCATTTCCCCATTTTGTCCCGACTCCATGGGAGGACGCCAACGCAGGTGTCAGGTCCTTCAGATAAAGCAGCTGATTGTTCTGCACATTCCGGTCATAGTAGAAGACCGTCGGGGTCAGCCGGGGATTTTCCACGGTCACGCTTCCGTCATCCCACTTGCACAGATCAAAACCGAACAGCCCGGCCAACATATTTTTGCTGTATTCCATGGTGCTGACCAAGGTACCGAGCGAATAGGCGCACAGCACCTTTCCGCCCTTGCCGTCGTCTATATACTCAATGGGCTGCAGAGTATGGGAATGGTGCCCCACAATAATGCCCGCTCCGTTCTCTGCCAACACCTTTGCCGTATGGCGCTGCAGCTCGTCCGGTTCAAAGGAATATTCCGTGCCCCAGTGCACGAAAACCACCGTGAAGTCGGCCACTTCCTTGGCCTGTTGCAGTTCCTCCACCATCTTCTCATCGTCAATATAGGGCACTAAAAACCGGAAGCCCTCCTCTTTCTCTGCAATTTCGGTGGACACATTGGTTCCGTAGGTGTATGCCAGCAGGGCCACCCGGATGCCGTTCACCTCGATGACCCGGATCTGTGCCCGGTCTTCTTCGTCATAGAACCCGCCGAACCACAAAATCTTTCCGGAAGCGTTCTGATTCAACCAATCCAAAGACCACTGCAATCCCGCCGCACCCATATCCAATTCGTGATTGTTTGCCATATCGAAAGCGTCAAAGCCGGCTCTGCAAAGAGCGTCCACCATGTCCACCGGCGTCACAAAGGACACATCCGTCCGGTAGTATTTGTTGAGATTGGCTTTCGGATTACCCGATTGGTAGCCCGGCAAATACCGGTTGTGCAGGATGATGGATTCCTGGTTGATGACGGCATAATCGGAAGCGGTCACCTGCTCCTTGATGTTCTCATAGAGGAAATCAAAGGAAAAATTCTCCTCGCCCGTTGCCCGGTTCTGGGCCTCCTGCATGATGCCCCGGTGAATCAGGTTGTCCCCCGCCGTCAGCATATTGAATTTGGAGACCAGCGTTTTTCCGCCTGAGGTCGTCGGGTCGGCAGAGTCGGTCACAGAAGACGGCTCTGTGGGAAGGGCGGAAGGACTTTGGGAAGTCGACCCTGTCGGATCAACAGACCCGTCCGGAACGGTGGGTGTGGCGACCGAACGGGACGCCCCGCTTTCGGCGGAGCTTTCCGTAGGCTCCAACACCGTGACCTTCGTGTTCTGACAGCCTGTAAACAATGCCAGCAAAAGCAGAATGGCCGTTGCACAGAGAAACCGTTTTCCGTTCATGGGAGAATTCCTTCCTTCAATATCCGCAGATTCTTCTCCTACAGTATACATCGGAACCCTTCAAAAAACAAGCCTTTCCCCGATTTTTGTCCCATGAATTTTTCTTCTTTCGCCCAACTCCCTTCAACGGCAGGTCTGCACGGTTCCCCGCTCTTCAAAAAGCTCCATCACTCTGCCGACCTCCAACAGCTCCATCACCTGCCACAGCTCCAGTTTTTCGGCGCACTCTCTGCAAATACAGTCCCGCTCCACCGAAATGTACCGCTCTCCCCTTTCCAGCTTTCTGCCGCAGGAAGTGCACAAAAGCGCTCCTGCTCCTTCGGTTTTCCATCTTTCCAACATCTTTTTCTCCTTTCCTATCCATAAGGCTGTTTGCGAACATTTGTTCGCAAACAGCCTACCACCTCCTTGGAGATTTGTCAAGGAAAAAGAGAAAAATAATACCTTTTTGTACGATTCTGCGGCATTTTTCAAAGGCGGAAGGGGCATCTCTGTCGCAGACCGGGGCACCGAATGACAGAAATTTTCTGAAATTTCAGAAAAACACTTTACAAAACCTTCGAAAGAGTGTATACTGTAAGTGATATGGAACAAAAGGCAAGGATCGGGAAGAACCGGATGCCGCTTCAAAGAGAGCATTTTTCAGAAGGCTGAGAGAAAATGCGAAGGGAAGGCAATCGGCTGTGCGCCCGGGAGCCGGAGGGCCGAGCGTTGCGTCGGAAAGTCAAAGAGATTTGAGGGCTTTCGGAAAGAGCGCGGGTAGGTTTTCCCGTTTTCTGCGTTAAAGAAAAGAGTGAGAAATCAAAGTGGAACCGCGGCCTGCCGCCTTTGGACCCGTTGTGGGGTTCAGGGGCGTTTTTATTTTGTTCGTTCGGTTGCCGGCCATCCGGCAGAAAGGGGACTTCCCTTGGGAAGGCGTGAAAGTTCATGAGTATACGCATCAAGATCACTTCCGAAAAGGGGCAGAAGGTATTCACTCTGCCCGGCAAAAAGGAGATAAAAGAAGAATTCCAAAAGAAAAAGGACAGCCTGCATTCGAGCTATACACGGTTGAAGGACGACATCAAGGCCGTGCGGGAGAGGGATCCGGCAGCAAAGACCGATGCGGAAGTGCTCACGCTCTACTCCGGTCTGCACGCTACCGTGGCCTATCGGGCCGCTCACGCTCTGCATCAGAACGGGCATGAGTATGCTTCCCGTTTCATCAGCCAGACAACCAAAATGTTCACCGGCGTGGAGATCCATCCGGGAGCCACCATCGGCAAAGGCCTGTTCATCGACCACGGAACCGGTGTTGTGATCGGTGAAACGGCGGTGATCGGCGACAACTGCACGCTGTATCAGGGCGTCACCTTAGGCGGAACCGGAAAGGAAACCGGCAAGCGGCACCCCACCTTAGGCAACAATGTGATGGTGGGGGCAGGAGCGAAGGTCTTAGGGCCCGTGAAGGTCGGCAACAACTGCAAAATTGCCGCCGGTGCCATAGTGCTTACCGACATTCCCGACAACTGCACCGCCGTGGGCGTTCCGGCCAAGGTCGTCCGGAGAGACAACCTGCGGGTGGACGATCTGGATCAGATCCATATTCCCGACCCCGTAGACCGGGAGCTGTCCGCTCTGCGCACAGAGCTCAAGACCCTTTCCGCACGGTTGCAGGAGCTTGAAAAAACAAAGAAGAATGAAAGCGAAGGAGAATAAATTCATGCTGTATTTATACAATTCCGCCACCAGAACCAAGGAGCCTTTTGTTCCCCACGATCCCCGACAGGTGACCATGTATACCTGCGGACCCACCGTCTACCATTTTGCCCACATCGGCAATCTGCGTTCCTATATTATGGAAGATATTCTGGACCGGTACTTACGGTATTCGGGCTATCCTCTGAAAAGAGTCATGAATATCACCGATGTGGGACATCTTTCTTCCGACGCCGATACCGGCGAGGACAAGATGCTGAAGGGCGCCCGGAGAGAACATAAAACGGTCATGGAAATTGCAAAATTTTATACCGACGCCTTTTTTGACGACTGCCGGAAGCTGAACATCCGCCACCCCGATGTGGTAGAACCGGCAACCCACTGCATCGGAGAATTCATCAAGGTGATCCAGAAACTTCTGAACAAAGAATATGCCTATGAGGCCGGCGGAAACATCTATTTCGACACCTCCAAGCTGGACAAATACTATGTGTTCAACGACTTTAAGGAAGAGGATCTGGCAGTGGGCGTCCGGGAGGGCGTGGAGGAGGACGGCAACAAGCGCAACAAGACCGATTTTGTCCTCTGGTTCACCAAGAGCAAATTTGAGGATCAGGAACTGAAATGGAATTCCCCCTGGGGTGTAGGCTATCCCGGCTGGCACATCGAATGCTCCTGCATCGCCATGAAGCATTTAGGCGAATATCTGGATATTCACTGCGGCGGCATTGACAATGCCTTCCCCCACCATACCAATGAGATCGCCCAGAGCGAAGCCTTCCTGGGGCACTCCTGGTGCAAATACTGGATGCATGTCCACCACCTGAACACCAGTAACGGGAAAATGAGCAAGAGCAGCGGCGAATTCCTGACCGTTTCCCTGCTTCAGGAGAAGGGCTACGACCCCTTGGTTTATCGGTTTTTCTGTCTGAATTCCCACTACCGCAAGAGTCTGGTCTTCTCCTATGAGAATCTGGACAACGCCGCTCTTGCCTACAAAAAGTTGGTTTCAAGACTGGCACAGCTTCTGGAGGAGAAGGACCAGGGACAGGTGGACGAACAGAAGCTGGAAGAGCTGAAAGCGCCCTTTGTGGAAGCCTTGGACAATGACCTGAACACCTCTATGGCCATCACCGCTCTTTACGACGCTCTGAAGGCAGACGCTTCTCCGGCCACCCGCCTTGCCGCCGTGAAGGATTTTGACCGTGTGCTGATGCTGAATCTGGAACAGGCCCCCATGAAGCAGAAGCAGGAGGACGAAATCCACAGCGACGATCCCTTCATCAAGGAAATTCAGGCCGCTATTGCCGCCAGGACTCAGGCCAAAAAAGAAAAGAACTACGCCGAGGCCGACCGGATCCGCAAAGAGTTAAGCGACCGAGGGGTAGAACTGGTGGATACCAAGGACGGCACCACCTTCAAACTCAACAAGTAAACGGTACCACCTTCAAACTCAACAGGCAAACTGAGGGGCAACGCACTTTTGTCTGTGCGTTGCCCCGATTTTTTGAAAACGCCGCCGGGACGGCCCATTCCTCCGACCGTTTCCAATTTACCCGGCAAAAATCAGAAAAGAGCCGGCGCAGATGCACTCTGCGCCGGCTCCTTTCTCTTATTTTCAGAATTCGGGGGGAATCAGGTCTTATCCTCGAAATCCTGGCTGTAATAATTGCCGTTGCCATCGGTGGTTCCGCCGTTCTGACCCTCGGACGAGCCGTTGTCGGCGGTTCCTTCCGCACCGGGCTGTGCGCCGGTCTGCTTGTAGAGCTTTTCGGAAAGAGCATAGAACGCCTTCTCCAAAGCGTCGGTGTCCTCCTTGATCTGCTCGGTGGAACCGTTCTTGCAGGTCTCCTTCAGCTTCTCCACAGCGGCCTTTACCTCGGTCTTGTCGCTTTCGGGCAGCTTGTCGCCGATGTCGCTCAAGGTCTTTTCGCTCTGGAGAATGATGGTCTCGGCCTTGTTTTTGACCTCGACTGTTTCCTTCTGCTTCTTATCCTCTTCGGCATACTTCTCCGCATCCTTCACTGCCTTATCGATGTCCTCCTTGGACATATTGGTGGAGGAGGTGATGGTGATGTGCTGTTCTTTGCCTGTGCCCTTATCCTTGGCGGACACATTCACAATGCCGTTGGCGTCGATATCGAAGGTGACTTCGATCTGCGGAATGCCTCTGGGAGCCGGGGCGATGCCGTCCAGCACAAATCTGCCCAGAGTGGTGTTGCCGGCTGCCATTTCCCGTTCGCCCTGCAACACATGAATTTCAACCTGCGTCTGACCGTCCGCCGCAGTGGAGTAAACCTGAGATTTGCTCACCGGGATGGTGGTGTTCCGTTCCACGATCTTGTTGAACACGCCACCCAGAGTTTCGATACCCAAGGACAGAGGCGTCACATCTAGAAGGATCATATCCTTCACATCGCCGCCCAGAACGCCACCCTGGACTGCGGCGCCGATGGCCACGCACTCGTCGGGGTTGATGCCCTTGAAGGGCTCCTTGCCCGTGAAGTTCTTTACAGCCGCCTGTACGGCCGGAATTCTGGTAGAACCGCCTACCAACAGAACCTTATCCACCTGTGCGGGCGTCAGACCGGCATCGGAAAGCACTCTCTTCGTGGGACCCATGGTGGCTTCCACCAAGTCCTTGGTCAGGTCGTCGAATTTGGCTCTGGTCAGGGTTGCCTCAAAATGCTTGGGGCCGGTGGCGTCTGCAGTGATGAAGGGCAGATTGATGTTGGCTGTGGTCATACCGGACAGCTCGATTTTTGCCTTCTCTGCCGCATCCTTCAGTCTCTGGAGGGCCATCTTATCCTTCCGCAGATCGATTCCGCTGTTTTCCTTCATGAATTCTTCTGCGATCCAGTCGATGATCCGCTTATCGAAATCATCGCCGCCCAGACGGTTGTTTCCGGCCGTAGCCAGCACCTCAAAGACGCTGTCTCCGATCTCCAGCAGGGATACATCAAAAGTACCGCCACCCAGATCGTACACCATGATCTTCTGGTTCACTTCCTTGTCCAGACCGTAGGCCAACGCTGCCGCCGTAGGTTCATTGATGATCCGCAGAACCTCCAGCCCGGCGATTTTGCCGGCATCCTTGGTGGCCTGACGCTGAGCGTCCGAGAAGTAGGCCGGCACGGTGATGACCGCCTGGGTCACGGGCGTACCCAAAAACGCCTCTGCGTCTGCCTTCAGCTTCTGGAGGATCATTGCGGAAATTTCCTGGGGAGTGTAGGACTTTCCGTCGATGGTCACCTTGTGCGCACTGCCCATTTCCCGCTTGATGCTCATCACGGTCCTATCCGGATTGGTGATGGCCTGACGCTTTGCCGCCTGACCGACCATACGCTCGCCGGTCTTGGAGAAGGCGACCACCGAGGGGGTGGTTCTGGCGCCTTCCGGATTCGTAATCACGATGGGCTCGCCGCCCTCGTACACCGCCACGCAGGAGTTTGTTGTACCTAAGTCAATACCAATAATCTTTCCCATAATCTATACCTCATTTCCCGGTGGGCACCGGTTTTCCGGTTGCCCTTCGTTTATTTTTTGTTTCTATGTCAGGCAAAGGTCAGTTTGCAACCTTCACCATAGCATATCTTATGATTTTGTCGCCCTTTTTATAACCCTTCTGGAAAACCTCCGCAATTTCGTTTTCTTTGAAGTTTTCGTCTTCCACATGCATGACCGCATTGTGGAAATTCGGGTCAAAGGTCTTTGCCTCAATTTCGGTTACGCCCAGTTTGTCCAGCGCTTCCTTGAATTTGGCAATCGTCATTTCAACGCCCTTCAGGATCTGTTCGCCCTCTCCGCCGAATTTCACCGCCATTTCCAAAGCGTCGATCACCGGCAGGATCTCCTTCAGGACATCGGCGCAGGCATTGCTGTAAATTCCGTCTTTTTCGTTTGCCGCACGCTTCCGGAAATTGTCGTATTCCGCCATCATCCGCAGATACCGGTCGTTCTGTGCGGCCGCCTGCTCCTTCAGTTCTTCCAGCTCTTTCCTGCTTTTTTCCAGCTCCCTTTGAAGGCTTTCCGCTTCCTTATGCAGTCTTGCGTACTCCTTTTTGGAAGCCTCTTTCTTTTCTTCCTTCCGGCTCTTTTCTTCCGGAGCGGCCGTCGGTTCTTTCGGAAGCTCCTCCGGCTCCGTTGCTTCGTTCTTCTTTTCCAATTCTTCGTTCATGCCTTCTCACCCTTTCGGTCATCGGAATCTCCGGAGGAAAGCTGACCTCCCTTTTCTTCGGTGTTCATCGCGTGCTCAATACCCTTTGAAAGGTACCGGATCGCGGAAACCACCTTGCTGTAGTCCATCCGGCAGGGACCAAGAACCCCCACGGCTCCCACAGCCCTTCCGTTTACAATGATCTTCTTGAACACCAAGGAAGACCCTTCCAGTGCCTCCACGCCGTTTTCCCTGCCGATACAGATGTTCACATCGTCATCGGCGCTTTCCAGCAGTCCCAGCAGCTCGTTCTTCCGGTCAAACATTCCTAAAACATCCTTCAGCTTTCCGGCGTCCAGAAACTCGGGGTATTCCAACAGCTTCTCCACGCCGTCGATCCGTACATCCCGCTCTTCGGTCTGCCCCAGCGCATCGTAAATGAACTTCATCACCGGCGAAACCAGATTCCCGTAGCGTCCCAGGGACCGTTCCATCTGCATCAGATACGGAAGCGTGACCGTGCCGAGATCCCTTCCGGCAATGAAATTGTTGAGCGCCTGCTCCAACAGCTTCAGGCCTTCCTCCTCCACCGGGTTTTCGGTGTGAATGAAGCGGGTCTTGGCGCTCCGGTCGCTGCAGATCATCACCAGAAGGAAATTCCGATCATCCACCGGCGTCACCGAGAACCGGGTCACGGTATCTCTTCCCTCGCTTTGTTTGACGGCAATGGCGGTGTAGTTGGTCAGGTTTGCCATCACCCTTCCGGCGTTCTGGATCAGTTTATCCAACTCCGCCGTTTTGGCCTTCAGCATGGAGTTCAGCTCCGCCAACTCTCCGGCGTTCAGGGCGTATTCCTTCATCAGACTGTCCACATAAAAGCGATAGCCCGATTCGGAAGGAACTCTGCCGGCAGAGGTGTGGGGCTGTTCCAGATACCCCAGGGACTCCAACTCCGCCATTTCGTTGCGGATGGTGGCGGAGGACAATCCGAACTGCCTTCCCTGTGTCAGCGTTTTGGAGCCCACCGGATCGCCGCTTTCAATGTATGCGTCTACCACTGCTTTCAGAATTGCCCGTTTTCTCGGACTCAACTCGTTGAACATCCCTCCGTACTCCTTTCACGCATCCTTTGTTTTTAGCACTTTAAATGTTCGAGTGCTAAATTCTGTCCTAAATGTACCACTCTTTCCCCGATTTGTCAAGACCTTTTCGCTCTTTTTTTATGAATTTTTAGTGAACGCAAAAAAGAAGTGCTAAAAATATTCCCCCGAGCAACCCTTTGCCCGGGGGAATTTCCGCATCGATCGCGATTTCGGCTCTGTCATCCGACAAAGCAACACCAAAAGCGACTCTCAAAGTATCAAATAAGCCCCGACCCACCGTAATAAAACGAAATTCGTTTCGGCTTTCGTTTTTTCTCCCAGCCGATCAGCGAATCGTTTTTCCTAACGATCGGGGTGCATCACAGAGAGGGGCGTTGTGACCACGCCGTCATAGCCCTCTCCAAGCGTTACCGTCGTTTTGTTTCGCTCATCCATATTCCAGATCTTTACGATCACATCGTGACACGGCTGACCTACAAGAGTTTTATTATCACGCTTAACCGCAACGAAGATCTTCGATACGCATGTCACACCTTGCGCTTCCAACTCGGCTACGAGCTTTTCTCCGGTTTCGTCGCCTTCATTATACATCACGCCGTTCTCGGTATCTGCAACACTGATGCAGTCGCAGGATGAAGCATTCATCCGCTCTTCGGCAAGACGAATAAGTTCTTCATTTTTATGACCATGGCTTTCGCATAGCGAAAGCATCCTTTCTTGCGGAATTGGGGCTGGTTTTGCGGAGCAAAATCGCCATCGCTCCGATGGCGAAAGCCACAAAACGCGTTTGAAAGATTTATCTTTCAAACTTTACATCACGCAACTGCGGAATCATCAGCTCCAAACGCTTGGTATTTAAACTTCCGTCTCCTGTGCAAAGGACTGCCTCTGTAGCGGCATTTTCTTTATTCAATTCCCACAACGCTTTTATTGTTTTGCCTGTCGGAATATCTACCGCAATATCATTCTTACCGCGATGTACGGCAATGATCCTGCTTACAAAGGTCTCCTTCATGGCGTTCAGCTCTGCTATAAGCTTTTCCCCCGTAAAATCATCATAAACGCAAACCACTCCACGGTCAGTCTCGGCAACATACACCCATTCATGCGAGTCCGCCTTTAGCCGCTCCTCTGCTATTTGAAGCAATTCTTCATTTTTCACAAGTAACCCCCTTATTTACAATATCACACCGAAGTACATTCTCGAACCATCCGGGAAAATATAGTAATTATCAATACCTCTATGTACGCATCCGGGGCACATCGGCGAGGCCTTCCGACCTGCCCCCCTATTGGAGAATTTTAAGGTTCTCCACACATTCAATTCCTTACGAAAAAGAAGCACAAAAGCCCCTCCTTTTTTCATTTTTGCACTGTCCGTATTTCAAAATCCGAAATTGGCACTCTTGCTCTGCCCCGATTCCGGTATCCAAAATCTGTAATATCTACGCGCTTTGAATGTTATTTTCTCTCAGGCACATAATGTTCCAGCGTACGCACCTGCAACGAATCCCATCCCTGCCCGATCACCTCGGTCAAGGCATTTCGGGAATCCAGCTTCAGCAACATATCACGAACTCCGGCACAGGGCGGACAAACGCCGGTGGAACAAACAGTAATTGCTTTTTTGACCCATGTCTCCCCACACTTTTTCAGCGCTGCAGCAGTATCCTCTCCGGTCAGATCATCAAAAGAAAACACCATCGAGCCACTCTCGGTTTGCAGGACAGTGACCCATTTTGGGGATGGATTGTTCTTCAGAATATCTAAAGCATATTTCTCCATACTCTTCATTTCTTGTTCACTCATCATTGTAAGCACCTCTCTTCTTTTTCAGTTCAGGCTAATCTTCTATTCAGCCACTGAAAAATATACTCTCGATCCGCCTGAAAACTCATAATAATAGTTATACGAAATACCGTATCGCACGATAGGACGCGAAAGCCTCTGGTATGATCCCCAGCGAAAATATGAATCTGCTTCCTCAAGAGAAGCAAATGTGCGTGAACAATATTCATCTCCCGTAACCAAGCCTGAAGTTTCTCCGCCGCCTCTGGGAGAAGCCGACGCCGTTTTGACCAGAGTACTTACCGGAAACGACAGAAGAACGCAAACAGCCACTGCGGCAAGAACAAGAGCAACAGAATGAATACATTCACTTTTAGCTTTGTTTCTTATAAACTTCATTGTAATGGTTGTTTGTTCATTCTTATCAATGCCTCTATGTACGCATCAGGAGCACATCGGCGAGGCCTTCCGACCTGCCCCCGTTTATGGAGAATTTTAAAACGCCCCATACATACGACCCTTTTTGAAGCAAACGCACGAGGTCTCCTCCCTTCTGTCTATCAGTTTTATCTATTTTATCTATTTCCTGTTGCGATTATATCATCTTTTGTTCAAAATGTCAATACTATTTGGAAAACACTTTGCACAATTTGCAAAACTTCAGTGTCGATAAACCCACATTCAGTCAAAAAGCCGACGAAGCTTGGCGGCAAGATCCAAGAAAAAGAAGCGCACCTTGGAGCTGCCGTCCTTTCCTGCAAGGAGCGCCGTTTCCTCTTCGGTATAGCCTGCCTTTTTCTCTTCCGCCCGAACCTTGGAGGAATCTAAACACAGGGGCGGAAAGACCACGCACCACCAATTCTGTCCCTCTCCGGAGCCTAAAAAAATCCGCAAAGAGGTGTAGTCTCCTGCCGGAAAGGACAGCTCCCCGTAGGTTCTTGTGGGATAGAATTCCTCACTGAGAGCCACCGACACCTCTTCCCCGGCTCCTTCCTTGCGCAGAACCTCCCTTGCCGTTTCCTCAATTCCGGGCAAAAGCTCCTTGAGGATACGGGCGCTTTCCTCCTTGGAGGGACAGTCCTCCAAATAGGGCGATACATAGGCAAGCACCTGATCCCGCACCTGGAGCTTGAGCTTCTGATCCTCTTCCGAATCGGAATTGGCCAGCACATGAAGTCTTATGGTTTTTTCGTAGATCCCTTCATATTCTTTTTTCAGTCCGGGCAGAAGGAGGAGTCCTCCGAGAAGCAGAAGAGACAAAAGAAGGGCAAGCGTTTTGAAAAATGTTTTCATAGACCAATTCCTTTCAAAGTTCAAAATATTCAAAATATATGTAGCGTTTCCTGCAGCCGGGGCGTTTTCGGGAAGGTCTCCAAGAGAACGGGGCCTTTTCAAGAACCCGCTCCCATCGGAGCCGAAACGCCCCGGAAAACGGAAAAACATCCTGCAAGCAACAGTATAGCCACAAAAATCGGGGGATTATTCAAGGGAAGAGCGTTTTCGTGCCTCCAGCTCTTTTTTTGCCTTTTGGAGCAGCAACCGGGCGTCGGCGTCCGCTGCCGCTTCCACCATCAGGTGAAGTCCCCGCCGTTCGTCTGCACGCAGGCGCACAAAGCCCCCTCTTTCAGCCCGGCCCATGCCCTCTCCGAAGGGCGCAAGGTCCTTTGACAACAGACAATTCAGCTTTTCTTTGGGAGCGCAATCGAAGGTGCTTTCCAAAACCGTGAAAGACGGAAGGGCTTCCAAAGCCCCGGCGCAGGACAGGCCTTTTTGAAGGAGAAGTCCCAGACTCTGGAGGGCGGCTCTGACCCCATCGAACAGATAAAACCGGCCTCCCCCCTCCCTTCGGGCATCGTCCACCCCTTCCCCTGAGGGCGTGTAGGCAAAGCCCACTGCCGGATGCCCGGCGCCTTTCGCCATTTCAAAAAGAATCCGGGGCGCTCTGAAGGGCAGTGCCAGCAGAGGATGGGTGCGGGGCGGTATTGCCTCCAGCTCCTCTTTGAAAAGCAGTGCCGCCAGATGATAGAAATCCAAAATGCCCGTCTCATCCCACAGCTGCCCTCTCCGTCCGTCGGGCGAAAAGCGCAGATTATACTGCCCCTTACCGTAAGACACCAATTTTGCCCCCTTTTTCAGAAGCAACCGTCCGGCAAGCGCATCCGGGGCGCTTCCCCAACCGATACCGATGTCCCGGCCGTCCAAGGAGGGCAGAAGCATTTCTACCGACGATTCATATTTTTTGGTCCCCCGATTTCCCCGGTCTTCGGGCGTAAAAGCGGGCGGAAGGCGGTCCTGTTCCTTTTCTTCTCTGAAACGGTCCCGGATGCGGCGCAGAACCGCCGCCCCCGGGGGCAGTCCGTTTTCGTCAAAAAGAGAAACCGAAATGCCTCCGGTCGCCATTCCGGAAACGAAAGCGCCGCCCTTTGCGGTCTCTTCCCGGATGAGAAAGCCCATTTCCCCCGAATATCCCGAAGAAAAATCCACTCCGCAGGCGTTCCGGCAAAGGCCTGCAAGCAGACGCTCTGCCACCTCTTTGGCCGGAGCGCTGCCGTCGTTCATGATGCCGTAGAGCGTTCCCTTGGGATAGGCTTCCCCCAGAGCCCGGCCAAGGGAAAAGGAAAACTCCCCCGGCACATTCTCCGGCAGATGCAGGACGGTGGAGCAGAAAAAGCCCTTCGGGTCCACCGAACAGGCCTTCGCTCCTGCCTGTTCGTCCGGAGCCTCTGTGTCAGACCGACCGAACAGCACCTTCCCCTTCGCTTCGGTGCCGGAGGGCAGAACGCAGCCGCTTCCCAAAAGGCAATCCTCCAAAAGACAGTTCTCACCGATGCGGCAGTCCTCCATCAGAACCGAAGAGCGGATACGGCTTCCTCTGCCCACCTGCACCCCGTCGAAAAGCAGGGATTCTTCGGACCTGACGCCTTCTGCCAGCAGACAGCGGTCGCCCACAAGGCTTTCCCCGCCGTTTTCCTTCAGATTGCAGAAAAGGTACGCCCGCCGATCGCCCACATCGCACCAGAATCCGCCATCCTCAAAACCGTAAAGAGGAATGCCCTCTTTCTGTAAAAGGGGAAAAAAGGAGGCGCCGAAATCGTAGGGGATCCCCGAAGGAATCTTTTCAAGCAACTCCTTTTCCAAAAGATAAATGCCGGTATTCGCCTTGTTTGAAAAGACCTGGGACCAAAAAGGCTTCTCCACAAAGCCGAGAATCCGTCCGTCTTCCGCCGTTTCCACAAGGCCGTATTCCCCCGGATCCTCCACCCTGTACAGCAGAAGGGAGGCCTTGCTTCCTTTCTCTATGTGCTGTCGGAAAAAGCCTTTATAGTCCCTTCTGCCGTAGGCGTCGCCGCAGACCACAAAGAACCGTTCCTCCAGCCGCCCTTCGGCGCTCTTTACGCATCCGGCACTGCCCAGGGGAACCGTTTCCCGCAGGTATTCGATCTGCAGACCGCCCACCGAATGCCCGATGGTCTCTTCGATCAGGTCTCCTTTATAGCCCGTCAGAATCAGTGCCCGGTTTACCCCTTCCTCCTCTAAATTTTCAAGGATGTGCCGCAGTATAGGCTTTCTGCCCACCGGCAGAAGGGGTTTGGGCAGTTCATTTGTCAGCGGACGCAAACGCATTCCCCGGCCGCCGGCGGGGATCACTGCCATGGGTAGTCTTTCTTTCATGCTCTTCTCCTTTTCTTCGGAGCTTTTTTCTTATGAGTCCTCAAAAATGCTCCGCACATCCGGCAGCAGAGTTCTATCCGCAGAGCTTCGTTGCAAAAATCTGGAATACCCGGCGTATTCCGGCGTTTTCGCTCCTCGTTCTTTGCCAAGACCGCCGGTGCCGAATATGCTTTGAATTCTTGGAGGCACCCTTATTTTTTCTCAGACCCTTGCTCTTTATCCCTTTTTTTGAATAAAATTCAAGAAGGACGGCGAAAATTCCAAGGAATGAAGAAATCGGTTCCCAAAATGTTCAGGGAGAAAACCGGCAGCTGCCGGCAAGGCCCCTCGCCAAGACCGCCCAAAAACGGCCAGAGACCGGCTCGGGAATTTTGAATCCCCTCCACCCCGTCCGTCCGGGGCGAACGCCCCGAAAATGTATAAAAGATAAATATAATGAAAGGAACCCGAAAATATGCAGAAAACCAAGCAAAAAAATGCCATGTGGGTAAAAACCGAAGACAGCACTCTTTTTGAAGAGGCCTATTTCCTTCTTAAGGAAAAAGCGGCTCCTTTGGGGGACAGCGAAATGGTCAAGGAGGCCAACCGGATCATTGCCGCCTTTGAAAGCAAGGGACTGCCCCAGAAGAAAAAAAGAGAGCGGCGGACCAAATCTCCCTTTTTCTATTTCCTGTCAGGGATGGTCTGTGCTCTGCTTTTTTTCGGATTCTCCGGTTTTTTGTTGAATATTTTACACTAATTCACGGCAAATTCATTTGTTATGGCTAAATATTCCACATATTCATGCTATAATGCAGTTGATTGTGGGATCGTGAGTACAAAAGAACGGGAGCTTGCACAAGCGTGGGTGCAGGGACGCTCCCGTTCCATAGTCGGAAAAGGCAGGAGAACACAAAAGGCGTAGCTTTTGCGTCGGAAACGGTTCCCCTTTTTGTTGCCATTCCTGTTCGGGAAAGGCGGCTTCCGGCAGTTCCGGCAGTTCCGTCGGGCAAAGAGACCCTGTTGCAAGGGCCTTTCGCGGGGACTTTTCGGAATTTCAACTCGACAGCAAGGTAAAATGGCTTTCCGGGGAGTTCGTTTGACCGGACTCCCGGACGGCACGGAGCACGGCGGCAGGCTTTTTCAAAGTGCAGGGAACCCGCCGTTTGTTCAGGTTTGTGCAGTATACAGAAAGGAAACAGAATGGCACAGAGAAAGAAAAAACAGAATACAAAAAAACTGAAAGTGGTGATGTTGGGGGGACTTTCCGAAATCGGAAAGAACCTGGCCGTCATCGAATATGAGAACGAAATGATCGTGGTGGACTGCGGTATCGGCTTCCCGGATGACGAGATGCCGGGAGTGGACCTGGTTCTGCCCGATTTCACCTATCTGAAGGAAAACGCAGACAAATTAAAGGGTGTTTTCATCACCCACGGGCACGAGGACCATGTGGGCGGAGTTCCGTATCTGCTCAAGCTGATCGACACGCCGGTTTTCGGCACCAAGCTGTCCATCGGAATCATTAAAAACAAACTGAGAGAGCACAATCTGGACTATACGCCCGAATTGGTGCCGGTGGAGGCCGGCGATTCGGTGAAGGTCGGGAATTTCACGGTGGAATTCATCCGGGTGAACCATTCCATTGCCGATTCCTGCTGTCTTGCCATCCGCACGCCGGCAGGCACGGTCCTGCATTCCGGCGATTTCAAGCTGGACACCACCCCTGTGGACGGGGAAATCATGGACCTGAACCGGCTTTCCCAGATCGGGAGCGAAGGAGTGCTGCTCTTGATGTGCGAATCCACCAATGTGGAGCACCCCGGATACACTCCGTCGGAACGGACGGTGGGGGAAGCGCTGGACAACATTTTCCGCCACAACACCGACAAGCGGCTGATTATCTCCACCTTCTCCTCCAATGTGCACCGCGTGCAACAGATCATCAACAAAAGCGCTCTTTACGGGCGGAAGGTGGCCATCACCGGCAGAAGTATGCTGAACATTGTTTCCGCCGCCGTGGAATTGGGCTATATGACCTTCCCGGAAAATACGCTGATCGACATTTCGGAAATCCGGAAATTCAATCCGGAGCAGCTGACCATCATTTCCACAGGTGCCCAGGGAGAGCCCATGTCGGCCCTTTACCGCATGGTTTTCGGAGAGCACGACAAGGTGCAATTGGGACCCAAGGATTTAGTCATCATCTCGGCTCACACCATTCCCGGAAACGAAAAGCTGGTGGACAAGATCATCAACGAGCTGTATCGTACCGGAATCGCCGTTTACAGGGATTCCTCTCAGGATGTACATGTTTCGGGACACGCCTGCAGAGAGGAAATCAAGCTGATGCACGCTCTGACCCGCCCCAAATACTTCATGCCGATCCACGGCGAATGCAAGCATTTGTATGAACACAAGGTTCTGGCCATGGAAATGGGTATGTCGCCTGACCGGATCTTTGTTTCGGAAATCGGCAAGGTTCTGGAGGTTTCGGAATCCTCGGCAGGCTTCAACGGTACGGTGCCCTCCGGCGTGACGCTGATCGACGGAAGCGGCATCGGCGATGTGGGCAGTATCGTTTTGCGGGATCGGAAGCACCTGTCGGAGGACGGACTGATCGTGGTGGTGGCCGTCATGAACGACCATGATCTGTCCATCAGCGCAGGCCCGGATATCATTTCCAGAGGCTTCGTCTATATGAAAGAATCGGAAGAGCTGATGAACGACTTAAAGAGCATCGCTTTCGATTCCCTTTCCGACAGCTTAGATGCCGGACTGCGGGACTTCACCCAGATCAAGGGCAGACTGAAGGATGACCTTTCCAAGGCGATCTATCAGCGCACCAAAAGAAAACCGATGGTCCTCCCGGTGATCATGAACATCTGAAAGGATTTCTGAAATGAAAAAGCGTTCAAACAAGCAGGAGCTTGCCGCCCTGAAAGCGGCAAGCATCAAGAAAGAGAAGCATGATGCCACGATGGCGGTGCTGTACATTCTGGCGGGGCTCCTCTGCACGGTGCTGGTCGTGACCGGGGGAGTGCTGGGCTTCCGGGCGATCCGGAAATCCTATTTGGACTCGGGCAGAAAATACCGAAACACCCTGGTCTACCAGACCGATCATTTTGAAGTGAACATGGCCATGTTCTCCTATCGCTTTTACAGTGACCTCTATTCCGGAAGATTGGACGCCTTGGGCTTGGACTCCCCCGAGGAACTGAAAGATCAGACCTTTGAAGAAGGAGAGTTCAAAAATTATTACGAATACGCCGCCTGGCTCTCTGCCAACAGCATCCGGAACGATCTGTCTTTTGCAGAGTCCGCCGCCGTGAAGGGACTGAGCTTAAGCGAAACCGAGCTGGGCTACATCCAAGCCCGGCTGGATCGGTTGGTGAAGAACGCCCAGGCAAGGAATATGGACACGGAAGTGTATCTTTCGGAGAATTACGGAAGGGGTGTCCGGCTGACCGACATTGAGGACCTGCTTAAAATCGAATTCTTGGCGGAAAAGGAAAGAACAACGGTCAGCATGGGTCTTTCGGCGACCGAAGAGGAGATCAACCGGAGGTTAGAGAACAACGGAGCGGGAAAATACTACCGGATAGACTACTACATGGTGGTCATTCCCTACGGAATCGAAGACAAGGACAGCGAGGAGAAGAAAGAGCAGAAGCGTCTGCAGGTGAAGGAACAGGCACAGGCCTTGGCCTCCTGCAAGGACTTGGACAGTTATCTGGCTCTTTCAGAAGAGATTTTCAGGGAGTTATATAAGGATCAGGACAATGTGGACGAATATGTGGAGTACGCTCTGAAGGAAGCCCACTTCGTAGGCGAAAAGATGGACTTTGAAGAAATCTACGAAAACCGGATCGATCGGTATCTGGCAGATCTGGATCTGAAAGCGGGAGATACCACCGTTGTGGAAGACTCCAAGAACGCCACAGCGATTTTCGTGGAAAAAGCCCCCTATTCCATCGATCAGAAAAATGATGCCTATCTGGTGCTGGATCTGTACCTGGAATACTTCTCTGCAGACAGCGAAGCGGACAGGATGTTGGAAAACATTCTGGAGGAATATGAAAGTGAGCCCACCGAGGAGCATTTCAGAGAACTGGTGCGGAAGTACAGTCAGGCGGAAGCAGAGGCGGCCAAGGACGGCTACACCGACGATACCTACATTTCCGATGCCGACTATGAGGACGCCCCCAAATCCTTCAACGGATTGCTGAGAACCGCTAAGGAAAACAACGCCTTCAAGAACAATGTGGCCACGCTCTACGGCGCCAACGGGCGGTATCTGGTATATGCGCTGGGAGAAGGACAGACCTTGAGCTATGTGGAAGCAAGACAGGCCGTTCTTGAGGAAAAATACAGCGCCACAGTGACAGACTATCCCTCCTTGTATAAAGTGACACCCAAGGAGGAACAGGAAATCTACAGTCCGGCTCCCCTTTATACTGCCGAGGACTGATTTTCGGGCATGGCCCAGAAAGGAATTTTCATGAATTTTTCCCCTTTAAACGATCCGGAATTCAATGAGTATAAGGAACAGCGAAAGCGTTCTGCCAATAAAAAGCGGCGTCGGAAGATGCTTTTGGGATTGGTTTGCGTCACGGTGATTCTGGCAACGGGATTTGTCCTCCTTTTTCTGGCCGCATGGGACACCTTTCCCGGACTTTTCCACTCCTCTACGGAATCCCCAACCCCTACGGAAGAGCTTCCTTCCGAGCCTTCCTCGGTCACTTCTCCGGTTCCTTTCCTGTCCCCGACGGTGAGCACACCGGACGATCCTTCCGATACGACTTCCGGCGGGAACTCCGGCACCGCCTCCTCCCCAGTCCTACGGAAAACCACCATTTACTTAGATGCCGGCCACGGATTTCTCAATGCCAGCGGTGATGCCATGGACTACGGATCGGGCAAGGACACCATTTACCAGCAGTTGGCGGAGGAACTAACCGGTCAAAAGCTCACGGAAGCCGACCTGAATCTGGCAATCACTCTGAAGGTCGGGAGAATTTTGGAAGAAAAGGGTTATACGGTACTGCTCAGCCGTACAGATTATATGCAGAAGAGCCTTCCGATCAACGCCCGCGCCGCCATGGTCAAGGAGGCCGGAGCGGATGTGCTGGTATCCATACACGCAAATTCCGCCAATCCGGCGGCATACGGCACCCGGATTTACTACAACGGAGACGGCTCAACCTACAGTAAGGCCTTGGAAAGTCAGATGTTTGCGTCGGCCATGGCTCAGGCAATCGACGCCGCAGGCGCTTCCTCTAAGACCACCCAGATTTATTCGAACCCGGAGTTGGCAATGCTGAACGGCACCGGGAATATTCCGTCGGTTCTGGTGGAAACCTGTTTTTTAACCAACGAGAATGACGCCAAAGCGGCCTTGACCGAGGAATGGCAGGAAAAAATAGCCGGTGCCATTGCAGAGACAATTCTCAAAAAATACCCCTTGGAGATTCGGTATATTTGAGTTCTCTTAAAAAAAGGCGCCGCTCCGACGGTCAGATTTTCAGAAAAGGAGCTTTTCAGACGAAAAGCACAGGGTTCAGAAATGAAGAAATATACGGCTCTTTTGCTTTCCTTGATTCTTTGCCTGCTGATTCTTGCAGGGTGCCAAGGGGAAACCTCCGCCCCCGGAGACCTTCCGGGCACAGGGGAACTTTCGGCAAGCGACAGTCTTACACCCTCCCCCGAACCTTCTTCCGGTTCCGATGAAAGCGCATCTTCCCCCACAACGCCCCTTCCGGATTCCCCCTCCGTCTCACCGGACATTCCTTCCGAAATCACCTATACAACGGTGGAGAAAACCGCCGCAGATTTTGAAAAGCTCTCGCCGCTGTTCTGCGGAGCAGGAGTCTATACAGGCAAAATGCAGGGCTTGGTCAACACCTACGCCGAGCGGGTCACCAACGGTACTGCCCGGATTCAGCTGATCGGAACCTCGGTTCTGATGCAGAAGGAAGCCTATACCGCTTTAGGCACAGTCAACCAGGTGCTGAACGACGCCTATCCCGAATGCAACATTTTCTTAGCCGCCGGATATTCGGAGGACGGCAGCGGAACCCGTTGCTCCGGTAAGGACGAAAGCGCCGATGAGGACTGTTTGTTCGACCATTCCACCGGCTATGGAATGGATCTGTGGTATGCCCTGAAAAAAGAGGACGGACAGCTGGTCAGCTGTCAGTTCAACGACGGTATGGCGGCCGGCTATACCTCGGTCCTGTTTCCGGCCATGATCGGAAACGGATTCATTCAGAGCCACCGACTCAGCTCCGGGGGTGTAACCGAACGGCTTCGCCACTTCCGGTATGTGGGCGTTCCCCACGCGGCGTATATTCAGGAAAACAATCTGACGGTGGAAAGCTACCTTGCAATGGTAAGGCTTCACGACCGGAACAACCCGTTGGTGGTTCTGTCGGGAGGCGCCCAGTATACCGTGTGGTTCTGCAGGGCCGACGGCGGAAATGCGTCGATTCTTGTGCCCGAAGGCCGAGACTGCTCCATTGTCAGCGACGGCGCAGAGGGGTATGTGGTGTCTGTGCGTTGGAAGGATGCACCGGTTCTTCCCGACCCTGTAACCCCCACGCCGACACCTCCGCCTACCCAGACGCCGACTCCCGGTTCGTCCCCTTCTCCGTCCTTACCTTCGGAGGACGGTTCGCCTGCGATCTATGTGGATGCCGGACACGGCTTCTTAAGTCTCAGCGGCGTGATGGACTACGGGGCCGGCGAGAACACGGTATACGGAACGCTCTCCGAAGAGCTGACCGGAAAAAGGCTCTATGAAGCCGATCTGAATCTGGCCATTGCCCGGAAGGTGCAAAATCTTCTGGAAGAAAAGGGTTTTACCGTCCTAATGAGCCGGACCGATTATGCATTTGAATCTCTGCCGATTTCCGACAGGGCGAAGAGAGCCAAAGCTGCCGGAGCGGATCTGTTGGTATCGATTCACGGAAATTCGGCGGAAAATCCAAACGCAAACGGCGCAAGAGTTTACTACAACGCCGATACATCCTTCTCAAAAACCGCTGAAAGCAAGCTGTTGGCGACCGCCATGGCCGAGGAAATCGACCGGCTTTGCCCTTCCTCCACCGCCACCTCCACTGTAGACGGAAGCAACCTTGCCATGCTGAACGGCACGGGGAATATTCCTTCCGTACTGGTGGAGACCTGCTTTTTAACCAACGAAGCCGATGCCCGCAACGCCTTGAGCGAGGAATGGCAGGACCGGATGGCAGAAGCCATTGCCGACACCATTTCCGCAACGGCAAAAGGCATTTGTACAAAAGATTGAAAAAATCCCCCCCGTTTCCGCTGAAAATTTCCGGTTCTATGCAGAATTTGAAGAAAAGGCACTTGCATTTTCTTTTCGGTTGTGCTAGAATGGTCAAAACTAATGATGGAGGTACATTTCCATGGCTTATAAAATCAATGCTGACGAATGCCTGGGTTGCGGCGCTTGTGCCGGTGAATGCCCGGTAGGCGCCATTACCGAGCAGGACGGCAAGTATGTAATCAATGCTGACGAGTGTCTGGAATGCGGCGCTTGTGAAGGCGTCTGCCCTGTGGGCGCTCCCAAAAAGGACTGAAAAACATACAAGAAAAGGGGCGTTGAATGCAACGCCCCTTTCCTTCTGTAGAAATGTAGGTGCAGGATGCAGGATCCCCGGTTAAAAGAAAACGAAAAGCTGTACACCGTCAACGACGGTCTGCAATTGATTCAGAACACAAACCATCTGCTCTTCGGCAGTGACGCTCTGTTGCTGGCCGGCTATCTGCGCAAGGCCGAGCGGGCGGCAGAGCTGGGTGCGGGAAACGGCATCGTTTCCCTGCTTTGCGCCGCAAGAGGGCGCTTCGCCCATGTGGATGGCTACGAATTCCAGCCGGAGGTCCGGGAGCTCTTTCAACGGAACATCGAGCTGAACGGATTATCCCACCGGGTAACTGCCCTTGAAAGGGATATAAGAGCCCTCCCCGCCGGACTTGGCGGAAGCTACGACTGCGTTTTTTCCAATCCGCCTTATATGAAAACTTCGGCCGGAAAGTGCTGTCTTTCCGATGCCCGGCAGATCGCACGGCACGAGACCGCCGGAGAGATCGGGGATTTTGCAGCCGCCGCCGGAATGCTTTTAAAGCACGGGGGCGAAGCGGTGTTTGTCTACCGCCCCGACCGATTGGCAGACCTGATTTTTGCCTTCCGACAGGCCGGCTTGGAGCCGAAACGACTGACCTTTGTTTCCTCCGACCCGGCTCACGCTCCAAGCGTCCTGCTTCTGGCCGGAAAAAAAGGGGGAAAAAGCGGACTGTATCTGACGCCCCATTTTTTCTTAAAAGACGCTTCCGGCGTTCAAAGCCCCGAGTACACCGAACTTCTGGAGAAAGGAATTTTCCATGAACGATTCTTTCGCCCTTAAAGAGAAAAACCAAATACTGGGCGGCACCTTGTATCTGGTGGCAACGCCCATCGGAAACATTTCCGACCTGTCCGAAAGAGCCCGAAAAGTGCTTTCCGAGGTGGACTTCATTGCGGCGGAGGACACCCGGAATTCGGGAAAGCTGTTGTCCCTGCTGGGTCTTGGCGGCAAATCCATGGTCAGCTATTTTGAGCACAACAAAGCCGAAAAAGGCCCCCAGATCCTGAAGCGGCTAAAGGAGGGCCGGTCCTGTGCCTTGGTTACAGACGCAGGAACTCCGGCAATTTCCGATCCGGGAGCAGATTTGGTGGCGCTGTGCATTCAGGAGGGCGTGCCCGTCACGGCGGTGCCCGGGTGCTGTGCGGCGGTCAACGCTCTGGTGCTTTCGGGTCTGGATACCAGGCGCTTCCTGTTTGAAGGCTTTTTAGAGGGGAACGACAACAGCCGCAAAGCCGCCTTAGAGGAGCTTGCTTCCGTTTCCCGCACCATGATTTTCTACGAAGCTCCCCACCGTCTGCGGCAGACCCTTTCCCTGATGGCCGAGATTTTCGGGCAGGAGCGGCGGGTGGCCCTCTGCCGGGAAATGACCAAGCTGAATGAGGAGGTCCTCCGGACCACCCTTGGCCGTGCAGAGGAATTCTACAGAACCACCGAGCCAAGAGGCGAATATGTGCTGATCGTAGAGGGCAAAAGCAGGGCGGAAGGCCGGTTCTTCCACAGCATGACGGTCAAGGAGCATGTGCAGTTCTATATGGACGGCGGCATGAGCCGTATGGATGCCCTCAAGGCGGTCGCTAAGGACCGGGGCGTGGGCAAGGCCCAGATCTACAAGGAGTTTCTGGAATAAGCTCCTTTTCCGGGAGAAGGACTGCCGGCTTTCCTTGAAAAACAGGGAAAACCGCCCCTTCTGCCCACCCCAAACACACCGGAGGTAGAGAAAATGACCGAATCCTACGATTTTTCGGAATGCAGACTGTGTCCCAGGCGTTGCGGTGCCGATCGGACAAAAGGCAGGGGCCTTTGCGGTGTAGGACAAAGCCTGAAAATCGCCAGAGCCGCCCTGCATTTCTGGGAGGAGCCCTGCATTTCCGGAGCGGAAGGCTCGGGCACGATCTTTTTTTCGGGGTGTCCCCTTCGCTGTGTTTTTTGTCAGAACAAAGAGATCAACAGCGGAAAGGGCAAGGAAATTTCCGCCCGACGGCTTCAGGAGATCTGCTTTGAGCTGAAGGCAAAGGGAGCAACCAACATCAATCTGGTAACGCCCACCCATTTTGCCCCTCAGATCAGAGAGGCCCTTTTGCCCATCAAAAAAGAACTGCACCTGCCCGTTGTGGTGAATACCGGCGGCTACGATACGCCGGAGCAGTTGGGCTTTTTTGAAGGGCTTGCTGACATCTATCTGCCCGATTTCAAGTTTGGGACACCCGAAGAGGGAGCAGAATTTGCCCATGCGCCCGACTATGAAAGAGTGGCGGAAGCCGCTCTTTCGGAAATGCACCGGCAGGTGGGAAATCCGGTCTTCGACCGGCGAGGGATGCTTCAAAAAGGAGTGCTTGTACGGCATTTGATTCTTCCCTCCCGGCGCAAGGAAAGCCTTGCCGCTCTCAAACGGCTGGGAGAACTGTTCCGGAAAGAGGAGATCCTTCTTTCGGTCATGAGTCAGTTTTCCCCCCTGCCGGGTGCAGAACCGCCCCTTCACCGGCGGATCACCACTTTTGAACAACAGAGCGTAACATCCTTTGCCGAAGAGCTCGGATTTGAAGGCTATTTTCAGGAGCGCAGCTCCGCTTCGGAAGAGTATATTCCGCCCTTTGACCTGTCCGGTGTGTAAGCCCTCTCTGCATTCTCCCTCCTTTTTCTGAATTTTCTATCCCTGAAAAGGCAACCTGAAAAGAACAGTGGGAATTTTAAAAAATTCAGAAAGATTTTTTTAAAATCCCCGACGGCCTTGGTCTTGACGGCTTTCAGCCGTCATTTTGGATGGGGCTGCAAAAAACTCGA
>ERZ857757.758-NODE-758-length-30674-cov-7.540187_pt1 | contig 30674 bp, 14 predicted proteins | sample MGYA00519764_ERZ857757 | MGnify/ENA primary metagenome ERZ857757 (study PRJEB31778, sample SAMEA3449359) | human gut metagenome | biome: human gut; feature: human-associated habitat; material: faeces | place: United Kingdom | collected 2010/2012 ... | reverse complement strand
GGTCTGCTTTTGGTTACTTTTCGCAGAGGCGAAAAGTAACAGAAAAACGTCCTTTTTAATGACTTTTCGGGAAAAGTCAAATTTCCCTAAGAGCCTCATTCCAAACTTTTCTCGCTTTTCCGGAAAAGCAAATGCCGCCCGATGGTAACCTATCAGGCGGCACAATTTAAATTCTTTTGCCCCACTTTTTTTAAAGAAAAGTGGGTAGGTTGCAAGGGGTCCTTGCATTCGCTAATCAGATCTTAAACACGCCAAATGCGTCAAGTACCGAAGAGATGAGAATCAATACAATAAAAATCGGAGCAATATACTTGATAACCACCGAGAAAAGCTTCTTGCCCTTGAACTTTACACCGTCGGTCTCTACTTCATCGATAAGCATTTTCGGCTTGATGACATAGCCGACAAAAATGCAGGTAAACAAAGCTACAATCGGCATAAGCACGCTGTTGCTGATAAAGTCAAAGAAATCGAGGAACTGCATACCGATAATCTTGATATTGCCGAGAAGCCCATATCCTAACGAAGAAAGAAGTCCCAGCGCTACCGAGAACACAAATACGGCAATGCAGGCTGGAATGCGTTTCATCTTAAACTTGTCACATACGATCGACACAACCGTTTCCATCAGCGAAATAGACGAAGTAAGCGCCGCAAACAACACCATGACAAAGAACGCAATACCGATAAACGTTCCGCCCGGCATGCTTTCAAAAACCTTAGGCAGGGTGACAAACATCAGACTCGGGCCTTTTCCGAGCGCTTCGGGCGTACCGCCGGAAAATACAAATACGGCCGGAATGATCATGAGACCTGCAAAAAAGGCGATACCGGTATCGAATATCTCAATCTGTCTGACCGAAGATTCGAGGTTCACGTTCTTTTTCATATAGGAGCCGTACGTAATCATAATACCCATGGCAAGCGACATGGAATAGAACAACTGCCCCATAGCGGCAAGAACAGTCTTTACGGAAAACTTCTTGAAATCAGGAAGCAGATAGTAGCGCACGCCATCCATGGCGCCCGGCAAAAACATGGCATAAACAGCAATCACCACCGACAAAACCACAAGGATTGGCATCATGACCTTGCTGACGTTTTCAACGCCTTTTTCAACGCCGCACATAACGACGATTGCCGTGATTCCGATAAACACCAAGAACCAGATGATCGGCGACGCTGTCTGAGTAATGAAATTACTGAAATAATTGTCATTCACCGTGTTTGGCGCGTCGCCGCTGATAAAGGCAAACAAAAATTTGGTCACCCAACCGCCGATAACGGAATAATACGGCAAAATAATGGCCGGAACAATAGCGGCAAGATAGCCGACAAACGAAAACCGTTTATCAAGGCTTGCAAACGCACCGATCGCACTGAGTCTGGTTTTTCTTCCCAAGGCAATTTCAGCCGCCATAAGCGCAAAACCAAACGTGATCGCAAGGATGATGTAGACCAATAGGAAAATACCGCCGCCGTACTTTGCGGCAAGATACGGGAATCTCCATATGTTGCCAAGTCCTACCGCAGAGCCTGCCGCGGCAAGCACAAACCCGATCTTTCCGGTAAAATTGCTTCTGTTCTGTTCTGACATTCTTTTTCCACCTTTATTTGTTATTTTAACAAAAGTCTTTTGATATTTTACCACATTTTTCCGATTCTTGCAATACCTATTGCAAAGAAACGGCAAAAAAACACAAAAAAACGTGCATTTTCAACAAAGTTCGGACAGTTTTCGGCTTTTGCAAAAATTGTCTGCCTTGCAGGAAAGAGCACGACTGTTCATAAAAGATAAATTCAGCTTATCATAAAACACAGTTTTACAACACGAAAAGACAGCCGCCGCAAAAATGCGGCGGCTGTTGTTATGCTAAACCGGAAACCGGAAAACTCATACAAAAGGAGAATGAATGAGAAAAATGATTGAAAAGGAGAGAGAAGATCTCCGGTTTATGCCGTAAGGGAATTGGTTCGCCTAGGAACTTATTTCACGTCAAGGCGTTATCCGAGAAGCTTATCGATATATTCCTTGTTGCTTTCATAGGCCTCGCCGCCAGCGTCACGGACCTTTTCAGCCGCTTCTTTCAACGAGCTCTTCATGGCGTCTCCATACAGTGTAAAGGCACAGCCATTAGCAGGATTTGCGTATTTTGCATAGGAACGAACGACAAGGCGGGTCGCAATATGTTCATCCGGAATGCCGGTGCATACGGCGGCAAAGACGATATTTCCATCAGCGTTATCATACTGACGGTCGATGTTTTCGGCCTTGCTGTATGCTTTTCCGTATACGTAGAGGTTTCTGTTTGCATCGGGTGCTTTGCAAGCAAAGGTCAATTCGTTGTTGCCAAGTACATCTTCTCTTGCCACAATGAAACCGTATTCGTTAAAATACTCTCTCAAATTCGCGGAAACCGAAGCGAAGAAACGCATGCCGTTAATGTTGTCCGCACCGCTGCGAATGCCGACCTTGTCGGTATCCATGAACGGAGCCGAGTAGAAGCTATCATCCCACACAGCATAGACCGTAAGATCGCCCGTCAGGTCAACTTCCTTTATCACTTCCGTTGCATCTGCATCCGGCGTGAGCGCCCAGCCGATAAAACGCAGTCCGTCTGCTTCAGGGCGTTCATCTTTCAAGAGATAACCGGTTCCGGCACCGCGTCCGGTATCGGGGGATACTTCCTTGATAATATCCACAACATCTGCATATTCTTCGGGAATATTGGTGTCATATTTGACCGTCAGGATACCGTCGCGGTATACGCGGATATAATCGATATAGGTATCACCGGAATAATTGACCATGTTCGGGTCGATCGCAAAACCGTAGATCGGTCTGCCCTCGTTTCCGTTGACAAACCACGGGGTTGCCCAACCGGAGCTCGGCGTGTTTTCCATATCCAGTTCATAGATATGATATTCATTATCGTTGATGAGCGTGTGCTGCCAACTGCCGATCTGGCATGCCTTTCCGCCGTAAATGTAGCCATTGGCATTGTTTGCGGCGAAGAAGTAGAAGCTGGCAAGACCGGTATCCGGCTTTTTCAAGTTGATGTCCGTGACATCTTCAACTGCAAGAGAGGTATCGGTCACGTCAAAACCGCTCACGATCTTATACGAATACTGGATGATATTGTATTCCTTGGAGTCAAAGCTTTCCGCCTGACGGAAGAACACACGCGCGTCAGACGCATATTTGTTTGTCCGATACTGACGCAGATGTAATACGTTTCTGCCCTCGTCCTCGATATTTTCGGTATAACGGAACTTATTCGTGCCGTTCGGAGCGGCATCGCCGTCGTAAACATAGCCCATTGCGGAGACGTTTGAATTCTGATAGTAGGCGGTGAATTCCATACCGCTTACTTTTTCCGCGCCTGCCGCGTCAAGCTTTTCGCCCGCCTTAAACTTCAATCCGGACGGTGCGTTATACCAGACAAGGAAGTTTTCCGTTTTAAAGCCGCACTCTTGTGCTGTCGGGAAAGTAAAGCCGTCTGCCGCGGTGGTCGTGTAGACATTCGTTCCGTCGGTAAAGGTAATCTTCTCGCCTTTGACGGCATAGAGCGAAATATCTTTATAGGCAAGCGAAACGGAAGTGACCGCATCGCCGCCCAGCGTTTCGGAAAAGCCGGTGGCATCCTCCGGCAAGAGCGAAGAGTCAACCGTGTAAGCGCTTTCCGCCGGGTCAACGTATTTTTCAGCAAGCACGGTTTCACCGTCCTTGGAATAGTACGTCACTTTATAATACGGAATGGTGCTGATATTGTCAATATAGAAGAATTTACGGCCGGTATTTTCAAGGTAAGCGGCATACGATCCATAGTAATTGCCGTTTGCACCGCCGATACGGATTTCCTTGACATCATCGCTGCCATAGGGATTTTTGCTGCCGATGATCGTCTGAGTCTCGTGTCTCCACACGCCGTCAGTAGACGCGACATTTGCCCAAGGTTTTCCGTCGTTGTTGACAAGGATATAGCCGCCGTTGTTGGCCAAGCGGTCATATGCATAGGCAATCGGACGGTCTGCCTCGATAGCCGGTGAAAAATCGTTTACCGGATAGATGTAGTTGAATTTCCAGATGGTATAGATGGCATTCGCCGATGTGTTGATACCGTCTTTCAGGTCATTTGTACCGAATTCCCAAGCATTGGTGCAGCGGAAATAATCGGACAGTGTGAAGTTTTCACCGAAATTCTCAAAGCCGAAGCCATCCGGCGTGCCGGTATAGGTATTCAAGCCGGGTTTCCATTTTTCGCCGTTGACAAAGTTAACTTCGAGCGTTTTTCTGCCGTCGGAAAAATCAGCGGCAAAGGTGATTTTTCCGGAATAGCCGGCCGATGTGACGGTTGCCGACATTTTATCCTCGGAGACGGTATAGGTTGCTTCGGAATATCCCACGTCGATCTGCCACTCGACCGCTTCCGAAGAAGTAACGGTAAAGTTAGTTCCGGTCGTACCGGGATAGATAAGGGATTCTGCCGTAAAGCCGGATTCCGACTTCACCGCGGCGCTTTCCGAATAGGTTTCGGCTTCTGCACCCGTTTCGACAGCTTCAAGGGATAGCGCGGAAGCGCCGAACGTGAACAGCATTGCCGCAAGGATGCTTGCAAGTGCTTGTTTCATGATAGTTCTCCTTATAATTTATTTTTCAGCATTTCTGCCGGAATACTATTTGATTTCGACCGTAACGTCGTCTACCAAGAAAGCGGACGCACCGTCTGCGGTGAATTTGCTCCATATCTGGAAACAGTCGTCTTTGGAGGGAATATAGTTTTCGGGAATGGTGTATTCGCAGGTAACTGTCTGCCAACCGGTATTACTGTTCTTATTGCCGGCAGACGGGCGCGTATGATCCTTGACGTTGATACCGTCTGTGCCGTAGATCAGGTTATCGCTGATAACAGCATTGGTGTATTCCGTCTGCTTGCGGCTGAGCATAGGCGAGATCCGGTAGGTGATCTTATAGGTAGCGCCGCGCTTGAAGTTCATGTACACATTAAAGTAGGTATAGTAGTTTCCGTCGCTTGTGCAATAAACCGACCAGACAGTCTTATCCTTGTTGACCGGATCCGCAATCGTATTGATTGAGATATATCCGGGCGCACTCACGGTGACACCTTCCGGCATTTCGCTGCTTCCCGTCAAGTGCTTGACTTCAACCGCTTTTTCCGGAACAGCCGCCTCAGCCTTTTTCAGCTGCGCGTCGATATAAGGCTTTGCTTCTTCTTTGGTAAGACAACGGAAATAATCCACCTGGAACGGGTCGGTAATTCCGTCGAACGGGTCAAAGCGAAGTCGGGTGATCGTTCCTCTGAATTCAGCCTTGGTGGAAAGGTCAAACGCCACTTCGACGATATCGCCGTCTTTCAAGCCCTCTGACAGATAGTTGCCGTTAAAGCACTGTGCCGCATTCACGCCTTTGCCGTTTACACCAAAGAACAGTTGCGGAATTCCCGACCAGTACTTGTTGGTCATGGTCTTGGAATCATACACAAGTCCGACAACGATATAAGCATAATCTTCTGCGTCGAAATTGACGTCAATGCTGATAGCCGGGTCGCCGTTGGCCGGTTCAACGTTCAGCTTCCCTCCGCTGAGGAAACCTTGACCGTTGCCAACACTCCATCCGCCCATATAACCGGGGATATCAAACTCCCATTGATTGGGTTTCATGGCGGCAATCTGTGCAGCCTGTTCGTCGTCAGCAGATTGGATATTTAAAACGCCGTTCTGTTCGGTATAAGGATAGCCGAGAAGTTCCGCAAGCTTTTTAATACGGAATACCGGCAGTCCGTCGCGTAAGGTAAAGGTGTAGCCGAGTTTTTCTTCTTTTCCGTCAACAAACGCGCTGTCACTGCCCACACGGAACACAAGCGTTTTGTCCGTCGGGGTATGGAGTGTGAGTTTTCCGTCGCCGTCAAAGCGGGAGTATTCGTAGAATAGGCACAGCGCAGAGTAGAAGCCCTTGCCTCTTGCTTCGCCGACCACTTCATAATCGCCGTCTGCGGCAAACGTCGGCTTGAACGAAAAGGCAAGTTCTGTGCCGTTGACGGCAATCGCCGGAACTTTCTTGGCCGTATCTTTCGGTTTCAGGAATTCGATCAGTGCAATTTCAAATGTGCCGGGCGCCGTCATCGGGTCAAAACGGAGATTGACGATGCGATCCTTATAGGTTTTCATCTCAGAAAGATCAGCATACAGATCCACCCATTCACCGGCTTTTTTGATGTCGATGAGTTTGACCTTATCGTAATTCCATGTGCCGTCGTTGTTCGTTAAGAAGAACAGTTCTGCCTGGCAGGTAGCGCTTGCTTTCATGCGGACATGGAAGATTGGTGCGTCCTCGGCATTAAAGGCCTGGAAGTTCACTGCCTTGATAGCAGGGTCGATACCCGGCGCCGTGCCGGAAATGACGCCGCCGTCCGTGCTGTAATCTTCAAATCCGTGCGAGCGTTCCCAGAACAGCGCGCCGTCCTCGCCCATGTCATACCGGCGCACAACCGTCATATCGTCCGGGGAGAGTGTATCGGATGCCACTTCGTCGCTTTCAAAGCGATACCGGCGGATCGGCGTGGAATCCGTCACATACGTGCGGCAAACACGCGCTTTCTGCGCTTCGGTCGGTCTGACGTCAAGAGCGGTGTGGTCCGTCGTATCCTTTGTAAAGGTCTTGCGGATGTTTTCCAGATAATCAAAGCCGGTCGATTCGGTCGGGAATACGTACGTTCCCTCGGAAAATTCGTTCCAGGTCGAAACAAACACGGTGTTGTCGCGCCAGGTACCGGTATGAAGCGCCGAAAGCTCTTTCTTCATGCTTTCGCAGACTGAAAGATGTCCTTCGGGCGTGATAAGATCGGAACGGCGGTCGTTTCGTCCGATGTCGTTGAAGCCGATGGAAACGGTCGGGATATGATGCGTGCCGAGCGTTTGCGCCTTTTGCAGATTGCTTTCGTTGCAGTCAATCTGATATTCGGCAGACGAACCGTCCCTGCCCCAGTGGTAGCCATAGGTGGCCGTATCGATTCCGTACGAAGCATACAACTTGTACAAATCGTCCGTCACCTTGCTCTGGGCGCTGAACAGAAGAATAAGACCGTCATAACCCATTTCTTTTAATTCTTTGTCCATGAACTCAACCGCCTTGCGGCTGCCGCCGTCGTTGGCAAAAGATTTATTGAAACGGTTAGCATCCCAGATAGTAAGTACAGCCTTATTGTCAAGGCGCGCATAGCGTTCATCTGAGAAATAGTACTCTTTCCAGTATTTCCATAAGTATTCCTTAAACTGTTCAAAGCTTCCCACATCGCCGTAGTTGTTTTCCCACATGATACAGAAGTCAAGCATGTCGCTGTACCGGGCGTTCATATATCCGTCGTGCAGAGCGCTGTAAGAGGTTCTCATTTTCTTGATCGGAGCAGTTGTGTCGGCATACGGCGCATACCAGCAGATATGCATGAAATCAATGCCGTGCTCGACCATCCATTTGATCTCCCAGTCTGCCGTTTCGGGCAAACCGTCGTCATAATAGCCAAGATACGGGGTGAATTCCTCAAAGGGGCTGACCGCGTCCCAACCCTCATAGGCGGTGTTATCGCGCCAGAGCGAGCAGACGTTCATACCGATGTTATAACCGTCGTCACGCGCGCTTACCGGTTCTGCCGGATAATCATCATGTTCGATGACCGGTGCTATGCTCACATCGTCAAACCAAAGGACAGCATCCTTATCCGGAGCAAAACTTACGGTTACGCCGTCAACAAACGGAGCAGATACGGAAACGGTCGCACGTTGCTTGCCGTTGATCTTGATAACGGCGGTTCCGGCCGACAGGTCGCCTTCAATCCGTAAGCACTGCCATACGTTTTCGGTATAGGTATGAAGTTTTGTATCGCCTGCCATAAACGCGCCGTCTGACGTGCGGATTTTCAACACTTCGTTTCCGGCGCCGGTAAGCGTCACAGACGCGCCGTCCGCCTTTTCCGGCAGGAGCAAAAACGTTTCAAACGCAAATTTTCCGCCTACGGCATTGAACGAGGTCTCCGCGCTTGCCGCTTTTCCGGCAGACGCGACCATTTTTGCACTGAACAGGTCGCTTCCAACCTGAGAAAGCATTTTTTCGACTGTCACAGTTCCCTCGGTCGTCCATTCAGCCGGCGCTTTTCCGTCAAAGCCGTCAATTGCGAGAAAATGCTCGTTGATCGGGTAGTTTTTATTCAACATCGCATACTTGACAGAGAACATGGCCGTGCCTTTTTTCTCTGTTCCGAATGTAATGCGGCTTACCGTATCGCCGGAAAGTGTAACAGTTTCGGTCTTTTTACCGTTAATGACGGCATAGGCGGTCTTTTTGTCCAGATCTAGCTGGAACACTACAAAGAACCGGCTGGTCTCCGACGGTTTGACCTCCCATTCGGTCGTCGCTTCGGTTTTGCCGGCAAGAAGCCAACGACCGTTCTTGACCGAAAGTTTCAATGCATTCTTATTGCCGTCGGAAAAAGTGATATAGGCGCATCCTTCGTCGCTTTCTGCGTTGAAAACGGTTTCAAACGTCAGAAGTCCGTCGCTCTCCGCGTTGAAGTCACGGAAGATCGCCGTGTGCGCTTTGTCGGAAATATCATAGAAAGTCGGGCGTTCATAGCCGCTGAAATTGGAGAGATCGAACCGGTTATCGTATTTCCAGCCGTTGGCAATGCCAGTCATCATGCCGCTCATTTTGGGGCAATCGATAATGGCATAGGCGTCGGAATAGGAACGCGCGCCCTCCTTGAACGTTTTGGAAACGCGCTTGGAGCTGTCGGCAACACGAACGATCATGGCCGCGATCTCACAGCGAAGCAGGCTCGAATCCGGCGCAAAGGTTCCGTAATCATCATTACCGGTCAAGATTCCTGCGCGGTAGAGCATGAGAAGCTTTTCGGCATACGGCGCGTTTTTGGCAACATCCGGAATGCTGTCGAGCGTGTTGACTGCCGGAAGATTTCCGCAAGCGTCAGCTAAAAGTTCAGCCATCTGCGCACGCGTAATCGTCTGCTCCATGGAAGTAAACATGTTTTCTTTCATAATACCGTTCTGCAAAGCATAGGCAACATACGGCGCATACCATTCGCCGGCACTTTCGGGAAGCGCGGTTCCGTGCAAGATCTGATGAATGCGGACAGCAACCGTTACGCCCTCTGCCGCCGTCAGTGTTCCGTTCGGCGAAAAGGTGGTCTCGCTGTCGCCTTTCATAAGGCCGAATTCGTAGACATCTTTCACGCTGGTTTCGTACCACGAACCTTTTTCCAGATCGGTAAACAGGTTATCGGGGTAGGCGGCGCTTTTGGAGAAATCCGCCGAAGCGGTAAAACCAAACGCGGCGCTTGCCGTAATAGCAGCCAAAAACAAAGCGGCTTTTCGTCCGAAATGTCCTTTTTGCATGGTCATAATCCTTCTTTCTTTATAATGTTTGCGGCTTTGCCGTGTCAAGCATACACAGAAGCCGGTCGATATAAGCGGTAATCTTTTCGGGATCGGTTTCAAAATCCGTAAAACTGCCGGCTATCATTTTTGCCATCCGCTCCGCCGCAGAAGCGGAATCGGGGCGCTTGGAAAGTTCATGCAGCAGTTCCCAAATCTCGCAGCCTTCGATCGTCGCAAGCGCACGGTTCGACAGGATAAAATCCGGTTTTTCGCGGTCGGGATAGACGATAAACCCGTCGCCCTTGAAGCGTGCCTCGGGAGCGGTCGTGTAAATTCCCTCGCCCCAATGGTTGAAGCCCCAGTGCAAAAAGCCGCTTGCCTTGGCCGAAAAGCAGGCAATATACATAAGACAGCTGTATATTTGCGGCGCATCAATGAATTTTCTCAGCCATTCCGGTTCTTCGGGAAAACAACAGCTGTATACATAGTATTCTCTGCCCTTTTCCAACCGGTCGCGGTAAAAGCACGGTTCTTCGTCGAAAATATCGATTCGGGGAACGGGAATTTCGCATTCATCGTCCAACGCATGAGCAATATTTCGCAAATAGATCGCCTCAGAGCACGGCACATTCGGCAGTTCGCGCCGGGCAATTTTCCGTACCCACAGCCACGAATCGGTTTTGTTTGGTTCGTCCTGCAAATGCGCCGCAAGCATGTGCGTTTCGCCGCGTTCTGCAAAATGGCGGTACAGCGCACGGTACAGGCACGAAAGATAATTTTCCGCACTGCCGTCGCCATCCGTAATCGCAAAATCGACGGGATTTCCCGCTTCGTCAAGTCCCTTAACCGCATTACCGGTTTGTCCGGCCACAAACGAGGGAATGACGATCTGCTTGTAGGAACCGTTTTTCAGCATGATATCCAAATATCGGTCAAGAAGGGAAAAATCAAAATGCCATGTGTCCGCACCCGTCCTTTTACTGCCGGACAGCCATAAAAGTTCGGTCAAGCCCTCGATGCGCAAAACGTTTATGCGAAGCTTTTTCTGCGCTTCGGCAAGCTTGGCAAGCCACGTTTCCCATTCTTTGCCGTATCGCTCGTACGGATACAGCTCATCTTCTTTTGTACCCGATGCACGTGCGTCCGACAGAGGAAAATAGATGCGCGTCTGCGACCAGTACTCATGCGAAAAGGCGGAATCTTTCGGTTCACATAACGCCGTTTGGTGAACACAAAGCGTAATGTACGCCGAAAAGTCGCCGTTTGTGGTATGTACGGTGAACTTTATACGGCTTGTTCCGGTTTTTGCCGCAAGCGACGTTTCAAACACAAGCACAAAAGGTTGTGTGACATTGGCCGGAACATGAGTTTCGATTTTTTCGGACAGAATGTCCGGATATGGCAAACCGTCGGCAAAGGAAATAAAGTCCTGCAAATAGCTTATAGCACGTACACCGTCCGGCACTCCCTCAAACTCCGCCGACTGGATATCAAAACACTTCATGCTGTCGCGCAAGCAGAAAAAGCCGGAAGAATGCATGTTTTTCGCCGTGTGCAGACAAAGCTCCGCCGTATCACCCTTTTCCATCATGCTGTGTTTAAAAACGCTCCAAGCCGCGTTTTTACACCAGGAATTCATAGTCATCATAATGAGTTCACCATTTTATAAGAGATCTTTCTCGCACTTTGCCGCAAGTTCGCCCATCTGATCGACAATCAGCTTCTGATAAGGCGTCACCCGCTTGGGATCGCAGCTGCGCGAAAATTCTTCCATTGTCACACCGATCTTGTTTAAGTAATACTTGGCTGTGCACGGATAAGCCGGGCTTTCGGTAAAGCCGCACATGCTGAGCACATTGGATACCATTTCTGCTTTTTGCGGCTGTTTGTCAAAATTATCGCATAACCACGCAATCAATCTCGGGTGGAAATTTGCCATAATGCCCGAATAGCCTGCCGCACCATCCTGCAACGAATGCAAGAGCGTCTGAATGTTGGCATTGAACAGCTTAAAGCCGGTTCCCTGGACCTGCTTCAACCGTTCCGTAAGAAGCTCCGGATCACAGCAAGTGTCCTTGCTGAAACGGAATCTTCCGGTCTTAATGCACCAATCAAGAATTTCCGGCGTTAAAAGTCGTTTGTACGGTACCGGGCATTCGTAGATGCCAAGCGGTATGTCCGACTGAATGCCGTCAAGAACCCGATCGGCATTTTCTTTCCATACCTCGTCGCCGTCATTGTGCAGGTCGAACCGGTTAGTGACAAGCACGACCGCGTCCACACCGGTTTGCGCCATCGCGTTGATTTCTTCGGTCTGCTCGCTTATAGAATTGCCGCAATGCCCGGAGGCCACCACGGACATCCGTCCGTCTGCCGCTTGTACGACGCATTCCGCAAGCTTTACCCGTTCGGCAAGCGACAGATACATCATCTCGCTCGACTGGCAGACTGCGAAAATACCGTTACAGCCGGTTTCCGCATAAAACTCCGTCAATCGCTTTACAGCGTCGTAATCGATATCGCCGTCTTTTTTGTACGGCGTTATCATGGTGGGGAAAACCCCGTTTTTTACCTCTCTTGTTGTCATACAATACACCTCATCCTTTTTGTCTCTATTTTCCTACATTTCTCATAAAATTCCGATATTCAAGCATGTTTTTACCGTATTTTTCCTTGAAGATTCCACGGAAAAAGCTTTCGTTCTCATATCCCACACTGCCAATGATCTCACTGACCGAAAGATCCGTATCTGCCAAGAATTTGGACGCCACATAACAGCGTTTTTCCTGCAACAGTTTGGAAAGCGGCTTGCCGTAAATTTTTGCAATGAGACTTCTCGTATAGGCCGCAGAATAGCCAAGCTGTGAGGCAAGCGCTTCAACGTTTGCGTCTTTCAGGTTCCGTTCGATATAGTCTTCGGTAATACGTTTGACCGTTTCAATTTTTCCGGATTCCGGCAGCGACTCTTTCATGAACACGATAGCCGCGGCAACCTCAGCTTCTGTCGGAATCGAGGGCGCCGCGCCATGCCGCGAAACGGCAATGGCGGCCGCAGCAGACGCGTTTCTTAAAGCCTTTTCCACATTGCCGTGCGCGGCGATCCCGGCGATGAAATAACCGGTAAACGTATCGCCGGCGGCTGTTGTGTCCACGGTTTCCGCCAAAAAGGCCGGTTGATAGATCTCCGCATCTTTCTGATAAAAAATACTGCCCTTTTTCCCGAGCGTCAGAACCACTTTCAATTCCGGATAGCGTTCGCCGAAATATTTCAAGCTGATCTCCGGTTCTTTGCAGCCGGAAAGTGTTTCTGCTTCGATTTCATTTAATATAAGGTAGGAAAGTTTATTGAAATCGATCTTTTCGATATTTTCGTTGCAGGGGGAGGGATTCAAAACGATGCAAAGCCCTTTTTCATACGCTTTTTCCACAATATAATCCACGGCATTCAATTCGTTCTGCAGCAGAATGATATCGCCGCGCTCGAAGTGCGAAAGCGTTTCATCCGCAAATTTCGGCGTGATTCTCGCGTTTGAACCGGGATATATAAAAATCGAATTATCGCCGTGTGCACTCACCTGAATAATCGCATGACCGTTTTTCCCGTCCACACGCTTGACTCCCGACACGTCCACACCGCTGCTTTTCAGTAGTTCCAACAGCAAATCGCCGTCCTCGCCGATACAACCGGCATGGCAGACCTCGCCTCCGGCTCTTGCAAGAGCGATGGACTGATTCAATCCTTTTCCGCCCGGAAAAACATTCATTTTATCACTTGTTTCGGTTTCGCCTACCGCAACGATATGATCCATGGAATAGACGATATCGATATTGCATGAGCCAAAATTGAGTATTTTCACTAAAATTACACGCCTTTTATTTGTTCTTTACTATATATTATCACGTTTTTAAACAAATGAAAAGAGCGAATTCGCTCCAAAAACAGACCAAATTGCACATTTTGGAAGAAATTGGTGTCAAATCTTTGTACAAAATAGCCGAAAAGAAACGAAAACCCAGAAATAAAAAATCTGTCGAAAAAATACTTGTATTCTTCACAGAATAGTGTTATAATGGAATAAGTTTATGGATAAACAGGAGATTTTCCCATGACAACCGAAAATATGACGCAGATTTGCGAAAAAATCCGCCGTTTAAAAAAGGAAAAGGATTTTCTGATCTTAGCGCATCTGTATGAAGATTTAGCCGTACAAAAAATCGCCGACTTCTGCGGCGACAGTTTTGAACTTGCCAAACGCGCAAAAGCTTCCGACGCCAAGAACATTCTTTTTTGCGGCGTTCGCTTTATGGGCGAAAGCGCCAAAATCCTTTGTCCCGAAAAGCGAGTCTTTCTTCCCTGCCCTGACGCAGGCTGCGCCATGGCCGACATGGTAAGCGCCGCCGATGTACGCGCCTTAAAGGAACAGCATCCGGACGCGGCGGCAGTCTGCTACATCAACTCCTCCGCCGAAACCAAGGCGGAATGCGATGTCTGCGTCACATCATCGAATGCGCTTGGCATTGTGCGTTCTTTAAAGGAAGAAAAAATTCTCTTTGTGCCGGACAAAAACCTTGGCGCTTATCTTGCCGCTCTTATTCCCGAAAAGACGTTCCTTTTACATAGCGGCTATTGTCCGGTACACGAACATATCACCATGGATATGGTAAAAAAGGCACGCCTTGCCCACCCGGACGCCGCCCTTCTCGTTCATCCGGAATGCGAGCCGGACGTGGTAGCCGCCGCCGATTTTGCCGGCAGTACTTCGGGCATTATCCGCACCGCCAAGGAATCGGACGGGAAAGAATTCATCATCGGAACGGAAAAAGCCGTTTGTGAAAGACTGCGCGAAGAATGTCCGGACAAGGCGTTCTATCTGCTTTCCGAAACGCTTGTATGCAAAGATATGAAAAAGACATCGCTTGACGATGTTTACCGTATTCTGTGTGAACCGGACACATCGCATGAAGTAACGCTTGACGCACGCACCGCCGCACTTGCCGCCGGTTGTTTGGACCGTATGATGAATGCGGCACAGGAGATGAGAAAATGAGAAGATACCTTTTCAGCCACGAAAACGTAAAAAACGAACAGGAAAATTATGACGCCGTCATAGTCGGCGGCGGATTAGCCGGCTTATACTGCGCCCTGTGCCTTGACCCCAAATACCGTATTGCGATCGTTGTCAAAGGCGAGATCGACGGCGGAAGTTCTTGGCTTGCCCAAGGCGGTATTGCCGCTGTCACAACGCCTACCGACTGTTTTGAGGATCACATTCGCGATACATTAATCGCCGGAGCCGGTCATTGCAACGAAAAGGCTGTCCGGGTGCTTGTCACCGAGGGACCGGAGGTCATCCGCGACATGATGAATCTTGGCGTTCCGTTCGACCGCGACGAAAACGGCGATATCATCGTCACACGCGAGGGAGGCCACTGCTGCCGGAGAATTCTTCACTGCGGCGGCGACGCGACCGGCAAGCTCATGACCAAGACGCTGGGCGAAGTTGTGGCGACACGGCCGAACATCACAGTGTTCTGGCACACATTTTTAGTCGATGTGCTCACCGATAAAGACGGCACAAGCGGCGTTGTGGTAAACGACGGCACAGGCGACAGAGTTATCTTCTCGCGCAATGTGGTTCTTGCTACCGGCGCGATCGGTCAGCTCTACAAATACTCTACCAACCCAATCGGCGCAACCGGCGACGGAATTGCCGCCGCGCTTCGCGCCGGAACACCCTGCAAGGATATGGAATTCGTTCAGTTTCATCCCACCGCTCTTGCCGTGGGGGTGGATAAGGGAAGAATGTTCCTCATTTCCGAGGCGGTTCGCGGCGAAGGAGCGGTTTTACGCAACAGCGCCGGCGAGGCATTCATGTACAACAAGCATTCGCTCCGCGACCTTGCGCCGCGTGACATTGTAACGCGCGAGATCTTGAAAAACATGGCGCTTACCGGCGATTCGGTCGTCTATCTTGACGTTTCGGACATGGATGAAGCATTTTTCTCTAAGCGCTTTCCGACCATTTTCGAGAAATGTCGTTCGCTTGGCATAAATGTGCCGTATGATCACATTCCGGTTCATCCGACCGAACACTACTTAATGGGCGGCATCAAGACCGATTTACATGCGCGTACCGCCATTTCCGGCCTTTATGCCTGCGGAGAAGTCGCCTGCACCGGCGTACAGGGCGCTAACCGGCTGGCAAGCAACTCCACGCTCGAATGCCTTGTATTCGGCAGACGCGCCGCACGTGCCATCAACGCCGATTTCCGCCCGCTTACGGGACAGCCGCTCACACTTCCGGAAGAAACCGAATGCTTTGACGCGGCGTGCGTATCCGACAGTGAGATTGACGCGGATATCGCTTTTATGAAAGAGCTTATGACAAAAAATGTCGGCGCTCTGCGTCACACCAAAGAATTGGAATACGCCCGATGCGAGCTTGACCGCGTTTACGACAAATACCGCCGCATGCGCCTTGAAACCGTCAAGCAATATACCGTTTTCAACGCGGCTGTCGCCTCCACCGTCATCGCCGACAGTGCCTGCAAACGCAAGGAAAGTATCGGTTCGCACTATATCGTTGACTAAAAACACTGAATTCCGGAGGAATCTCTCATGTATTTATTGAATAATCCGCAAGTGGAACAGATCATTACGCTTGCCCTAAATGAAGATATCGGAACAGGCGATATCACCACCCTTTCGACCATTCCTGCCGACAAAACAGCCACCGGGCGTTTTGTCGCCAAAGAAGATATGATTCTTTGCGGTGTTGCCCTTGCCGAACACATTTTCAAGCGTGTTGACCCGTCCATCCGCTTAGAAGCCAACTTCAACGACGGCGACGCCGTAAAAAAAGGCGACGTGATCGCCGTCGTTTCAGGCAATGCCCAGAACGTGCTCACCGGCGAACGCACGGCGTTGAACTTCATGCAGCGCCTAACCGGCATTGCCACGCGCACGCATGCGTCGGTTGCCGAAATTGCCGGAACAAAAGCCAAAATCACCGACACACGCAAGACCACGCCGGGGCTGCGGGTGTTGGAAAAATACGCCGTTCGCGTCGGCGGCGGCACCAACCACCGTTTCAATCTTGCCGACGGCGTTCTCATCAAAGATAACCATATCGCCGTTTCCGGCGGCATTAAAAACGCCGTTAAAAACGCACGCGCCGTCATTCCCCACACGCTGAAAATTGAAGTGGAAGTCGAGACAAAAGAACAGCTTTCCGAAGCGCTCGACGCCAGTGCGGACATTATCATGCTGGACAACATGTCCAACGACCTGATGCGCGAATGCGTCGGTATCATTGCCGGCCGCGCTCTCGTTGAAGCCAGTGGCAATATGGGCGAAAAAAGCCTGCGCGAGGTTGCCGAGACCGGCGTGGACATCATTTCCATCGGTGCGCTCACGCACACAGTCAAAGCGGCTGATATCAGTTTGAAATTCAAGATCTCGTAAGGAATCTCCCGTCCGGAAAAGAGGTGTTTGAATGGGAATCATCAACGTACTCGACAAGCATACCGCAAACCTCATCGCGGCCGGCGAAGTGGTCGAACGCCCTGCCTCCGCAGTCAAGGAAATGCTTGAAAACTGTGCTGACGCAGGCGCGACCGCCGTCACGGTTGAAATCAAAGACGGTGGCACAACGTTTGTCCGTATTACCGACAACGGGTGCGGCATGGCGCGAGAGGACGTGCCCAAGGCAATCTTGCGCCACGCGACCAGCAAGATAAAAACCGGAAGCGACTTGGAAGCCATCGGAACGCTCGGCTTTCGCGGCGAGGCGCTTGCCGCTATCGCGGCGGTCAGCGCGGTACGCATTCTCACCAAACGTCCCGAGGATGAGATCGGCACTTTATTTGTCTGCCGGTTCGGCGAAGTCGTCTGCACAGAGGACGCCGGGTGTCCAGACGGAACGACCATTATTGTTGAAAACCTCTTTGAAAACACCCCTGCCAGACGAAAATTCTTAAAAAAGAACACCACCGAAGGAACGGCGGTGTTTGCTGTATGCGAAAAATTTGCACTTTCCCGGCCATCGGTTTCGGTGCGTTTCATAAACGACGGCAATATCAAACTGCAAACACCGGGCGACGGCAAACTGACCAATGCAATCTATGCCTCCGTCGGACGGGAATTCGCGTCGGCCATGCTCCCGGTTGACTATGAATATGCCGGCGTTCATGTGTACGGCTATATCGGAAAGCCGGAAATCTGCCGTCCCAACCGGAACATGCAGAATTTCTTTGTCAACGGCCGCTACATCAAGAGCCGGACGCTCATGGCAGCTCTGGAAGAAGGTTTCCGCGGCTTCTGCCCGATTGGAAAATTCCCGGCCTGTGTACTGTTTACCGAGCTTGATCTGCGATTAGTCGATGTGAACATTCATCCGGCAAAGCTCGAAATCAAGTTTTCCGACGAAAGAAAAGTGTTTGATACGCTGTATTTCGCCGTCAAGAATTCTCTTTCACGCGGCATTGCCAACATCTTTCATGCCGAATCCGACGAAGATCCGTTTGTCGGGCAGACCGTTCCGGCAACAAGTACCGAAAAGCCTGTATCCCCTCCGGTCGGGTCTGTTTCCAATCTTGTCACCGACCTGCCGGCTGACCGCCAGACGCTTTTACAAAACGAGCCGCCGCGCACGCCGTCTCTGAAACCGGAGGTTGCGGATTCCGGCAATGTTCCGGAAAAACCGGAAAAAACTGTGTTTCCGGCACCGCCCCCCACCTTTCCGATTCCACCCGAACCGCCTGTGCCGCCTACACCACCTATACCGTCTGTTCCATCTGAACCGATAATAGCGGGAGAAGCAGGTCCTCTGCCAGCCGGAAGCCCCCCTTTGCACGATAAGGCGGAACCAACTGAAAAGCAAACCGCACCGGATGAGCTCGTCTACACCGAGGTAAAGCCGCTGTTTACCGAGCCGGTGCGCAAAATTCCAGAACGTCAGACGGTTTACAGCCAAGACCGGTTGGTCGAAAAGCATGCGCTTACAAAAGCCGTGTATATCGGTGAGGCCTTTGACACCTATCTGATTGCCGAGCGTGCCGGGAGTCTGTTCTTGATTGACAAGCACGCCGCGCATGAGCGCATCATTTATGAGCGCATCAAGCATGCGTCTGATACCAACGACGCACAATATCTTCTTGAACCTGTCTCGGTCACGCTCACACCCAAAGAATTTGACGCAGTTCGGGACAACACATCTTATTTTACAGCTATCGGATTTGATTTTGAAGAATTCGGATCGGATACATTTTTGGTCCGCTCCAAGCCAACCAGTATAGAAAACGGCGATATCAAGGATGTTTTCACCTTTCTCGCCGGGCGGCTTGCCGAGGGGAATTCCAAAAGTGCCGGCGAGATCTTCGACCGTGCGCTGTATACGGCGGCCTGCAAGGCGGCAATCAAGGCCGGCAATCAATTCACCGAAACGGATAACCGGCGCATTTGCGAAGAAATTTTCTCAAACGACGCAGTTTTATATTGTCCGCACGGAAGACCGGTACTTATCGAATTTACCAAAGAACGCTTAGAAAAAATGTTTGGAAGGACATAAATAGAAGAATGTTTATTTTATTAAAGCAGGAAAACGCCGCACGCCGAGGCCGCTTCATCACACCGCACGGCGTGATTGAAACGCCGGTATTTATGAATGTCGGAACGTCCGCCGCCATAAAAGGCGCGGTCAGCACAGACGATCTGAAACAGATCAAGTGTCAGGTGGAGTTATCCAACACCTATCACTTGCATGTCCGTCCCGGCGACGACGTCATCAAGGAATTAGGCGGTTTACACAAGTTTTTCAACTGGCAGGGACCGGTACTCACCGACAGTGGCGGATTTCAGGTGTTTTCGCTTGCGGTTTTACGCAAAATCAGTGAAGAGGGCGTTCTTTTCGCGTCGCATATGGACGGCAAACGCATTTTTATGGGGCCGAAAGAAAGCATGAAGATTCAGTCGAATCTCGGTTCTACCATTGCCATGGCGTTTGACGAATGTGTGGCAAACCCGGCCGAACACAGCTATTCCAAAGCGGCTTGTGCGCGCACGACGCGTTGGCTTCATATCTGCAAGGAGGAAATGGCCAAAAACAATGCGCTTCCCGATGCAGTCAACCCCAAGCAGATGCTGTTCGGCATCAATCAGGGCTGCACATTCCCGGATCTGCGCACCGACCACATGAAAGCGATCGCCGAGCTTGATCTTGACGGTTATGCTATCGGCGGTCTTGCCGTGGGAGAGGCCACCGAGGTCATGTATTCGATCATTGAACAGGTTGAACCGTTCATGCCGAAAGATAAGCCGCGGTACTTAATGGGAGTCGGCACGCCGGTGAACATATTGGAGGCCGTGCGGCGCGGTGTGGATTTCTTTGACTGCGTCATGCCTAGCCGCAATGCGCGTCATGGGAATCTTTTCACCTCGAAAGGGCTTATTAACCTCAACAACAACAAATATGAGCGCGATCCGCGTCCGATTGAAGAGGGCTGCGGGTGTCCGGCCTGCCGGAGTTATTCGCGCGCCTATATCCGCCATTTGTTCAAAGCGCGTGAGTTACTCGGCATGCGGTTATGTGTTCTGCATAATCTGTATTTTTACAACACGCTCATGGAGCGCATTCGAGCCGCTCTCGACGAGGGGCGGTATGAGGAGTTCTTCCGCGAAAATGTCGAGCTGCTCGGATCGAGAGTAGACGACTGAAAGCCAAGTTTTTTCGCACGCTTTTCTTAAAAGAAAAGCGCGGCAAAAGAATTTAGATTTGTCCGCCCGATGGAAACCATCGGGCGGACTGTGCTTTTCCGGAAAGTCCGGAAAGAGTGCTTTTTGGTTCTCGAAAAGCAAGAAAAGAGACGTTTTTATGTTACTTTTCGCCTCTGCGAAAAGTAACCAAAAGCAGACCAGAGGGTTGCGACCCTCTGGATACCCAAAGTGCGGTTCAAAACCCGTGCGGAGTGGTTTTCGGTAAATTTTGAAAGGTTCTGCGCATTAAGATTTTTTGCGAAATTTTATAAGTACCGCAAATACGCACGGCCATGTTTTGAACCGGTGCGAAAGGGTAAGTTTTCATTAGACGCAGAATCGGGTTTTGCGAAAAATCGAAGTTGCAGTGCGGGCCTGACGCCGCAAGCGGTTGATAAAAAGAAAAACTGCACGTTATATTGGGTGCAGTGGAAATGAGAAATTGTTGTGAAACGAGTAGAACGTTGGGAGTAAAACCATAGCTTGCTTGTGTACAGAAAACCGAAATTTTTATTCTCTCACCCAACCTTTCGTTTTCCTAAAAAACTGTCTGTTCTCCAAAACCTAAATTCCCACCAAACTCTCCCATTCCATGCAACACATAACCTACTGTCCATCTAAATCCAACTCTGCCTTTTCATAAACACTTTCAAATCCTTGCGCAGTAAAGCCGCTGTCTCGCACCGGTTCAAAATTCTCCGAGCTATATTGCACAAGACTGCAATTTTTGCTAAAAGATCCTGATAGCACAAACTTGCGACTCAATAAATAATACCCACGCTCGGAATTTTGAACCGCTCCCCGGAGTCCAGAGGGCCGAAGCCCTCGGCGTGTTTTTGGTTACTTTTTGCACGCCGCAAAAAGTAACACAAAAACCGTCCCTTTAAGGCTTTTCGCGAAACGAAAAGCACTCTTTCCAAGCCTTTTGCAAAAAAGGCTGCTCTCCCGGCAGGCGGCAAGCCGCCTTTTTTGTTGCTTTTTCACGCATAATGTGCTATACTACCAATAACACTTCCTATAAAGATTCTTAAAAAGGAGTTTTTGCCATGAAAAAAGAAGTTATCGCCATTGTCGGCGCTGGCATGATGGGCAGTGCCATGGCCATTCCTGCTTCCGATAACGGTCATGAGGTGCGTTTGGTCGGAACGCCGCTTGACCGCGAAATTATCGATATGTTGCAGAAAACAGGCCATCATAAAACGTTGAAACGCGATTTGCCGGATGGCGTGAAATTCTATCAGGTGGAGGAGTTGGACAAGGCTCTGGATGGTGCAATCTTGCTCATCGGCGGCGTCAGCAGCTTCGGCGTGGAGTGGTTTTGCGACGAGGTTCTGTTGCGCATTCCCGAAAACCTGCCGGTCATTTCGATCACCAAGGGCTTGCATTGCGATGCGGAGGGCAATATTACCTCGTTTCCTGCCTATATGAAAAAGAAAAGCGGCCGAAATCTGAGCTTGAACGCCATTGGCGGCCCATGCATCAGCTTTGAACTTGCCGACCGTCATCATACATTAGTTGCTTTTTGTGGCGAAGACAGAAAAATGCTTGAAAAAATCCGTGATATTCTGGCGACCGACTACTACCATATCGATCTTACCACCGATATCATCGGTCTCGAAACGGCGGTCGCCATGAAAAACGCTTATGCCCTTGGCGTGGCGCTGGCTATCGGCGCGGCGGAACGCGTATGCGGCGAAGGCTGTCCGGAGCACTACAATCCGCAAGCCGGTCTTTTTGCTGAAAGCATTCGCGAAATGCGTACCATTTTAGAAGTTACCGGCGGCGAACCGGATAAAATCGTATTTGGGGCAGGCGACCTGTATGTCACGGTGTTCGGCGGAAGAACGCGTAAGATCGGTACGCTTCTCGGGCGCGGCATGACCATCGACGAAGCGTTGGTGATTTTAGACGGCGTAACGCTTGAATCGATTGCTGTCACCAAAAGTGTAATCGGCGCTTTGAAGGAGAAGCAGAGACGCGGTCAGTTTGACATGGCGCGCGTGCCGCTGCTTGCTCATATTGAGAAACTGATTACCGGCGTTAAGACGGTGGATATCCCTTGGGAGAAGTTTTGACGGAAAAAGAGGCCTTGTGTTTAACTGGCACGGCAAAAATGGCGAAAAAAGCGAAAAATGCTTGACAAATGCCGCTTAAAAGCGTATGATATAGAAGTAATACTATGTAAAAGAGGATTCTTACCATGAAATGGACAGGATTGAACGAATTACGGGAAAAGTATCTTTCCTTTTTTGAAAGCAAAGGACATTTAAGACTTCCCAGCTTTTCCTTGGTTCCCAATAACGACAAGAGCTTGCTTCTCATCAACTCCGGCATGGCGCCGATGAAAAAATACTTCACCGGCGAAGTCAAGCCGCCGCGCAACCGCGTCACGACCTGCCAGAAGTGTATCCGCACGCCCGATTTGGAGCGCGTCGGCATCACGGCACGTCACGGAACTTATTTTGAAATGCTCGGCAATTTCTCTTTCGGCGATTATTTCAAGGAACAGGCCATCACCTGGGCATGGGAATTTTTGACCGAAACGTTAGAAATGCCGAAAGATTTACTGTGGCCGTCGGTCTATGAAAAGGACGACGAAGCCTATGATATCTGGAAGAACAAGATCGGGGTGCCCGAAGAACATATTGTCCGTCTCGGAAAAGAGGATAACTTCTGGGAACATGGCTCGGGTCCCTGCGGTCCGTGCTCGGAAATCTATTTTGACCGCGGCGCCAAATACGGCTGCGGAAAACCGGACTGCAAGCCCGGCTGTGACTGCGACCGCTATATGGAGATCTGGAACAACGTCTTTTCGCAGTTCAATAACGATGGCAAGGGCAATTATACCGAACTTGCACAGAAAAACATTGATACCGGTATGGGACTGGAACGCCTGGCGTGCGTTATGCAGGGCGTGGACAACATGTTTGAGGTCGATACCATTCGCCGCATTCTTGATACGGTCTGCAAGGTTGCAGACAAAAAATACGGCGAAAACGCCAAGGATGATATTTCAATCCGCGTGATTACCGATCATATCCGCAGCGCCACCTTTATGATCTGCGACGGTATTATTCCGTCCAACGAAGGACGCGGCTATGTGCTTCGCCGCATTATCCGCAGAGCCGCGCGCCACAGCAAGCTGTTGGGCATTACCCATGCATTCTTATCGGAACTTTGCGATGTGGTGATTGAAGACAACTGCGGTGCCTATCCGGAACTTACCGAGAAAAAGGATTATATCAAAAAGGTCATCGGTATGGAAGAAGAACGTTTTGACGCGACCATCGACGCCGGTCTTTCGATCCTGTCCAACCTTGTGCGCGAAGCCTTGAAAGACGGAACGCATAAGATTTCCGGCGAAAATGTCTTTAAACTGTACGATACGTTCGGATTCCCGATCGATTTAACGCGCGAAATTGCGATTGAAAATCATATCGATATCGACGAAGAGACCTTTGAAAAGCTCATGAAACTGCAAAAGGAGCGCGCCAGAAATGCGCGTGCTAACCTTTCCGGCTGGAGCAACGCTTCCAAAACGCTCCTCAGCTCACTGCCCAAAACCGAGTTTACCGGTTATAAGGAATTCAAAACCGCCGGCGCCAAGGTTCTTGCCATTATTGACGGCGACGACAGCCTTGACAGCATAAGCGAAGGCGAATTTTCACTGGTTCTCGACAAAACGCCGTTCTATGCCGAAAGCGGCGGACAGGTCGGCGATACCGGCATTATGAAGAACGGCGATGTGGCTGTTACGGTTTTGGATACCAAAAAGACGGACGGCGTGACCATTCATTTCTGCCGCATGGTCAACGGAACGCTTAAAAAAGGCGATACCGTTTGCTGTGAGATCAACGAAGCGAGACGTGTGGCAACCATGCGCAACCACTCGGCCGCTCATCTTTTGCAGGCGGCGCTCCGGAGCGTGCTCGGCAAACATGTCGAACAGGCCGGTTCCTATGTGGACGAACATCATGTCCGTTTTGACTTCACGCATTTTGCAGCCGTAACGCCGGAGGAACTCCGTGCGGTCGAAACGCTTGTCAATTCGCATATTCTTTTGGGCGAACCGGTTGTAACCACACTTTCGGATATCGAATCCGCCCAAAAAATGGGCGCTATGGCTCTGTTCGGCGAGAAATACGGCGATGTAGTCCGCGTCGTGAAAATGGGCGAATTCTCCACCGAACTTTGCGGCGGTACGCATGTGGATAACACGGCAAAACTCGGTCTTTTCAAGATAACGGCTGAATCTTCGGTTGCGGCCGGCGTCAGACGTATTGAGGGTGTGACCGGTATCGGCGTTCTCGCGCTTCTCGGTGAAAAAGACAAGTTGATCAAGGATACGGCCGAAACGCTGAAAGCCGCCAATGCCGACGATTTGGTTCAGCGCGCAAAGCAGGTTACCGAAGAATTGAGAAACGTTCGCCATGAGCTTGAAGCAGCGGCCGAAAAATTAGCCGCCTCCAAGGCTTCGTCGTTGATTGAAAACGCCGAGAAAGTCGGAAATGTCCGTCTTATCTGCGAAAGAGTCGATATGAAGCCCGACGCTATGCGTGCGCTTACGGATAAGTTCAAGGCGGAATATGCAGATGTTGTTTGCGTTTTGGCGGCCGTGAATGACGGAAAAGTAAACTTTGCCGTTTCCTGCGGTAAAGACGCCGTGTCCTCCGGCGCCAACGCCGGAAAGATCGTCAAGCAGATCAGCACCATTTGCGGCGGCGGCGGCGGCGGCCGTCCCGACAGCGCAAGCGCCGGCGGCAAGGATGCGTCCAAACTGGATGAAGCGCTCGCGACCGTTCGCACGCTGCTTGGCTAAAACAAATATCTGATACGATAACACAAACAGCAGACTGTTGCCGTCCGGTAACGGTCTGCTGTTTTGTTCATTGTGCATAAAAATAACTGATAAAATTTGTGAATATTGGCACAAAGAGCAAAAAATGTCTTGCCTTTATGGCTTTTTGTCTCTTTACACGGTTTTGACGCTATGTTATAATATTCCTTGTAAAAAAGAGGGACGTCTGCCCTCTGAAACAAAAATCTATAAAAAGGAGAAAAAGCATGAAAAAAACAAAGCTTTTACTGTGTTCGCTGCTTGTGCTCTGTGCCGTGTTTTTCGGCATGACGGCCTTTGCGGCGGACGACATCGTTTTCACGTTTGAAAACGAAGATTCCCTTGCAGGCTGGTCAACTTCTTACCTGCGCTACAACTTTGACCCCGGCTATTTCAACGGTTACGCCTTTGAAAAATCAGCCAACCTGTCAGACCCGATGTTTATCAGTCCCACGCTTGATATAAACGCTGAGGACTATCGCTATGTCGTTGTCAACATGAAGTTCTCGCTTGACGCGTCGTGGAACCGCAACGGCAGGATCTTTTTCCTCGTTCCGGACGGAAAATGGGAACAGGCATACTCTGTGAGCAGCGGCCGCTACGAGAATCTGAACCAAACGGATTTCATCAATGTAGTGTTCGATATGTCGCAGAGTGAGACGTGGAGCGGCGTCATCAAACAGCTTCGTATTGACCCGTTTGAAGCGCCCGGTACGATCGGATTGCGCTCCATTACGATCACCAACACGCTCCCGGCCGAAACGCCCGACGATTCCGGCAAGACCGAAGACAGCGGTAAAACGGATGAGCCGAAAAAAGAAACCGGCGTCTTTTTGAAGCCGAATACCTATCATAACAACTTTACCGACGTTCCGGCAACCGAATGGTATGCTTCCGAAATTGCTAACGCATACGAGCTTGGTTTTGTCAACGGCAAGAGCGATACGCTGTTTGATCCCGACGGCGGCATGACGATTGCCGAGGCTGTGACGCTTGCGGCGCGTACCAACAATGCCTACGGCAGCGCCGACTATGACTTTACGCCGGCTGACGGTGCCGAATGGTACACGCCGTATGTGGAATATGCCGTGACGAAAGGTATTATCAAAGCGGATACCTATGCCGATTACAATGCGGCAGTTACCCGCGGCCAGATGGCGGACATCTTTGCGGCGACACTTCCGGGTTCGGAATATGCGGCAGTCAACAGTGTCGGAAAGATTCCGGACGTAGCACAGAATTCGCCGTATTATCCGGCTGTATATAAGCTGTACAATGCCGGTATCGTTATGGGTAACGACGCATACGGTACGTTTGCGCCCGATGACGGCATCAAGAGATGCGAAGCGGCTGCTATCATCAACCGTGTGGCCAACAAGGAAAACCGTGTCAAGAAAAATCTCTTGACGGTTGTTCCGGCACTGGATAACGATGCTTTCACCGTGTCCAGTGAAGCCAAGTTCTTAATGGACGATGAGAAATTCCGTCATACGCATTTGGGCGGAGTTCCGGGCGACTGGGATATGATCCGCATTCTGGATGCTCCCGAAAAGGACGGAAGAGCGCCGTATGTCTTAACGGATCATTCCGACAAAAACGAAGCGTATTTCGTTCGCAAATTCTTTGCGGTGAGCGACGGCGTGCTTGACCTCGAATTCGGCGTGCGCATTTACGGTCAAAACGGCGCGTTTCTCATGTTCACCGATGAGAACGGCACGCCGGTCGTTGAAATTCTTCTCGACCATGGCAAATACACCGTTCTTGCTCCCGACGGCAGTTATACCGATACGGGCGCGGTCTATGTGAATTCGTCCGTTTACTTCGACATTCATGTAAACCTTGATAAAAAGACCTTTGATTTCGGGCTCGACGGCAACTATTACGGCACCTATCCGCTTGCTGCCGACAAGCCGATTTCCGCTCTTCGCTGCGGCGTGACCAAGGCCGGTTACTTGACTTTGGCGCCGGATTTCGCTTATCTCTATCACAACTATCTGACGCTTGAAAAATTTGCGGCAGCTCCCGCCAACATTCTTCCGTATGACGTTTCGGTCATCTCTGACGGCGGACGTGTAACCAAAGAGAGCATGTACACCGAAAGAAGCGGCGGCGGTACGGTTGCGCTCCGCTCGAATGCCAGCGGCAGAACCGGCATTGCCTCGAATTTTGAAAAGGCAAGCGGTACTGTTGTTTTTGAAAGCTATATTCTTCTTCCGACCGTGCTTGACGGAGCGGAAATTGCGCTGACCTCCGGCGATACGACCGTGTTTAGCCTTGTTACCAAGGATGGAAACTTTGTCGCTCCCGACGGAAGCGTTGTCAGATATGCCACAAAGAATCTTTGGACGATTGTTCGCTTTGAAGCCGATACGGCGGCCGGAAAAGCTCTTGTCAAGATCAACGGCAAAGCGGCCGGCACCTATTCGTTTGCCAATGCGGCCGAGCTTATCGACGGCTACCGCATTTCTTTCACTCCGAGTGAAGAAGCGGTCATGTATACCGACGAAATTTCCGCGTTTATCAAGCTCCCGTATCCCGACGACTATGTACCCGAACCGCAGATTCCCGAATCGGATTATTTTATCGGCATAAATGTATGCCCGCTGTGGCGTGAAGGTACGCACTACGGTTGGGATGAAATTACGGCATATCCCGAAATCACGCCGGTACTCGGCTACTATGACGAAGGCTCGCCGGAGGTTTCCGACTGGGAAATCAAAATGATGGCTGAGCATGGTATTGACTACGAGATTTTCTGTTGGTATCCTAACGGCAACGACACCAAACCGATCTTCCGTACGCACATGGATGAAGCTATTATCGAGGGCTACTTCAATGCGCGTTACAGCGATAAACTGAAATTTGCCGTTATGTGGGAAAATTCTTCGGTGAGCGGCCTTACCTTTGAAGATTTCAAGAATTATACCGTTCCGTACTGGATCGAATACTTCTTCAAGGACGACCGCTATGTCAAACTTGACAACAAACCGTTGCTCACGGTTTGGCAGCTTGAAAACAAATTCAAGGACGTTTCCTCCAAGGAAGCCTTTGACTATCTGCGCGAAGAATGCCGCAAGGCAGGCTTTGACGGCTGTGAAATCTTGCTTTATTCCAGCAACACTGACCCGGCTTACGAAACAAGCATGAAAGCAAGCGGTATTGACGGCCTTATCGCTTACCATTGGGGTACCGACGGCTCTAAAGTCGATGCTCAGGCAAAGAAACTTACCGCATACAGCGAGCTTAGCTACACCGTACCGACTATCAGCGTCGGTTTCGATTACCTCGGCTGGGGTATGAGCAAGCAGAGAAACGGATTGCTTGACCCGAAAGATTATCCGACCATGACCGATATCGTCAAGAAAGCGCTTGCTGAACGTCAGAAGACCGGCGGCAAATACGCGAATATGGTCAACATTTCCACTTGGAACGAATACGGCGAGGGTACCTATGTCATGCCGACCGCGCGTTTCGGCTTCGGCTACCTTGACGCGATCCGCACGGCATTCACCAAGACGGATTCCGCCAAGCACAACGATTTGACGCTAACGGCAACGCAAAGACAGCGTATCAACTATCTGTTCGACCAGAACCGTCAGCTGCTCCGTCCGCAACTGCTTGTCGAGACCGAAGAAGAGGATCCGTATAAGGACGCTGTGGTCGTAAGCGCCGTTAAAATGGGCGAAGATGCCGGAAACTGGACCGATTACGGCGGAAATACGCCGGAATCCAAAGACGGAAATATGGTCATCGTTCCGACCGGAAACGATCCGGCTGTATTCCGTAAAGGGTACATCGAGCCGGTTTCCTGCGATGAAGCCAATGCCGTTCGTGTCCGCGCCAAGATAACAGGCTCTCAGGACAGCGTTATGCAGGTGTTCTTCCGCACGAACGACGGTAAGGAATTTTCACAGACAAAATCCGCTAATACAAAACTTGTGCAGAACGAATGGCATGATTACTATTTCGATTTCCGCAAGAACAAGGAATGGGTTGGCTCTATTGTCAATATCCGTCTTGACCCGGCAGAATACAAATGTGAGCTTGCCGAGATTGAATCGATCGAATTTGTAAAACTTCCCGAAATTGTCGAAAAGATTCCGTTTACAGTGGATATCATCGGCGGCGAGATCTCGCTCATCAAAGAAGCGGATCGCACGAACGGCGGACTTATGATTCCGCTATATCCCGAAAGCGGCATTCTCTCGCGTATGATGTGCACCTATTCTTGGAACAAGACCACCAAGGAACTTACCGTTACCAACGGAAAACATACCGTTACATTCGTAATCGGCACAGACACCGCTGTGGTTGACGGCAAAGAAACAAAGCTGTACGCAGTAACCTATTGGTATGACGGATTGCCGGTCATTCCGCTGGATACGCTTGCCACATCGCTCGGTTACTATCCGGTCTACCATGAGGACGGAAACGGTGTAAGCATTATGCTTGGCAGTGCGTCGGATTATGATATCATCAAGACGCGCAAACCCAATCAGTATGAGTTTAACCTGACAGGCGACATTGAGGACTGGTCTGCCCAAGGCAGTACGCTTTCGGTTTCCGACGGCGTTTTGAAGGGCGTTTCCGGTGATGGATCTTATGACCCGGCGGTTATTTCCCCCGGCCTTTCGGTCAAGGCTGAAGCGTATCCGACTATTTCCGTTCGCATGAAGTGGGACAGAAAAAATGTTGACCGCAAGGACTACATTGCCATCTACTTCAAGACGGCGCGGACCGGACTTTCCGAATCGCGCAAGGTCACGATTGAGGATCTTCCGGTTTCGAGCAATGGCGAGTTCGTGGAATTCAAATTTGACATGAGCAAGCATTTGCAGTGGAACGGCGAGATCACCGGTATCCGGCTTGACCCGTTCAACGCACCGGGTACGTTTGAAATCGACTATATCCGCTTTGAAAAAGCCGAAGGCGCGGAAGAAGCAGAAGCCGCTACGGCTGCACGTGAAGCAAATTTAGACGATACGATTGTAAATGGAGACGCGTCGATTGAAAAGTACAATCCGATGTTTGCGGACAACGCCACCATTTCCATTGTCCGGACATTAAGCGGCGACCCGTGCTATGATGTAAAAGCGGCTGGCGGACAGACTTGGACGTATTGCTGCCAGAAAGTGAAATTCAAGCCCGGAGCAACGTATCACATTGAATTTGACGCACGCATGACCGGCACAAATACCGGGGACATGACCGAGGGGCTCAGCACCGGTATTCATGTCAACCTAATGTACAACGGCGGCAGTGAACGCGACCACTTTAAGGAAGTCGGCGTACTGAAAATGAGCCGTTTTGACGAATGGCAGCATTTTTCCGTAGACTTAACCGTAGGGGAAGACTGCGACAATACAAACGATGTTGTCGGAATCTTTACCAACCCGATCGAAACGACCGGCGTCAACTACCAGATTGACAATCTTGTCATGACACGGGTTGAATAAAAAGGCAAGGGTTGCGAGCCCTTGACCCTGCTTGCTTTTCTTAAAAGAAAAGCGGGGAAAAGAATTTGAATTTGATGCCCGATGGTTAGACCATCGGGCGTCTTTGGCTTTTCCGGAAAAAAACGGATTGAGCGCTTTTCGTTCGTGAAAAGCATATAAGGGATGTTTTTAATGTTACTTTTTCGCTTGTACGAAAAAGTAACCAAAAAGTACACCAGAG
>ERZ857757.757-NODE-757-length-30687-cov-10.495136_pt1 | contig 30687 bp, 26 predicted proteins | sample MGYA00519764_ERZ857757 | MGnify/ENA primary metagenome ERZ857757 (study PRJEB31778, sample SAMEA3449359) | human gut metagenome | biome: human gut; feature: human-associated habitat; material: faeces | place: United Kingdom | collected 2010/2012 ... | reverse complement strand
TTTTAAGTAATTTTGGCAAAAAATAAAAGGCGGTTAAAAAACCACCTTTTTTGGTGCGGGTGACAGGACTTGAACCTGCACATCGGTTGACACTAGAACCTAAATCTAGCGCGTCTGCCAATTCCGCCACACCCGCATTTTCAATTTCTGCAAGACCTACCGTTAGATAATACTATAAATATCAGCAAAAGTCAAGTATAAGCAAGCAGTATATTACTACTGCTTGCAGAACACGATTCCGTCTTTTTTGCTGATTGACTTGATTTTTGCCAAAGATTCAACTCTTATGCCCATATCACGAACGAGGTTGCCGCCGCCCTGATAAGCTTTTTCAATAACAATTCCCGCACCTGCTGTTTTTGCACCTGCTTTTTCAATAAGCATAAGAAGTGCCGTTAAGGCGCTGCCCTTTGCAAGAAAATCATCAATGATAAGCACATTGTCTTCTTTGCTCAAAAATTCCTTTGAAACAACTATGTCATAGTCCCTTTTATGAGTGTATGAGTGGACGGTTGCGTTGTATGTATCGGAATAAATATTGATTGTCTTTGCCTTTTTTGCAAAAACAACCGGAACACCAAAATACTGAGCCGCAAGACAGGCAATGCCGATTCCCGACGCTTCGATTGTCAGAATTTTTGTTATGTTTTCGTCCTTGAAAAGTCTGTAAAATTCCTTGCCAAGCTCACACACAAAATTGACATCAATCTGATGATTGAGAAAGCTGTCAACCTTTAACACATTGTCGGCACCAATATGTCCGTCTTTAAGAATTCTGTCTTCTAAAAGTTTCATATCAATCTCTTTTCTGAAAAATAAAATAGTAACAAACAATACGATAGATTATACTACAAATATTTGCACATTTCAATTGATTTTTGTGATATTCCATGCCTTATTTTTCTTATTTTCGGGAAAAATTAAATTCAGACACAAAAAAGGCAGTCGTGATAAAGCGACTGCCCCTGCGGTTATACTTCAATATTTTTAATTGAATCAAATTCGTCCATGATTTCTTTTGACGGCTTTTTTGAAAGAAGGGAAACAATAACATTCACAATAAGCGCAAGTCCGAAGCCTACAACAAGTGAATAAAGATTTGTTGCCGCATAAAGCGTCTGACCGTTTACAAGCGGAATATAGTCCCATATGATAACTGTCAGAGCACCTGTTGCCATGCCGCTGATTGCACCCGAAAGTGTTGAGCGTTTCCAGAAAAGTGCCAACAGAACAACAGGTCCGAATGCCGAACCGAATCCTGCCCATGCATCCGAAACAAGTCCCATAATGCTTGATTTAGGATTAAGTGCAATGAAGAATGCAATTACAGCAACAACTGCAACTGCAATTTTGCCGACCAAAAGCGAACTCTTTTCGCTTGCATTCTTTTTAACGGCACCTTTGTAAAGATCCTCCGAAACAGCCGACGCAGTGACGAGAAGCTGACTGTCTGCTGTTGACATAATTGCGGCAAGGATTCCGCAAAGGAAAATACCGCCGATAAAGATAAGCACGCCGTTGCCTGAGAAAATCTGCTGGATTGTTCTGATGAATACAGATTCGCTTGTTGCATCGTCAAGCTGTGCTGTAAGGTAGCCTCTTGCGATAAGACCGATAAGGCATGATGCAGTAAGTGAAATAATTACCCAAACAACAGCAATTTTTCTTGACTTCTTGATTTCTTCATTGCTCTTTACAGCCATGAATCTGACGAGAATATGCGGCATACCGAAGTAACCGAGTCCCCACGCAAGGTTTGAAATAATCGAAACAGCCGAAACAGGCGTTCCGTCACCGTTTACAAAGAAGTTAAGGAACTGAGCAGGCTGTTCAACACCTTTTGCGGCAAGCGCAGAACTGAAGCTTGTATCAAATGTGAGAATTGCATATGCAAGCACCGGAACGGAAAGGATTGCAACAATCATCATAAGTCCCTGAATGAGGTCGGTTGTACAAACTGCCTTGAAACCGCCCATGAATGTATATACAAGAATTACTACTGCGGCAACGATAAGACCGATAACATAAACCTGATTGTAGTTTTCGTCACCGCTTGCACTGTCCGAGAAGAGCGTTGCAAAAAGCTTTGCACCCGAACTGAATGCCGACGCTGTGTAAACCGTGAAGAAAACTGCGATGATTGAAGCCGAAACAATCTTGATTATGTTTTTATGGTCACGGTAGCGATTTTTGAAAAAGCTCGGAATAGTGAGCGAGTTGCCTGCCACAATTGTGTATTTACGAAGTCTTGCCGAAACAATGTACCAGTTGAGAATTGTGCCGATAAGAAGTCCTACGGCAATCCATGCCTCGCCTGTGCCGGCAAGGTATACAGCGCCCGGAAGTCCCATCAAAAGCCAACCGCTCATATCAGATGCCTGTGCCGACATTGCGGCTGTCCAACTGCCGAGGTTTCTGCCACCGAGAAAGTAGTCCTCATTGTTCTTGTTGCCCTTTGAGCAAACAAAGCCTATTACGATCATAATAATCATATAAGCTATAAACGCACAAAGAACTATTATGTTGTTTGTTGTCATTATGCCCCTCCTGAAATTAAATTTATAAATCAAATACCTTTTAATTCTACCAAAAATGAATAAATAAATCAAGTGAATTGCAGTATTTAGGGCTTTTATGCAGATAATTTGTGCATTTGCAAAAATTCAGGAGTAACATTTTGCACATAATTACGAATAAAATAACTTTTATATGCATTTAAAGGGGGATTTTGTGTTGATTTGAAGAATCAAAAGTATTATAATTACATTGATTGCAAATTGACTGTAAAAGGTATGTGGAGAGATAGAAATGAATATGGTAAAAAGAACTTGGGCTGAAATTTCACTTAATGCAATTGAGCATAACTATAATGTAATAAGAAATAAGGTTGCAGACGATACAAAGGTCTGTTGTGTTATAAAGGCTGACGGCTACGGCCACGGTGCAGTTGAACTTTCACAGGTTTATGAAAAACTCGGAGCGGATTTTTTTGCTGTTTCAAATATTGACGAGGGTATAGAAATCAGAAAGAGCGGTTCAAAACTCCCTATTGTGATTCTTGGCTACACTCCCGTTTCAGAGGCTGAAAATCTTGCTGAATATGATATTTCTCAGGCTGTTTTTTCACTTGAGTATGCAAAGGAGCTTTCCGAAAAATGTGTTGAAGAGGATTGTATCTGCAAAATGCACATCAAGGTTGACTCGGGAATGTCAAGAATCGGCTTTATGTGTCAGGAGTTCCCACGGGATGAATATTCTATTGAAGAGATTTGCGAGGCTTGTTGCCTTCCGAATCTTGAGGTTGAGGGGCTTTTTACTCATTTTTGTGTGTCTGATGAAGATGCCGAGGGCAGAGAGTTCACAAACAAGCAGTATGAAAACTTTATTCATGTGCGTGACAGCCTTAAAAAGCGAGGCGTTGATATCAGCGTTGTTCATTGCTCAAACAGCGGCGCAATTGAAGATTACCCCGAAACCTGTTGCGATATGGTAAGGGCAGGTATTATCCTCTACGGACTTGCTCCGTCATCAAAGCTTGCTGACAGACTTGACCTTGTTCCTGCAATGACTCTTAAAACAGTTGTCGCTTTTGTAAAAGAGGTTCAAAAGGGTGCAACAATTTCCTACGGCAGAACTTTTACAGCCGACAGAAAGATGAAAATTGCAACCGTCCCTATCGGATACGCTGACGGATTCATCAGACAGAATGCAAAAGACGGCTATATGACGGTAAACGGAAAGAAAGCGAAAATTGTGGGCAGAATATGTATGGATCAGACAATGCTTGATGTTACCGATATTGAAGATGTCAAGACAGGTGACGAGGTTGTCGTATTCGGTACAGGCGAAAACGGTGAGCCTACTGCAGATTCACTTGCCGAAAATACAGGAACTATAAACTACGAAACCGTCTGCCTTGTTGGAAAGCGTGTTCCGAGAATTTACATTAAAGACGGAAAAATTGAGAATGTGATGTATAAATTATGAGATTACTTGCTGTTGACGGAAACAGCATTGTAAACCGTGCGTTTTACGGAATAAGACCGCTTACTACAAAGGACGGTCAGTTTACAAACGCAATTTACGGATTTCTTACAATGCTGTACAAAATTAAAAATGAAGAAAATCCCGACGCCGTGGCGATTGCCTTTGACCTGAAAACACCGACCTTCAGACACAAGGCTTATGCAGGCTACAAGGCAACACGAAAGGGTATGCCGGAGGAGCTTGCGTCACAAATGAAACCGCTGAAAAAGCTTCTTACCCTTTTAGGCTACAGGCTTGTTACCTGTGAGGGCTTTGAGGCTGACGATATTCTCGGTACGCTCGCCAAGGCTTGTGAAGAAAACGGAAACGAGTGCGTTATTGCAACAGGTGATCGTGACAGTCTTCAGCTTGTGTCTGACAAAACAAGCGTTCATCTTTGCTCAAACAAACAGGATATACTCTATACCCCCGAAAAGATTCTTGAAGCTTACGGTGTAACTCCAAAGGAGCTTATAGAAATCAAGGCGATTCAGGGCGATACTTCGGATAATATTCCGGGTGTTGCGGGAATAGGACCAAAGGGTGCAGGCGACCTCATTCAGAGATATCACACGGTTGAGTATATCTATGACCATCTTGATGAACTTGAAATCAAGGACGGTGTGCGTAAAAAGCTGACTGCATCAAAGGAAAATGCAATTCTCAGCCGTATGCTAGGTGAAATAAACTGCAACGCTCCTGTTGACACAAATGTCGAAAATTATGTTGTAGATATGAAAGATGCCGATGAATGTGCCGGATTCATGGCAAAACTTGAACTGTTTTCTTTAATAGAAAAATACGGCATCAAGGCTGACAAAAATACAAAGCCCGAAAAGGTTGAGAAAAATTCGCTTGAGGTTGTGTCTGATTTTGACGAAAATGAACTTTTAAAAAATGTTAAGTCAGAGAAAAAGCTCTATCTCAACTTTGAAACAGAGAATAAAGAATTAAAATCCTTTGCCGTACTTTTTGACGGCAAGGTGTATATAAGCACGGACGAAGAGCTTTTTGTTAAGTTTATTGCCGACAGTGAACTTGAAAAGTACACAAGAAACATCAAAACGCTCTACGCTTATGCCGATGAGAAAAATATTGATGTTGAAAATATTGTGTTTGATATTGAACTTGCGGCATATCTGATTGAACCGTCGTCAAAGGATTATTCGGACAAAAATCTTTGTGCCTCTTACGAAATCGCTCTGCCTGTCTGCACTGATGAGCAGAATGAAAAATACGAGGCATTTGCCTGTTACGCAGAATTGTGCGAAAAACTCGGAGATAAAATCAAGGCTCACGGTCAGGAAAAGTTGTTGAGTGAAATTGAAATTCCACTTGCAAAGGTGCTTGCAAGAATGGAAAATGTCGGTGTCTGTGTTGACCGACAGGGAATTGAAAGCTACGGCGAAATGCTTTCTGTACAGATTAAGGAGCTTGAAACCGCAATTTACGAAAGTGCGGGCCGTGAGTTTAACATCAATTCTCCAAAACAGCTTGGCGTAGTTTTATTTGAAAACCTCGGACTCCCTTGCAAAAAGAAAACGAAGAGCGGTTACAGCACAAATGCAGAGGTGCTTGAAAGCCTGAGGTATGAACATCCCGTTGTTGAAATGGTGCTGAGATACAGAACGCTCTCAAAGCTGAATTCAACCTACTGCGAGGGACTTTTAAAGGTCATTGCAGATGACGGCAGAATCCATTCAAATTTCAATCAGACCGAAACAAGAACAGGCAGAATCAGCTCAACAGAGCCGAATCTCCAGAATATCCCCGTAAGAACCGAGCTTGGCAGAGAGATGAGAAAGTTTTTCTGTGCAAGAGATGGCTGGGCGCTTGTTGACGCCGACTATTCGCAGATTGAACTCCGTGTGCTTGCCCATATTTCGGGTGACAAAAATATGATTAAAGCGTTCAAGGATAACGAAGATATCCACTCAATCACAGCGTCACAGGTGTTTAATATGCCGCTTGATATGGTAACTCCGATTATGAGAAGCCGTGCAAAGGCTGTTAACTTCGGTATTGTTTACGGAATCGGCGCATTTTCACTTGCAAAGGATATCGGTGTTTCAAATAAAGAGGCAAAGCACTACATTGAAAGCTATCTTGCCCATTACAGCGGTGTTGACAGCTATATGAAAAATGTTGTCGAAAAAGCGAACGCTGACGGCTATGTTGAAACGATGTTCGGCAGAAGAAGAAATCTTCCCGAACTCACCTCGAGCAAGCATATGATCCGTGCATTCGGTGAAAGAGTTGCAAGAAATATGCCTATTCAAGGCACAGCCGCAGACATTATCAAAATTGCAATGATTAAGGTTGACGAGCGAATGAAAGCCGAAAATCTCCGTGCAAGGCTTGTGTTGCAGGTTCACGATGAACTTATTGTCGAAGCCCCGCAGGATGAGAGCATGAGAGTTGCACTCATCGTTCAGGAAGAAATGGAAAACGCAGTTAAAATGAGCGTTCCGCTCACAGCCGATGCGGCAATCGGAAGGACTTGGTATGATGCAAAAGGATAACAGAATGATTGCCTTTGTATGCACGGGCAACACCTGTCGCAGTCCCATGGCAGAGGCAATTTTTAATGATATGGCAGAGAAAAACGGTGTTTGCGTCAGGGCGGAAAGCTTTGGCATTGCGACCTCAACGGGACTTCCCGTGTCGGAAAATTCCGTGATTGCCTGTAAGGAAATCGGAATTGACCTTTCGGGCAAAGCTTCAACAGCCGTAGCTGATGCCGGCATTGAAAAATACGAAAAATTTTACTGTATGTCGCAAAGTCACGCAAAAATGTTGATGCAGTTTTTTCTTGTACAGCCCGAAAAAATCGCCGTGCTCGGTATAAGCGATCCTTACGGCGGCGACATTGAGGTGTACAGACATTGCCGTGATGAAATTGTTAATTCTGTAAAGGAAATATTAAAAGCGTATGAAAATTGACAGAATGACCGAAAATCAGCTTGAGGCGGTTGCACAGCTTGAACAGCGGTGTTTTTCGCATCCGTGGTCGTTTAACAGTCTTGAAGAAGAACTGAACAACGAAACCTCACTGTTTTTTACCGCAACGGAAGATAATGCCGTTGTCGGATATATAGGAATGAGTGTTGTTGTTGACGAGGGTTACATTTTCAATGTTGCCGTTGACGGTACACACAGAAATCGGGGAATAGGTTCGGCACTTGTTGAAACGCTTGTGACCTATGCCAAGAAAAATAACCTTTGCTTTCTCACTCTTGAGGTTCGTGAAAGTAACGGGAACGCCCGTTCTCTCTATGAAAAATTCGGATTCATCAAGGTGGGAGAGAGGAAAAATTACTACTCCTCTCCAACCGAAAACGCTGTTTTAATGACACGCTGTTTTTGACATATATATGTAATAAAACATTATATTAACGATATTACGGAACTTCATCATAAATGTTTCGTAGTGAAAGGAAAATTATGAAGATACTCGCAATAGAATCGTCCTGTGACGAAACTGCGGCAGCGGTTGTTGAGGACGGCAGAAACATAATATCCTCGGTGGTTGCATCTCAGGTTGAGGAACACAAGCTTTACGGCGGTGTTGTTCCCGAAATAGCATCACGCCGTCACGCAGAGGCAATTGTTCCTGTTGTAAGACAGGCTCTTGAAGATGCAGACTGCAGGCTTTCCGACATTGACGCAATCGGCGTTACATATGCCCCCGGACTTATCGGAGCGTTGCTTGTGGGAGTGAATTTTGCAAAAGGACTTTCACTTGCAACAGGAATTCCGCTTGTTCCTGTTCACCATCTTCGTTCACACATTGCGTCAAATTATATTTCAAATAAAGAATTAAAACCGCCGTTCCTCTGCCTTGTTGTGTCGGGCGGTCACAGCCATATTGTTATGGTTGAGGACTACACAAAGATGAAAATTATCGGCAAAACCCGTGATGATGCCGCAGGCGAGGCTTTTGACAAAGCCGCAAGGACAATGGGAATGCCGTATCCGGGCGGAATTGAAATGGACAGAGTTGCGGAAAACGGCAATCCGTTTGCATTCAAGCTCCCTCGTCCCGCAGTTCACGATGCACCGTATGATTTCAGCTTTTCGGGACTTAAAACAGCCGTAATCAACCTCATTCACAATTCGGCACAAAAGGGTGTTGAGCTTAACAAAGCCGATGTCTGTGCATCATTCCGCTATGCCGTTGTCGATTGCCTTGTTACGAACTTTATCAAGGCGGCTGAAGACCTGGGACAGAAAAAGCTGGTAATCGCAGGCGGTGTTTCGGCAAATTCACTTCTCAGAAGAACCCTTGCCGAAGAGTGTAAAAAGCGTGATTGGGAAATGTATATGCCCGAAAAATCTCTTTGCGGTGATAATGCCGCCATGGTCGGTTCACAGGGATATTACGAGTTTCTCAGCGGAAATATTGCAGGAACAGACCTCAATGCTTTTGCTACAATGAGCATTGAAAAAGGCTGATTTATTCGCAAATAATCACTAAAACACTTGCTATTTTATCAAGAATATACTAAAATAGTGTTAATAAACCGAAAGGACGATTTAAAATGAGCAATCCTATTGTTACTTTTGAAATGGAAAACGGAAAAACAATCAAAGCGGAGCTTTATCCCGAAATTGCTCCGAATACTGTAAATAATTTTCTCAGCCTTGTAAACAAGGGTTACTATGACGGCCTCACATTTCACCGTGTAATCTACGGTTTCATGATTCAGGGCGGTTGCCCCGAAGGCACGGGTATGGGCGGTCCCGGATATTCAATCAAGGGCGAATTTGCCGTGAACGGCTTTGAAAACAATCTCAAGCATACAGAGGGTGTTCTCTCAATGGCTCGTTCAATGATGCCCGACTCAGCAGGCTCGCAGTTCTTCATTATGCACAAGAACGCTCCGCACCTTGACGGTCAGTATGCCGCATTCGGCAAGGTAATTGAGGGTATGGATGTTGTCAATGAAATCGCAGAGTGTGACACAGACTATTCCGACAAGCCTCTTGATCCTCAGATTATGGCAAAGGTTACAGCCGAAACCTTTGGTGTTGACTATCCCGAGCCTGAAAAATGCTGATTGTTAAGAAAGGAATTTTAAAATGAATGTTTTGCTTGCAGGCGGCGCCGGATATATCGGCTCGCACACTTGTGTTGAACTCATCAACGCAGGTCACGATGTTGTAATTGCAGATAATTTTTCAAACAGCTGTCCCGTTGCGGTTGAAAGAGTTGAAGAGCTGACAGGCAGAAAAATTCCGCTCTATGAGGCCGATGTATGTGACAGAGATGCCGTTGAAAAGATTTTTTCGGAGAATAAGATTGATGCGGTAATTCACTTTGCAGGTCTTAAAGCAGTAGGTGAAAGCTGTGAGAAGCCTGTTGAATATTACCGTAACAACATTGATTCAACGCTCACATTGCTTGAAGTGATGAAAAAACACGGTGTAAATAACTTTATTTTCAGCTCAAGTGCCACGGTTTACGGTACTCCGGAAACTGTTCCGCTTGTTGAAACAATGCCAAAGGGTTCTCCTACAAATCCGTACGGCTGGACAAAGTTTATGATGGAACAAATTCTTACAGACACCGCAAACGCAAATCCCGATATGTCTGTTGTTCTTCTTCGTTACTTTAACCCAATCGGCGCTCACGAAAGCGGCAGAATCGGTGAAGATCCTAACGGAATCCCGAATAACCTTATGCCGTACATAACACAGGTTGCCGCCGGCAGACTCAAGTGTCTCGGTGTTTTCGGCAACGATTACCCTACGCATGACGGCACGGGTGTGCGTGACTATATCCATGTTGTTGACCTTGCAAAAGGTCATGTAAAGGCTATTGAATATTCCGCAGAGCACAAGGGAACCGAGATTTTTAATCTCGGAACAGGTGTGGGCTACAGCGTTCTTGATATTGTAAAGGCTTTTGAAAAGGCAAATTCTATTGAAATTCCTTATGTTATAAAGCCACGCCGAGCAGGCGACATTGCAGAATGCTTTGCCGACGCAACAAAAGCCAAAAAAGTACTTGGATGGATTGCCGAAAAAAATCTTGAGGATATGTGCCGTGACAGTTGGAACTGGCAATCTCACAATGTGAATGGTTACAAATAACAAATAAATGATATTTTATTTGTGCATTCCTACAAAAAAACAATATTTTGTCAAATAATCAGTCAGCAAGAGTTTTTAGCATTGACTTTTGGTGGTTGATTGTTGTATAATTAAACTGCTTATAGAAGCATTATCACATAAGGAGGAAAAGAAAATGTTCAAAAAAGCACTTAGCCTTTTACTGTCTATGATGCTTGTTGTGACATCACTCGTTGCAACTGTAGTGAGCGTTTCTGCTGCCGGCGATTCATATTTCGTATCCGGTTGTGAAGAACTCACAGGTTACAAGTGGGCTGAGACTGAAGCAACTTGCGGAGATAATGTAATGACAGAAAACGGCGACGGTAACTACGAAAAAGTATTTACCAACGTAGCAGTCGGCAACGGCTACCAGTTCAAGATCGTTAAAAACGATTCAGAGTGGATTGGTGTAGGCGATACCGGCAATGACAACTTCACATTCAATGTTACAAAGGAATGTGATGTAACAGTAACTTACAACCCTACAACAAATGAAATCACTGCAACAGGTGAAGGTGTTGTAATTCCGAAAGAACTTGTTGTTGACCACATTACAGTCGTTGGTAACGGTGAAGATGCATGGCTCAACGGTAAGGACTGGAAGGTAGATGCTGAAGCTAACTACATGACAGAAACATCTGAGGGTTCAAAGGTTTACCAGATTAAGTTTGAGAGCCTTGACGCTTATGAGAACTATCAGTTCAAGTTTGCTGCCAACGGTTCATGGGCAGATAACTGGGGCCTTCCTGAGCAGGGCACAGCTCCTCTCAATGAGTGGTTTGACCTTACATACAACGGTCAGAACATGATCATTGATACAGATGCAGCTGGTTACGAAGACGGTTATGACATCGTTCTTACACTTGACCTTTCAAACTTTAACTATGCTACAAAGCAGGGTGCAAAGGGTAAGGTTGACATCGTTACTGGTGCAGAGCCTACAACAGTAGCAGAGCCTACAACAGTAGAGCCTACAACAGTAGCAGAGCCCACAACAGTAGCAGAGCCTACAACAGTAGCAGAGCCTACAACTGCAGCTCCTGCAAAAAAGGGTCTCACAGTTACAGCTACTTCAAACCTCTTTTCTGAGAAGCAGGTTACTCTCAGCGCAGATCAGAAGACTGTAAGGGTTACATACATGTTCCAGACCAAGGACAGAGATGGTATGTTGAACTTCCAGTATAAAATGAACTATGATCCTGCTGTTCTCAAGGTCTCAGATAATACAAGAAAGAGTACTTCATTCGAATATCCAAATTTCGAATTCAACAAAAATGTAGCTCCTGGTTTACTTATGGGTATAGGAAGTGACACAAGTCTCTATTTTTCATCAGAAAAAGAAATAGTATTTTCTTCTGTTGAATTCGATGTCATCAATCCCGAGGCTGTAGCAACTACTGTTGACCTTGATGTAGAGTATCTTACTATTTCAAATCAAGACCCTGTATCAGAGTTGGAAATCCCTAGTGATGAAGTAGTACTCTTAGACAAATCTGTATTAAATCAGGATGCATTTGATAAGTATGTCGCAGTTGCTAAAACTGTAACAGTTCCCGACGGTTCAGAAGAGCCTACAACAGTAGAGCCTACAACAGTAGAGCAGCCTACAACAGAAGAGCCTACAACAGAAGAGCCTACAACAGCTCCTGCTGCCGATACTACATATGTAGTTGCCGGTACAACAAATCTTACAGGCTATGAATGGGTTGGTACACCTGCTGCAGCTCCTGAAAATGTTATGACAGCTGACGGCAGCGTATTCACAAAGACATTCTCTGCTGTTCCTGCAGGTAAAAACTATCAGCTCAAGGTTGTTGCAAACACAGGCGACGAGCAGAAGTGGATCGGTCTTGACGGTACAGATAACAATGTAACTTTCGATGTAGAAACAGCTTGTGATGTTACTGTAACATTCGATCCTGCTACAAACAAGATTACTGTAACAGGTGACGGCGTTAAAATGGTAACAGACCTTGATGTTAACAGCATTACAGTTGTTGGTAACGGTGAAGACAACTGGCTCAACGGTGTAGCATGGGGTGTTGACGCTGAAGCTAACCACATGACTCCTGTTGCTGACAAGGTATATCAGATTAAGTATGAAAATATTGAATCTGCAGACGATGCTTATCAGTTCAAGTTTGCTGTAAACGATACTTGGGCAGCTAACTGGGGTCTTCCCGAGCAGAGCGCAGCTCCTATAGGCGAAGAATTTGACCTTACATTCAATGGTGAGAATATGCTTCTTAACACAGTTTCTGCAGGTTTTGAAGAAGATTCACTCGTTGATGTAACAATCACACTCGACATTACAAACTTTGATTATTCAACACGTTCAGGCGCTAAGGCTACTGTTAAGGTTGAGCCTTCAACTCCTGCAGTTGATAATTTAACAATCAACGCTACATCTAATATTTGCCAGGCTATCGGTTCAGGCACATTTAATGTAGGCGACAAGGTATCAGTTTACTATCTCCTTGACACTAAGGACGCACAGCTTGAAGAAGTACAGTGGGCTCTTACATATGATAAGAACCTCCTTACACTTGATTCACTTACAATGCCTGAAATCGCTGACGGCATGGTAAATATGAATGATGTTTCAGGCAATGCTTCAAACCTTGCACTTTATGATTTTGCAGGCGGCAAGAAGCTTGTTGAGGCTGTGTTCACAGTTAACGGTACAGGTACAACAAATGTTGACCTCAATGTAGTTGATCTTACACTTGGTAAGCTCAATCCTGCAACAGGCACAGTTGATGCTGATTCAGAATATGAAGCAGTAGTTAACGGCGACATGGCTAATGATCTCTTTGATCACATTAACTCAGACGCTAAGGTTGAGGCATATGTTGAGCCTACAACAACAGAGCCTACAACAACAGAGCCTGCTACAACAGAGCCTGCTACAACAGAGCCTGCTACAACAGAGCCTACTTCAACAGAGCCTACTACAACAGAGCCTGCTGCAACAGAGCCTACTACAACAGAGCCTGCTGCAACAGAGCCTACTACAGTAGCTCCTACTACACCTGATGCTACATCTGCTACACAGGCTGCAACAAAGGGTCAGTCAACAGCTGACACAGCTACTTCTGACACACCGGCTAACGGCACAAGCAGCAACGCAGTACAGACAGGTAATGCTTCTATGGCAGTAGTTATCCTCTTAGCTCTTGTTTCTGCAACAGGTGTTGTTTACTTCACAAGAAAGAGATTCAATAAGTAATTGAATTTCCTATTGTAAGACTGTTAACGGCGTTGACAGATTAAAAAAATAATTTTTCGCCTCTCGGTTTTCCGAGGGGCGTTTTTTTATATCGTAATGTTGTGAAAATCAGTTTGAATTATAATTTCTAAAATATCATTTCTTTAAAGGTGAATCTGCAATTAATTTACTTTTCACATAAATTTCACCGAGAATTGTTAAAATATTGATTGAAATTTTAGTCTTAATGATATATAATAGGGATATCAAACTAAAGGAATGAAAAAAATGTCTAAAAAAATCAAAAATATGCTTTCAATTCTCTTCGTGGCTGTACTTACCGTGTCAGCATTCTGTATTCCTGCAAGTGCTGCCGAGGATGACCTTACAATCAGCATTTCAACAGATGAAAAGGATTCCGTAACAGCTAAAGCCGGCGATACGGTTAAGTATGCTATTTATATGACCGATACAAAAGAAGAAGTAATCGGAGCTGCAATGAGTTTCTTTTACAATGATGAATATTTGAAGTTGAATGCCGATTCAATAAACTGTGAAAGCTTTAAAACTGCGATTGGCAACCCTAAACTGAAGAATTATTACACCTTTACATGGACAGATGTTCAGAATCCCGTAAAGCTTAACGGTGACAAGGCTCTTGTTTCTGCTGAATTCAAGGTACTAAAGGGAGGCAAAACCGATCTTTCATATTTCATCTCTGATATGTACGGCGATGATATGACATATCTCAAATCGTATAAAATCACCTGCAAGCTTTGGGTGAACGGTAAAGAGGTAGAGGATAGTGCCGTTCCGATAGTAAATAATGATACGGCAAATTCCGAAAAAATTCAGGGCGATTTTGTAAACTACATTGACGGAATGGGCGAGGAAAACTCACCTAACAAAGACGACCATAAGTCGGTAGTTGTTGAGAAAAAGTACATCTCAACTCAGCAGAATAGTCAGGTTGTAGATGTTACAAAGGTTGTTGAGAGCTCTGCAAACGGTTCGGGTTCAAACACGACATTAATTATTATAATTGCAATTGTTGTTGTTTTGATTGCCGCAGGTGCAATTATTTTCGTAAAGAAAAAGGACGAAAAAAAGAAAAAATCTGCGGACAATAATGCAATGTCGGATGACGCAGATGCGGATAAATAAAACAGATAAATATCTTTTATAGGAAAATTTTTTATAATACAAGCTAAATACACAAAATTGCGATTGCAATTTTGTGTATTTTTTTGTTTTAAGCTTTTTGAAAAAGATTGCAATTTTGAAAATTTTGTTATATAATGATTTCATACCGATAGAAATCGGAAATTTTTTTGGAGGAGATTCAAATGTCAAAAAAACTTATTAGTATCATAGTGTCATGCGCTCTCGTTCTTTCACTTGCTCTTGTAGGTGTAATCGGCGTTTCCGCAGCTATTGATACAGACGGTCGTTATGTCCCAAGTGAGGGCGTAAAAGAAACACACAAAGTTTACTTCCTTATGCCTGAGTCATGGAAGAGTGAAAAGTACAATGCTCATGATGCAGGTGCATACTGGTGGAACGGTTCAGATCCATGCGGCTCTCTTGACGGTACGTCAGTAGGTCCTGCTTGGCCGGGTTATAAGATGCAGGTTGAAAATGCTGAAAATAACATCTTCTATCTTGACCTTCCTACAGATGTTCCTAATCTTGATTTCAACAACTACCTTAACGGCGGTCAAAGGACAGAAGATGCCGCAACAGGTAAAGTAACTTACGAGTTTAGTGAGGATCAGTTTAAGGCTGCTAAGCAGACTGCCGATGTTTCTTGTCAGTACTATTCGGAAGGCGACAATGAATATTATGACAGTTTGCTTGACGGCGAATTCTGGGCAAAGGCTCAGGAAGCATTTGACGGTGATGACAAGACATTCCTCGGTAAATTTGCTGACAACTTCTTTGAGGATCCTGACTGGGGTATCTCAATGTACCTCACCAACATGATTTATGTTATAGACCCTACCAACACTTCTGTAAGTGTAACAGGTAAGGAAACATATGCCGGTGAGTTCTACTTCTACTATGGTCTTAACGAAGAAACAGGCAAGTACGAGTACGGTTCACTTCCTAACTATGATATGGCTAAGGAAGCAGGTCTTGTTCAGACAGTAGACAAGAATGCAAAACCTGCTACACCTGATCAGCCTACAACAACAACTCCGTCAAATAACAACAACACAAATCCTACAAAGAACACAGTTCCTACTGCAGGTCAGAACCCAACATCTTCTGCAAACGCAGTTTCAACTGCTGACACAGCAAAGAGCACAGACAACAGCGCAGTTCAGACAGGTGCTACAACAGCAGCTGCAGTTCTCGCAGTTCTCCTTGTTGCAGGCGGTGCAGTTCTTTACACACGCAAGAGATTTGAATAATCTTAAATAATTATACATAATTATTTGATGCCCTCCGCTTTGGAGGGCATTTTTGCTTTTATCATAGATAAAATTTGCAGTTGTTTGTACTGCCTTTGTTCGGATAAGACCTAATAAAGTTATTTTATAAAACAGTACAGTGATTTTTGGTGATTATTACAATAGGTTTCAGACGCCAAAATGCCCTGTAACACTTGATTTTTTCTGAGTTTTATACTATAATAGTCATGCTGATACAAGTATGGTGTCGGAAAATCATAAGGAGGAAATACAAATGTCCAAAAAAGTTATCAGTCTTTTATTGGCTGTTATGCTCACAGCATCAATGATAGTGGTTGCTGCAATAAGCGTTTCTGCCGATACGGACGATGAAGGCAGTTATGTGCCTTCTGAGGGCACTGAAACCTACCATATATATTTCTGTAAGCCTGATGACTGGGAAAACAAATATACATCTGATGCAGGTGTTTATTGGGAAAACGGTTCGGATACTCCTTCAGCGTGGCCGGGTTATTCAGCTCGCAATGCTGATATCAAAAATGTTTACTGTTCTGATGTACCGACCGATGTTGATAAAGTAATCTGGAACAACGCTCTTAAAGGTACAGACGATCCGACAAATCCTGAATATAAACTTGCTTATCGAACAACCAATATTAATTTTAAAGGTTATGAAAAAGGCGAGTCTGATTATTATCCCAACGGTGTTGAAAGCTTTGACAATATGATTTATATTATCAATCCTGAATTTACTTCCGAGAACGATAAGGATGAATTGTTTTTTGCCGGTGAGTGGTTCTACTACTACGGTAACGGTGAATACGGCAATGCTCCTAAAAAGGCAGACCTCAAGGCCGGTGATTATTACGGCAAAGACGGTGTGTTCCCGACAGAGTATGATCCATCGGGTGAGGAAACAACAGCCGAATCAACAACAGAGGTTGTAACAGAATCGGAAACAACCGAGTCTGCAACTGATGGTGCTGCTACAACAGAGGGTACAACATCATCTGCTGAATCTTCGCTTGCTCTTACAGTAAATGCAACATCAAATTACTTCCCAATGGCAAGTGCAAAGTATAATGCAGTTACAAATCAGGTAACGGTTACATATATTATGCAGTCTCCAAAGAATGTGCTTGACACGCAGTGGCACATTTCTTATGACCCTTCAATCCTTTCGGTTGCTGATGTGAATACTGCTAAGTCGGTTTGCCCGACAATGGACGGCAGAGGTGTATATGTAAACTTCAAGAATAAGTCGGAAGGCGTTGGTTATGTAAAATTCGGTGCAAGTAATCTCGGTCTTTATGACTTTAGCGAAAAGACGCTTTTTGCAACAGTTGTTTTTGATGTTAAAGACGTTTCAAAGGTTGCCCCTGTTTCTACAACGGTTGACCTTGTTGTTGAGGTACTTCGTGTTTCGGAAGTAAATCCGGACACAGAAATGACTGACGGTTCAAAAGAAGTTATTCTCGTTGATAAAGAAGTAGTTAAGAAAGCTCCTGTTGCTGCGGCAGTAAAAAATGATCTTTCAACTGAGCTTACTCCTTCAACCTATGCAGAACCGACAACAGCCGAGCCTTCAACCGCAGAGTCATCTACTGAGGCTACTAAGGCTACAGAGAAAACGCAGGAATCAACTAAGGATACAATTGCTCCTGTAACTTCACAGGATGCAACATCTGTAACAAAGAAAATCAGCTCAACATCCGACACTCCGGATACATCTGACAACGGCAACAATAACAATGCAAACGCTGCTGTCCAGACAGGTGAAGCTCCTCTGGCTGTTGTAATTCTTACACTTCTCATCGGCTCAACTTGTGTAATGTTCGTTCTTCGTAAGAAGGAAGAAATCCTTTAACGGCTGATAAAGACTAATAATTAAGAGGGCTGACCAAACAAAGGTCAGCCCTCTTTCTGTGCTGTGATTGAGGTTTAAAATTTTGATAAAAATACAAAAAAACAGCTCCACCGTAAATAGTGGAGCTGTTTCGTAATCTGTAAAATCAGTTAGCTCTGGTAACCTTACCTGAACGCAAACAACGGGTGCAAGCATATACACGCTTTGGTGAACCGTCAACAATAGCCTTAACACGCTGTACGTTGGGCTTCCATGTTCTGTTTGATCTTCTGTGTGAGTGAGATACCTTAATACCGAACTTTACATCCTTACCGCAGAATTCACATTTTGCCATGCGTCTGCACCTCCTTAAAGAAAACTAATTCTATTTCTAACTTTGTTATAATAACAGAAAATGAGAGAAAATGCAAGTGTTTTTTGAAAATTTCTTAACTTGTTTTTTGCTCTTGTAATTTTTGACGATATATTATATAATTAGGAATAAATATAGTTACACGATTGTTACCTAAAAATTCAGATTTCAGGAGGCTCTTATGCTCTCATTATTACTTAACGGCATCAGAAACGGCAACCTTGATTTCGGCTCGGTAATTGCCGAAATATTGGCTGTACTCGTTATTATATTTTTAATTCTCCCGTTCCATGAATGGGCGCACGCTTTTACTGCGTCACTTCTCGGTGATAAGGCGGTAAAGGGCAGAGGCAGACTTTCGATTAATCCGCTCAGCCACATTGACCCTATGGGTGCTTTGTGTATGCTTTTGTTCGGATTCGGTTGGGCAAAGCCTGTTCCGATTGATCCGAGAAATTTTAAAAATCCAAAGGTCGGTATGGCAATCACCGCTATTATGGGTCCGATTGCAAATATCGTTGCGGCTTTTGTCGGACTCCTCATTTACTATCCGATTATCCTTTTTACAGGCGCATTTCCGCTTTCGACAATCGGAGGATATGTTGTTCAATTCTTGAGCTTCTACATTTCGTGCAATGTCGGACTTGCTGTGTTCAACCTTATCCCGATTCCGCCTCTTGACGGTTCAAAGGTTCTCTTCGTATTTTTACCCGACAAGGCTGTTGAATTCTTTTACAGATATCAGATGTACTTTTTTATCGGTCTTTTTGTTCTCTTGTATGTGGGAATTCTCAACACTCCGATTAACTGGCTCAGCAATCTGATTCTTGACTTCATCAGCTGGCTTGCAAGCCTGCCGTATATGCCGTTTGTCGGTTGATTTCAAAATTATTCGCAACATCAAATCATAACTGAAACTTATTTATGGAAACACAACAACTTCAATATAAGCTGTCGGCATTTGAAGGCCCTCTTGACCTTTTGCTGACGCTGATTTCTAAAAACAAAATAGATATTTACGACATCAGCATTTCCGAATTGCTCGACCAGTACATGGAGCAGATTAATATGATGCAGGAAAATCAGATGGATATCGCATCGGAATTTCTGACAATGGCGTCAAGGCTTGTTTATATCAAGTCTGTAATGCTCCTGCCAAAATATGAGGAAGAGGCTGAAGAACTCAAGAAAGAACTTTCGGGACAGCTTCTTGAATATGCCGTTTGCCGTGAAATGGCGGCAAAGCTGGGCGATATTTATGACTTTGACAGCTTTTACCGAGATGCATCTCCTGTTGAATTTGACCTGACATATAACCGAATTCATCCTAGTGAGGATATCGCAAAGGCATATGTCAGCGCAGTCGGACGGGGCAAGCGTAAGCTTCCACCGTCAAAAGACGCATTTTCGGGCATTGTGTCGCATAAAATCGTGTCGGTAAACAGTAAGATTATCCATCTTATGAGAAGGCTCTGGCACGGCAAAAGGCTTGAATATCACGAAATTTTTGAGGTATGCGAGGGCAAAAGCGACCTTGTGGCAACATTTCTTGCAACGCTGGAGCTGGTAAAGGGCAAGCGTATCAGAATTGAGGGCAGCGGTGAAAATGCCGTTGTTCATATGATTGAGGATAAAAACGCAATGCCTTTGCCGCAGGTTGACGAGGACGAAAACGATGAAAATGAGGAGGTGCAGTAATGGCTGTTGAAAATATTCGTGGTGCGATTGAGGCGATTTTGTTCGCAAACGGTGCGTCGGTTGAATTTTCCCGAATAGCGCAGGCACTTGAAATTTCCGAAAAAAAGGTTAAAGAGCATATTTCTGCACTGATTGATGATTATGAGGCGTCAGGACGGGGCATAACTATAATATTGCTTGACAATTCCTGTCAGATGGTTTCAAAAAAAGAATTTGCTCCGCAGATTCGCACCGTTATGGACTTGAGAAGAAACACTCCGCTTTCACAGGCGGCTCTTGAGGTTCTTGCAGTTGTTGCGTACAATCAGCCTGTTACAAAGGCTTTTGTCGAGCAGGTGCGTGGTGTTGACTGCAGTGGTGTAATCGGCAGCTTGACAACAAAGGGACTTGTTGAAGAAAAGGGCAGACTTGAGCTTCCCGGCAGACCGTTGCTTTACGGCACAACCGAAAACTTTTTGCGTTGCTTTAACATTTCAAGTCTTGACGAACTTCCTCCGCTCCCCGAGAGTGATGAGGACAAGGAGTCCGAAGAAAACGGTGAAGAACAGGAAAAGACTGAAAACGGCAATGAGCAGATTGATTTGCTTGCCGATCAGCCTGTTGACAGGCAGTAAAATTTAGGGGGAATTCCCTTTGCTTTGGCTATATATCCTACTCGGAATTGTGCTGTTTATTGCGCTTGTGATGTTTATTCCGATTACTTTGCGTGCATCATATAAAGAGGAGTTTTGGTGTGCCGTGTATATCGGATTTGTAAAGCTTCAGCTTGTGCCGGCAAAACCCAAAAAGGAAAAGAAGAAGAAAAAAGCAAAAAAACAAACTCATAAAACCGAACAGCCTAAAAAAGCGACAGAAAAAAAGCCGAGCCTTATAAAAAAATACGGTATTGAGTGGCTTTTGAACCTGATAAAAAAAGTTGCAGAGCTTGCAGTATCTGCATTGCAGGACTTTTTCAGCCACATACTGGTTAAAAAATTCTCGCTGAGTATCAGCGTTGCAGGTGACGATGCGGCTGACACGGCTATAAAATACGGCAAATACTGTGCCGTTGTTTATCCGGCAGTAGGCACAATTGTCCGTGTTGTAAAATGCAAAGGCTACGGAGTTGACATAAATCCGAATTTTTCGGAAAAAGCAGAAACAGAAATTAACTTTGACTTTGCCGCAAGAATTTTCGCATTCCGACTTATCGGTCTTGCCGTTAAGCACGGAATTAAGGGGATTAAACTTCTTGCAGAAGTTAAAAATGATTGATATAAATATTGTTGAAAAAGGAGAATGGCTATGGAACATCCTATCGGCAGTTTAATGGATACCACAATGGAAAAAATCAAGGAAATGATTGATGTCAATACTATTATCGGCGAGCCTATAACTTCGCCTGACGGCACACTCATCATTCCTGTTTCAAAGGTAAGCTACGGCTTTGCGGCAGGCGGTTCGGATCTGCCTACCAAAAAGGAAAACAAAGACTGCTTTGGCGGCGGCAGCGGTGCAGGTGTGACAATTCAGCCTGTTGCATTTCTTACCGTTTATCAGGGCGATGTAAGGCTTGTTTCCGTTGACAGGGAAGAAGGTACAGCCGACAAGCTCGTTAATATGATTCCCGATGTTCTCAAGAAAGTAAAGGGAGTTTTCAAAAAGGATAAGAGCGAATCCGCAGACGATTTTTCCGAAATCACACAGGACGATATTGACGGCTGATTCGTAATATTGCAACACCCCTCGGCATAGATTTATGCAGGGGGTGTCCTTATGAAAAAAATAATCTCGCTTGCGGTGTGCTTTGTTATGCCGTTTGTGCTTATGGGCGCAAAAACTGAGGAGGATACTCCTCCCACAACTTCTGCACAGGCATTTGTCCTGTACTGTCCCGATAACAACACGGTTATCTGTTCAAAAAATGCAGATGAAAGGATGAAACCTGCGAGCACTACAAAAATTATGACATCTCTCATAACGCTTGAGGAGGCGGCATCTTGTAACAGCGAAGTAACCTTCAAACAGGAAATGGTTGCCGAGGGCAGTTCGATGTATCTTAAAGTCGGCGAAAAAGTCCGACTTTCGGACCTTGCGTCAGGAATGATGATGGCGTCGGGTAATGATGCGGCGAATGCGGCGGCATATACGATTTCGGGCAGTCCCGAAAAGTTTTCACAACGAATGAATGAAAAGGCAAAGCAAATCGGTATGACAAATACCAATTTTGTAACGCCGAGCGGACTTGACGATGACAACCATTACTCAAGTGCAAAGGATATGGCTCTGCTTATGTCATATGCACTTGAAAATGACGATTTTGCAAATCTTACGGCTAAGAAGAGCGTGACCGTTGAATTTCTTGAACCGAAATCAAGGAAAACCGCATATGCAAATCATAACAGGCTTTTGTCGCTTTATCCCTACTGTACAGGCGGAAAAACAGGCTATACAACGGCGGCAGGGCGGTGCCTTGTTTCCTCTGCAAAAAAAGACGGTGTAACGCTTGTGTGCGTCACTCTGAATGACCGTAACGATTGGAATGACCATATTTCTCTTTATGATTACGCTTTTGAAAAGTACAGGGGAGTTGACTGCAAGGACGCTGACTTTTGTGCCGATATTCCGTGCGTGGGCAGTGATAAGGACAGCGTAACGGTTACAGGGGAGAAGAACAACACAATCGTTTTAAAGCGTGAGGACTGCGATAAAATCAAGAAAAAAATCTTCATAGGCAGCTTTTTGTATGCTCCGATTGAAAAGAACGAATCGGTCGGCAGAATTGAATACACACTCGGCGGAAAGCTGCTTTATAAATGCAACATTGTTGCAGGCGAAAAGATTAAATCGGATAAAAAGAGTGTGTCAATATTTTCGGCAATAGGAAATCTGTTTTCGTGACAGCTTAAATATACAGAAAATTTTATTAAAAAGGAATTTACATATGGCTAAAATTGAACCTATAAGACTTCAGAAATTCATAGCGCAATGCGGTATTGCGTCAAGGCGAAAGGCCGAGGAGCTTATTCTCGGCGGTCATGTCAAGGTGAACGGCAAAACCGCAATTCTCGGCGATAAGGTTCTTCCTACAGACAAGGTGTTTGTAAGAGGCAAGAGGATTGTTGTGCCGAAGGGCGGTAATTACCGATATATTATGCTCAACAAGCCCCGTGGATTCATTACCACAATGAATGATGAGCGTGGCAGAAAGTGTGTTGCACAGCTTGTTGAGAATGTCGGCGAGCGAGTTTATCCGATAGGAAGACTTGACAAAGACAGCGAGGGTATGCTTGTTTTTACAAATGACGGTGACTTTGCAAACAAGGTTATGCACCCGAAAAACAATGTTTACAAGATTTACAGAGTAACCGTTCGACCGTCAATTGACGAGGATCAGCTTGTAAAGCTTGAAACAGGTGTTGAGCTTGACGGCAGGAAAACCGCTCCTGCATATGTCCATGTAATTCACAAGGAGCAGGGCAGAGTAGTTCTTGAAATGATCCTTCACGAGGGTAAGAACCGTGAAATCAGAAGAATGTGCGAGGCTGTCGGGCTTGAGGTTGCAAGACTCAAACGCACCCAGATCGGCGGTGTAAAAATGGGTATGCTTAAACAGGGCGACTGGAGAGATTTGACCGAACAAGAGGTTAAAAAACTGCTTGCAAACCCGTTTTTAAACGGCAAACAGCTTTAATTTTCCGTTTTTGAAAAATACTTCCGAAACGGTCAATAAAACTATTCGTTAATTCGACAATAAATTTACGGTTTTAGTGTAATAACTATTAAATGTGTTCAAAATTGAAATAGTACAGCGTGTTTTTCTTGTACTTTTGAAGATTATAGAGTATAATGTATTGTGTAGAAAATTAGTATGCACGCTCAGTTTTCGTGCATATTCAATACATGGTATTGGAGGATTTTAAGATGAGTATTGAAAAGATCAATCAGGCAAAGGCTGAAATTGCCGCAACTTCCGCTTATAAGACAATTACGGCGTTTTTTGATGCAGACAGCTTTTGTGAAATTGATGCCTTTGCAAAATCCGGTGAAGGTTTTGCCGAGGTTGTTGCAGGCTTTGGAACAGTAGAAGGTATGCCTGTTTATGCGTTTGCACAGAACAGCGACATTTGCGGCGGTGCCATGAGTAAGGCACAGGCTGCCAAGCTTAAAAAGCTGTATGGTCTTGCACTCAAGACAGGCGCTCCTGTTGTAGGTTTCTATGACAGCGTTGGCGGCAGACTTAATCAGGGCACAGAGCTTCTAGCAGGTTGTGGTGATGTTCTCAATGCGGCTGCGTCACTTTCCGGTGTTGTACCGCAGATCTCGGTTGTTCTCGGCACTTGCCTCGGAACAAACGCTCTTAACGCCGCAAGCGCAGACATCGTTATCATGAGCAAAGACGCACAGCTTTCACTTTCGGTAACAGGCAAGCATTCCGATGCCGCTTACAATGCTGAAAACGGTATTGCCTCAATCGTTTGTGACGACGCAGACAAGGCAATCAAGGCTGCAAAGGAACTTATCCTTTATCTTCCGTCAAATAACCTCACAATGGCTCCTCAGTCATTTGAAGAAGCTCCGGCAGAGGACGGTTGCGGTTGTGTAGTCAGCAGAACTGTTGACGGCAACAGCATTGTAAAGCTCTTCAATGATTACGGCAAGGAAGCAAATGTTCGTTTTGCAAGACTCGGCGGTCAGGTTGTAGGTATTGTTGTTACAAAGGGCAAGGAGCTTGGTTGCAAGTCTGCAAACAAGGTAGCAAAGTTTGTTCGTTTCTGCGACGCTTTCTCACTCCCTGTTGTAACATTCGTAAACTGCCCGGGTTTTGAGTCAATCAAGTCGGCAACAAAGGCGTCAGCCGCTTATGCTGAGGCAACAACAGTTAAGATTTCTGTTGTTACAGGCAAGGCAATCGGTTCAGGCTATGTTGCTCTTGCAGGCACAGGCGCTAATGCAGATGTTGTTTACGCACTTCCCGATGCGGTTATTTCACCTGTTAATGTTGAGGCTGCCGCATTCATTATGGCTCCCGAAGTTATGAATGTTGCCACAGATAAGCAGGTTGAGGTTGCTCAGAAGTTTGCTGACGAGAATCTTTCTGCTTACAATGCCGCTCAGAACGGCTATGTTGACGGTATTGTTGAAGAAGCTCAGCTCCGTCAGACTCTTATTTCTGCTCTTGATATGCTCTCGGGCAAGCGTGTTTCAACACTTTCAAAGAAGCATTCAACTATCTGATAAATGATTACTTGTTAAAATAAAAGGGGATACTAAAAATGAAGAATTTAAGAATTACAGTTAACGGCACAGCATATGATGTTCAGGTTGAAGAACTCGGTGGCTCTTCAGCTCCCGCAGCAGCCGCTCCTGCTCCGGCAGCCGCTCCCGCTCCTGCAGCAAAGCCGGCAGCTCCCGCAGGCGCTCAGGGTTCTGTTGTTGTAAAGGCTCCTATGCCCGGTACAGTTGTTAATGTTGTTGTTTCGGCAGGACAGGCTGTTAAGGCCGGAGATGACCTCGTATTCATCGAGGCTATGAAGATGGAAACTCCCGTTAAGGCTCCGCAGGACGGCACAGTTGCAACAGTTGATGTTGCAAAGGGTGAGTCAGTTGACTCAGGTAAGGTTCTCGTAACACTTAACTAATCAATAATTCGGAGAAAGGGATGCTGTAAAATGGCAAAAAAAATCAGAGTTACCGAAACTGCTCTGCGTGACGCTCATCAGTCACTCATTGCAACAAGAATGACAACAGAGGAAATGCTCCCTGTTCTTGACAAACTCGATAAAATCGGTTATTACTCACTCGAATGCTGGGGCGGCGCAACATATGACTCATGCCTCAGATTCTTAAACGAAGATCCGTGGGACAGACTCCGCACAATCAGAGAGCATTGCCCTAACACAAAGCTCCAGATGCTTTTCAGAGGACAGAATATGCTCGGTTATCGTCACTATGCCGATGACTGCGTTGAGTACCTTGTTCAGCGTTCAATCGCAAACGGTATTGACATTATCCGTATTTTTGATGCTCTTAACGACATCAAGAATCTTAAAACAGCTATCAAGGCCGCTAACAAAGAAGGCGGTCATGCACAGGTTGCTATCAGCTACACAACAGGTCCTGTATTCACAGATGAATACTATGTTGAGTATGCTAAGAGAATTGCAGACGCAGGTGCAGATTCAATCTGTATCAAGGATATGGCTGCTCTTCTTACTCCGACAAGAACCGAAAGCCTTGTAAAGGCTATCAAAGCCGCTGTTCCGGAGCTTCCGCTTCAGCTCCACACCCACTACACATCAGGTCTTGCATCAATGTGTCTTTTAAAGGGTGTTGAGGCAGGTGCCGACGGCATTGACACAGCAATCAGCCCACTCGCTCTCGGTACATCACACGCACCTACAGAGTCAATGGTTGCCGCTCTTTCAGGCACAGAGTTCGATACAGGTCTTGACCTTAAACAGTTCTCTGACATCCGTGCTTACTTCATGACTCTCCGTGAGAAGTACATCAAGTCAGGACTTCTTGATCCTAAGATGCTCGCAACAGACGCTAACGCTCTTATCTATCAGGTTCCCGGCGGTATGCTTTCCAACCTTCTTTCACAGCTCAAGCAGGCCGGTAAAGAAGACAAGCTTGACGAAGTTCTTGCAGAAGTACCCCGTGTTCGTAAGGATTCAGGTTATCCTCCGCTTGTTACTCCGACATCACAGATTGTCGGCACACAGGCTGTATTCAATGTAATCACAGGCAAGCGCTACTCAATGTGCACAAACGAGTTCAAGGGACTTGTTGCCGGTGAGTATGGTACAACTCCAATGCCGATTGATCCTGCGTTTCAGAAGAAGATTATCGGTGACAAGAAGATTATCAAAGGCCGTCCTGCAGATCAGCTTAAGCCTGAGCTTGATAAGCTTCGTGGCGAGATTGAGCAGTGGATTGAACAGCCTGAGGATGTTCTTTCTTATGCACAGTTCCCGAAGGTTGCTCTCGACTTCTTTGAAAAGAGAAGAAATGCCAAGGTTGGCATCAACGGTGACAAGCTTGACAAGAAAAATATGGTTCACCCTGTTTGATTTGACAACTAAAATTAACATTTATGCCACCTTCATTAACGAGGGTGGCATTTTTTGTAAACTAAAGTTGCTTGAAAATCACCTCTTTTTTTGCTAAAATCCTAGTATAAGCTGACAGTCAGCTTAGTTTTAGAAGAAAAGAGGATGAAATTTCGTGAAAAAATTATTATCAATCTTAATCGCAGTTATGATATGCTGTGCAGTAACCGTTACCACCTTTGCGGCAACTCCTGATGAAACTCCTGCAAAAGATATGCAGGCGATAATCAAACAGGCTATGCTCGACAACTACTATACAGATACAAAGCCTACAGAGCTTGAAATCCGCATTGTTGGCGGAAATGAAAACGGAAGTGTGTATTTTGAGCATACCGATAATTTGAGTCATACTTCGGCGGCTTATGAAACACAGCTTGGCAACTATACCTACTCATATACTGCAGCTGATGAGTTGCTCGTTTACAACAACGGCAAAATTTACACAATGAAGAATGCTTACGAAAGCGGAGTTATTGATGATAGTATTCTTGAAGAATTGTCAAAAATGAATTTTGGTTTGGAATCTAATAAACCGAATACAACTGTTCCTACTGAGCCTACAACTACGGTTGCAACAGTTGACGAACCTGTAACAGTACCCGATACAACTTCCACAACTTCGGCAACTAAGCCTGTTTCAACAAGCGACACAGCTACAAATGACACACCGAACAATTCACAGAACAACAGCTGTGCTGTACAGACAGGACAGAACAGCGGTGCTGTACAAACAGGACAGAACAGCGTTGCTGTAATTCTTCTTGTTGCAATGCTTGCAGGTTGTGCAGTAATTTTTGCAAAACGCAGAAATCATTTTGAGTAATTTACAAATTAAATAATCCCTATAAAAGCCGTTCTCGTTATTGAGAGCGGTTTTTTGCTATTTTTTTGCTATTTTAAATATTTTGAAATATAAAACAAATGAAAAAGTGTATTGAAAAGTATTGTTTTTTTAACAATTTAATGTTACAATTAACTTGCATAAAAATTTAGCGAAAGCTTTTAATAATGCGTAGAATTTGAACAAAGCGAGGGATAGATATGAAAAAGTTTTTACCTATAGCTATGGCGGCGGTAATGTCGATGTCTGCGGTTGCGGTTTCGGCAGTTTCTGCAAATGCGGTTGAACCGCTTAACACACCCGTGCAGTATGCACAGGTTGCAAGGGCAAGCTTGGCAACTCCGAAAATTTCAAAAGCCGAAAGTGTTTACGGCGGTGTAAAGCTAACATGGAACAAAGTGAACGGTGCGGCTAAATACAGAGTTTACTACAAGGGCCGTAAAGGTTGGACACGAATGGTTGATACAACTTCAACCTCATATATCGACAAGGATGTTTCATCGGGCAGGAATTACACCTATACTGTAAGATGTATTTCTGCTGACGGAAAGAGCTTTACAAGCGGTTATGATTCAAAGGGGACAACTGTAAAATATATTGCCGCCCCCGAAATTTCAAAGCTTGAAAATGTAAACGGCGGTGTGAAAATTACATGGAACAAAGTAAGCGGTGCATCAAAGTATAGAATTTACCAGAAAAATTCGTCAGATTGGTTCAGAGTATCAGATACGACTTCTAATTCTATAGTTGATAAATCTGTTGATGTGGGAACCTATACTTATACCGTGAGGTGTATAAGTGATGACGGAAAGAGTTTTGAGAGTGGATTTAACCCAAAAGGCTCAAGTATCAGATATATTCAAGCTCCTAAAATACTTGAAACCAATGTTGTAAATGGCGGTATTAAGGTGATTTGGGAGACTGAAAACAATACAAATTACAGATTGTACTGCAAAACAGAAGGTAAGGGCTGGACAAAAGTATGCGATACCAAAACAGGTGTTGTGACACATAAAAATTTACAGCCGAATAAAACCTATACATACACTGTAAGAGCAATCAGTTCCGACGCTAAAAAGTATTTGAGCGGTTATGACCCTGTGGGAATGAGCGCAAAATATGTTGCCACACCGAAAATTTCAAAAACTGAGGTCACATATGACGGCGTAAAGCTGACATGGAACAAGGTTGCAGGTGCAGAGAAGTACCGTGTGTACTACAAAGACGGTGAGGGTTGGAACAAACTTGCCGATACAACGGGTAACAGTTATCTTGATATGGGACTTGTATCAAGAGAACTAAGCATAAAAGATAATTCCGTAAACGGTCAGTATATTTATACTGTTCGTTGCATTTCAAGTAACGGCAAGGTTTTTCAGAGCGGTTATGATACAAAAGGTTCTAAGGCGAATTTAGGCAATGAATGTCCGGAGATTGTTCGTGTTGACTCAATGCATGGCGGAATTACAGTTTCATGGACAGATGTTTGCGAAGATAATTCAAAGTATCGTATTTATGTAAAAGAAAAAGGTTCGTGGAAAAAGCTTGCTGATACAACAAATAATTATTACACTCATAAAAATGTAAAAGCAGGACAGACCTACACTTATACCGTAAGATGTGTTTCTAAGGACGGCAAGAAATTTACAAGTATCTATAATCCGTCAGGTGTGACATTTAAGTATAAGACTACAGATAAAACAAGAGATGCATACATAGATTATCTGCTCAAGCATGAATCGGAATGGTTACCTGAACTCAAGGTAGGAAATGTTGCTTTGGCTGGTGTGCAGTTTGCCGATCTCGATTTTGACGGTGTTCCCGAGCTTATAGTACAGGAAGCAGGAGATAAGGAATACTATTTGAATGCAAAGGTGTATACCTTTAAGGACGGAAAGTTTTCGTTAGTCGGATTTGATGATTATAGAACTTATATCCCGAATCAACTGACTTATTTCTATGACAAATCTGCTAAGAAATATATAATTAATGCCGTTGAATTGTCAACCTCAAATGTTGACCGTTATCTTGAACGCGAAAACTATACATTGAATTATGACGGCACAGTTTTGGTTGTTCGTGGATACTCTTCTGCTCATTTGGCTCTTGAAAGTCGGGGATTGGAATACCATTATTACAATAATACCGGAAGAACAACAAAACAGGCATATAATGCCACAAATGTGAGTGTACTCGGTAATTGTGTAAATGCACATATGTACAGTCAGTTTGTTCACTGTTCTGTTGACGGCTATCCAAAACTTTGGAATAATTATAGTGAAACACAGAAGAAACAGAACCTTCTTGATTCATATAACGCTTTTTCTTACGACAAATATTGATTGTCAAAATTGATAAGATTTAACTGCAAAAGGGTTCAGCCGTAAAAAGCTGAACCCTTTTATTGCGCAACAAAAACGGTTTAGCCAAATTGACTGAACCGTTAATCTGTACTATGTCACGCTTGGAAACAAGTAGTTGTAAATTATCACAAACTACCTACACGAACTGCGAGCGAGGTACTCGCAAAAAGGGTAGCTTGAAAATTATAACTATGTTAAGCTCGGGAACAAGTAGTTGTAAATTATCACAAACTACCTACACGAACTACGAGCGAGGTACTCGCAAAAAGGGTAGCTTGAAAATCAAGCTACCCTAAATTCGTACTATGTAATGCTCGGGTGACAGAAGTTTGAATATATCAAACTAACTTCACGAACTAAAAAACATTAGTTGTTGATGAGCTTATCTTCGTCAGACCAGCTGTAGAGCTTTCTAACTTCCTTACCGAATACTTCGGCAGGAGCTTCGGCAGCGAGCTTTCTCATAGCCTTGAAGTGAACCTGTGAACCGGCATCGCTCATGTCAAGGAGGAAGTCCTTAGCAAATGTACCGTCCTGAATGTCAGAAAGAACCTTTCTCATAGCCTTCTTAGTATCCTCTGTGATGATCTTTGGACCTGTGATGTAGTCACCGTACTCAGCTGTGTTAGAGATTGAATATCTCATGCCTGCAAAACCTGACTGATAGATAAGGTCAACGATGAGCTTCATCTCATGGATACACTCAA
>ERZ857757.754-NODE-754-length-30738-cov-3.625102_pt1 | contig 30738 bp, 50 predicted proteins | sample MGYA00519764_ERZ857757 | MGnify/ENA primary metagenome ERZ857757 (study PRJEB31778, sample SAMEA3449359) | human gut metagenome | biome: human gut; feature: human-associated habitat; material: faeces | place: United Kingdom | collected 2010/2012 ... | reverse complement strand
TAGACCTCGGCCTTTTCCTTACGGCGAACAAGCTCTACGCCGCCGATGATGTTCGGTATCTGGCCGAGCAGCCCTTGCAGCAGTCCGGACATCAGCCTCACCGCCGCATTTTGCATATCCGGTATCTTTTCGATGAGCTTTGAGACCATCGCAATTGCGGTACGAACTATCGCGTCAAGCAGCTGCGGTGCCGCATCTGCAATGCCCTCAACGAGCGCAGTGATAAAGTCGACCCCGGCGCTCATCAGTTCTGGCAGTATCGTCAGGACCGTGTCGATTATCATAGGCATCGCATCGGACAGCGCGCCAAGCAAAACCGGCAGAGCGGCGACTATCCCGTTTACAAGCGCCTCAATGCCGTCGGTAAGAGCCGGGAGTATCGTCTGTAGAGTAGGCTCGACATACGGAACAAGGGCATTTATGAGCTGCGTAAAGCCCTCAGTCAGCCGCGGCAGTATTTCCATGATTCGGGGAATGAGGTTATCCGCAAATGTGACAATGCTGTCCGTCAGATTCTTAGTGAGCTGTGACAGGTTCGATTTTTCATCCGCAAATCCCGTCAGCATATTCTGCCAAGCAGATTTCATTGCATTTGCGCTGCCTTGTATGGTAGTGGACGCCTCTTTTGACGTAGTGCCGGTTATGCCCAGCTCTGTCTGTACGACGTGAATCGCTTCAATCATCTTGTCGAACGACACTTCGTTGACAGTCTTCGCCGTGACGTCAATCTGGTCTCCAAGCACGCCGCTGTCGTTTATGAGCCTTGCCATCTCGGCAGCAGTGCCTCCATAGCCAAGCTTGAGGTTGTCCAGCATGGTATAGTTCTGCTTTGCAAAGCCCTGATAGGCGTTCTGTATGCTGCTGATGTCAGTGCCCATCTTATTAGCGTTGTCCGACATATCGGTTATTGCAAGGTTCGCAAGCTTTGCCGCCTGTTCAGTATCTCCGCCGAGCCCCTGAATCAGCGACGCCGAGAAGCTTGTTACCGTCTCCATGTACTCATTGGCGGAGAGCCCCGCCGTTTTGAACGCATTGTTAGCATAGTTCTCGACTATCTTTGCGCTGTCTCCGAAAAGCGTCTCAACGCCGCCGACAAGCTGCTCATAATCCGAATAGCTGTTGACGGCATCTTTCGTGAGCTGGATGAAAGAGGTCCCGGCTTCCTTTATGTAGCCGCCCATTTTCCGCAGACCTGACATGATAACGTCTGAGAGCACATTTGCTTTCAGAACATCCCCGAAACTCGCCGCTCCTTTGCCTGCTTTTGTAAAGTCATCGCTGGTTTCGTCGAGGCCACTGTTGACGTCCGCAAGCTCCTGCTCCATGCCGTTGAGTGCGGTAGTGGCGTTGAGCACAGCTTCCCTCCACTTGAGGGTTCGTGCGTCATTCTCGCCGTACTTCGCCGCGGATTTCTGCATCATGTCCGTCAAGGTTCTGATGCGCTCTTTCTGCGTGGTGATCTGCTCGGACAGAATTTTGGACTTCGCCGCTGCCTTTTCTTCGGCGCTGGTGGTGCTGTTGAAGCTTGAGACCGTCGCGCGCATCTGCGCGTCAAGGGTCTTGGCCTGCTGGATGATCTGATTTATCGATTTTCTATACTCGGCCTCGCCTTCGACGCCGATTTTGGGGCCTATGTTTGTTGCCATGGTGTTATCACCTCAGTTGTAAGGCTTCTTCTATGCTCCAGCTCTTTTTTTTCTTTGCCGGAGTCGCGCCGTTGTATATGGCGAAACAGGAGATCATGTCGCACATTTCGCCGTAGCGTGTGTTAATGATCTCCTGTCTGCTCATATTCAGCATCCGGCCATAGAAGAGATACCAAGCCAGATTGATTTCTACTCTGTTTCGGGTCGGCTGACCTCGTTTTTTTTTGAAGGCTCGACCTCGACCGTGGTCTTGCGCCCGGCCTTAAAGGCCGCCATTGCCTCAGACATCAGCGCCGTGAACTGCTCGGCGCTCAGCGCCATGACCTGTGCCATGGTCAGGGGCTCGGGCTTGTAGGTCTCATCTTCAAAGCTGCGCTGCATCTCATAGGCCTTGTTGAGCTCAATGATGAGCTTTGCGCCGTTGCGCGTCACTCTGCCGTATTTGCCGCTGAGAAACTTCTCAATCTTGGTCAGGTCGCCGTCAGGGCACATCTCCGCAATCTCCACGGACGCGCCGACGGTGAAACTAAAACCGCGTTCTTTGCCGAATATGATCATAACAGCCTCCTATTAGCCGCCCGGCTCCGTGTAGTTGAGCATGGCCTTGATGCAGGCCTCGGCGGCGTCTTCGCTCTCCTGATCGTCCGCCACGCGCTTCCAGCGGTGCTTGGTGCTGTCGTCGCGGTGTATGGACATTTCAAGCTCCTTTGTCTGCCAGTCGATTTCCTCTTCCTGTGTGGAATAATCTTCCGATGACGCAGTAGTGCGGAGCTTAGTAAGCACGACCGGGCTGTAAGATGTGACGCCATCGGACATATACCGGACTATAAAGCCGAGCCCGATGTAGGGGATCTTCATGTCGTCGTCGTAGTCCGTAACGCTGACCTTTGTGCTTCCGTTGATGGTGATTTCGCTCTTGGTCTCCGGCAGGCCCATTATCAGATCCTCTGCCTTGCGGAACAGGCCGTCGACCGTCAGGGTGGTAGTGCCGCCGGTGAGAACGCCCTCCTGGCTCTCGGCCGCCATGTTGTCGGCATAAAACGTATTGTCTGCCGCGGTTTCCGGGTCGATCTTAACCTCTACGCCGCGGGCAAGCTGCATAGCGCCTGAGTATGTGACGGTGCCGCCGTTTGCGGCGTACTTGGCTACCCACGGGCGTGAGAAGCCAGTACAGACTTTTCCTGCTGCTGACATATGATTCGCCTCATTTCATTTTGTTTTTTATGTCGTCGTCAAGTGATTTCGCCATGGCCGCCTCAGCTGCCTTTTTGGCCTTGCGCGTCGCACGCCCGACAAAATCATTTTTCTGCATGAATGACGTCCCGCTCACGACAGCACGGGCTATCATCGCATTGGGCTGACCTTGCGGCCAGCGCTTTGTTTTCACTCCGTTGTAGCCGTCAAATCCGGCCTTGGTGCTGATATAATCCTCGGTGTTTTCGATTGGGGCGAGACCGAAACCGTCAATCAAGCCCTTTTTCTGCGGCTCGCTTATGTACTGCAAAGATGAAGCCGACGGGTTTCGTGAGTTGTACCGGTGCATGGCCTCTTCATTGGTGATGGTCGGCAAACCCTCCAACTCCGCTTTTATGGCATCTGCAACCACAGCCGCGCCTTTATAGACGGCACGCTTTATTATTTCCTCATCGCCCTCGAGTGCGCTGAGTTTCGTGAGGTATTCGCTGAGTCCGGTGAACTTCATCGTTGCCATTAGCGCATACTCCATGTCCATTCATGGTGAATAAGCTCGGTTTCATCTTCGTACTGTACGCTGTTCAGCTCCCAGATGAGCCCTAACCCGCTCAGGGTGCTTTCTATGACATCCGGTGCCGGGTCATATTCCTGCTTGCTGAAATAGTCCACAGTGCCCGTGAGCGCGTGCTCAGCCGTCTTGTTGTCGGCGGCGAAGCCGTCCCCGCTCTCTTCTGCCCATATGCAGAATGGGGGCTGGAGGTTCGGGCGGAAATAGTGGTATGTGTTCGGTACCGCCGCTGCAAGGGCAGTGCCGATGCTTTCAAGGCGTTCCCGGTAAGACATCATAGAACTCCTCCAACGCGCTTAAGGTCAGGTCTGTGACCTCCAAGCCATCACTATCAAGCAGATGCTGCACGTTATCTATCCGGTACTGTGAATCATCCTCAAGGACGGCGTACATGCCAATCTTGACGGCTCTGTCCTGCCATATACGTACCAGCATATCTATCTGCTGATTCACGCCCATGGCCGCGTACTGCCTGTTATAGCCCACGGTCCGCTCACCGTAGTAATGAGTCGACTGCTGTGCAAGCTGCATGACCGGCATTTGCCCGGCTGCTGCTGTGTTCTTGAGCTTGCACACGGTCAGGATGCCACTGTCAAGCGTCATGTCGTGCCTCCAAGCTTCTCCGCAAACAGGCGGTTATTAAGGGCATATCGGAGCATTCGCGGCATGACCGGGTTGTCCTCGGCGCGCTTGCGAAACAGATACGCCGCATACATCACGATCAGGTTGCAGTCATCAAGGTTGTCCGCAGAGAGGGTTTTTATGCCCTCCCTGCGGATTTCATGCGCCGCAACTTCAAGGAGCTGCTGAAGATACGGCTCCTGCGCTGCTGCGGTCTTATTGAGGTTATACTTCAGCATCGTGAGCAGTTCGTCGTTCGTCATAAGCAGCTCCTTTCAAATCAGGTCTTGGTGATCGCGACGGTGTACACCTTGGTCGCGTTGCCATTGGACACGGTCACGGTGAGGGTGCTCGCCCCGGCGGTCGGGGTAATGTTGCCGCCGTTGGCTACATTCTTTCCGCCGTAGCTGATCTCTACCTTTGCGTCGATCTGTGCTGCTGCCGCGTTGACTGCGAGGGATGCCGCCGTGGTAGAGAGCGTGTAGCTCTGAGTGGCCGCATCAAAGGTCGGGCTGAGGGAGCCGGTGCCGACGCTGAGGGAATCAAGGTCGGCGTCGTTCGCCGTGTCAGCCGCGAACGTCATTGCGGTGGTAACTTCGCTGCCGTTGATGTTGATTGCGACGAACGCGCCCGGAACGACCGGCGTACCGTCCGCGCGGGCCTTGCCCTTGAATACGGTGTTGTCCTGAAGGAACTGCACCTCACGGCTCTCCTCAATCGTCATTCTCGCGCGGTCGGCGTAGAGGTACAGGTCGCCGTAACCGCCGATGATATCGCCGTCCGGGATGAACTCCAGAATGTCGATATCGCCGGTCACGATGGGCAGGATGCCGTAAACATTGGCCACGACATCGCCGGATGCAGTGAAAGTGATTGCCTTGGACTTAAGGGTCGCGTAGGTCTTGCTGTTCATCGCCCAGAACTGATTACCGCGGCTGTAACGGGTGAATGTGGCGCCTGCCGCGATCTGGAGGGCTGCCCAGAACTCAGCGCCGGTCTTGCTGGCATCGATCTTGAGGATGTTGCTGGTGTGGAGGTCGACCCATGCAGGGGCGGCAGCCGGGTAGCCGGCAGGCTTGCTCTGCTGCGCAAGGCGGGTCACGATGCCGAGAGGCATACTGTTAGCCGCGCCCTTGCCGTAGAGGATTGCCTTATCGATTGCAAGGCCGATGCTTTCGGAGAGCATTTCGACTATCCAGCTTGCAAGATTGACGTCGTTGTCCTCCAGCAGGCTGTTACATACAGGCACGAAGCCCGCGACCTTGTAGCCGTCAAGCGTGGTCTGGTTGAATACCAGAGTCAGCTCATTAATAGCCGCGCACATCTCCGTCCAGACAGCCTCCGGGACCGTGCCCGCGATGGTCTGACGGGTGGTGCCCGTAACAGAGCGCACACGGACGCGGTTGAGGAGTTTGCTGTATCTGTACATATTCTCGGCGATGAGGTCGAGGAATACGACAGGAATAGTCAGCTCTCCGCCGCTGACGCCGCGCTTCTCGCCCTTGAGGCTGCGCAGCTGTGCGAGGAAGTTTTTACTATCCTCCTGCCCGATGATTGCGTCGCGCTCCTGGCGAGGCAGCGCGTCCATTACTCTCTGGCCAAAAGGCAGAGAACGGATGTTGATGGTGGTAGTCATGTGATTGCTCCTTTCGGTATTTGCCCCGCTCTCGGGGTTGTTGATGGGCGGCGTGCCGCGCTGCTCCTCTTCGGTGAGCTGCTGCTCAAGTGCCGCAATTTCGCCGCTGAGGCGGTTTTCGGTCTCCTCGTGCTCTTTCCACTCGGTTTCAAGCTGATCCATGCCCTCATTGAGGGCGTCGATCTCCTCCTCCGTGGTGGCCTCACCGATTGCCTCGGTGATATCGGATTTGCGAGTTTCAAACTCTTTTGCTCTTTCCCTGTGCTGGGCAAGCTCGGCCTTTTTCAGCTCGATGCGCTTGCGCAGCATAATTGCTTTAATTGCCATAATTGACTCCTTTCAGTCTTTCGAGTGCGAGCCTGCGCTTCTCTTCAACTCTGCGTTTGACAACGGTCGCAAGCTCGGCCTTTCTGGCCTCGACACTTGTATCTTCATAGGCCGGAAATGTTACTACGGACACCTCATAGAGGCGCACGCGCTTGATGCGGAACACTGACGGCTGTCCCTCGGTGTGCTCGATCTCCTGGTCAAGGATATCGAACCCGAAAGAGCACTGATTCACATCTCTGCGCTTGACCCGCTCGTAGAGGTTCATAGCATCCTGATCAGCTCGGTTTATCCGGATGCTGCCCCAAAGCCCGATCTCATCTTCGCGGAGTGTAAGCGTTCCCGCCGGTACTCTGCCCAGGACAAGCGTCGTGTCGTGATTGCACAGGGCGCGGACATCTTCCTTTGTCTGATCCGTGAACGCGCCGCGGTCGACCGTTTCGTATGCTTCTTCCCAGAGCCAGTATTTGGCACCGAATACCGCGAAATAGCCCTCTATGTACAGTTCTTCGCCCTCCGCACGTGCGGAGAACTCAGCAGCTGAGGGCTGCATGAAGCGCGTACAGAATTTGGGTTTATTCTCCATTTGTTTCACCTCCCTGGATAAGCTTTTTTTGATTGGCTATCATGCTCTGAGGGATGAAGTTTTCAAGGATCGTGAGAATATCCAGCCCCTCAAGCGGCGTCAAGCCGAGCCAGTCCCTGACCTCGTTGCCGGTCATTATTCCTCGGATATACTGATCGTCAGCCACGGCCGCAAGATCTTTGAGGTCGTAGTTATACAGGCTGCGAGGATTGAACCGGAAATACATATCCGGGCTGTAAAGCAGCCCTTTAGTCAATACCTGCTGGATATTCTGAGACAGCGGCATGATCCGGCTGTTTATAAAGGCGTTCCAGGCATCGCGCTTAAACTCTCCCTCGCCGAGGACGAACGGCGGGACGCCCAATATTGACGCCACTGTGCGCTTGTCCAGTTTCACGAAGTCTGCGAGAGCCAGGTCAGACAGCGTAAGTGGCTTCACCTGCTCCACCTCAAACTGATTCGCCGGTATCAGCCACGGTTCACCGGCCTCGCCGCTGGCTGCGTATGAGTTGAGCAGTTTCTCACGTCCCTCGGGCGATGAAAATTCATCAACAAGGCCGTCGGCCTTGACGATGATTGAGGGCTTCCACTTCGAGGACATGAAGCCCTTTTCGGTCGTTGCCGCCTGCTTGAGGTTGTTCGCCACATCACTGAGCTGGATCTGATAACCGACGCCGAGCCACGGGTAATATTCGCCGGGATTCAGTGCGAAGTGCAGCACATTATCAGGTTCATACTCTCGCCCGGCAATTACTACGCGATAGTCAAAATCGCCGTAGGGAACGAAAGAGGTGAATGCCGGCGGTATCGGTATCAGGTCGTCGAGATAGCCCGCTCTGGTGCGCGGCCATGCGACGGCATTGCCGCTGTAATACATCGTCCTGACTATCCAGCGGATGAAGTTGGAGCGCGTCATGTTCTTATTGGGGTTGATGTCAACCTTGCGGCTCAACGCGTTGGTAACGCGTATATCGCCCCGCTCCGTGTTCTGCATCAGGTGAATGGTCTGCGATCCCACAAGCTGTGCGATGGTGTCAACAGCTGCGCTTATTTCCGGGCTGTCGCTCAGCTTGATGTAGCCCCGGCAAGCAAGATCGTCGAATTTCGATGCGTCGCAGAAAAACGCCGCGCTGCCAGCGCTTCGTGCCTGCATGGGCTCGGCTCGCGGCGCCTGTTTTGTTCGTGTTCTTTTTTTGCTCATTGTTTATCTCCCCACCAGTTACTTGCGTCCGCGGACTTTTCGAGACTTTCGAGATATCTGATCTCTGCGAATACAGATGCGTCGAAAAGGTCAATTCTCAGCTCGGGCATGATTTTTTCATAGGCGATCATGTCGTCAGTCTTTTCAATGGCTGACACATTCTCGACGCAGTATTCATAAGCTTCTGAGTGCATATAGTACAGCGTGCCGTTCTTGACGCTGTGCTCGATGTACCTGAAGCCCTCGGACTTCTTGTAGAAATATTGCGGTTGATCAAAGACGCGGAAGCCGGCTTTCTTCATTCCGATGAAGTACTCCCGGCAGAACTTACGATCGTGGCCGACGGCAGCGATTTTGAACCCGCTCTTGCGCATCTCGACGAACCAGTTGATTATGTCTGCGTGGTTGACTGTCGGACCGTTGCACATGGTCAACCATCCGTCATCCTGCCATCCGAACAGAGGAATGTTATCTTCGTCCGCCTTTTTGTGTGCAACCGCCACCGGGAAAAAGGCATGCGTGATGATGATATCCACACCCTTGTAGTTGCCGACAAGGGCGGCGGCAGTAAGATCGTGTAGCTTTGAGAGGTCGGCGCCGCCGTACCATTTAATCGGCAGCCGCCGCAGTTTGTCAAGATTCCAGTCATACTTTTTGTCCGACCGGCGGAACTCATCAATGTTGAAATACGCCTTGATAGAATTTGTGTAGACGTTCAGGCTCTTGGCAAAAAAATCTTTGCGCTGCTGTGGGTCGTTCTGCGCCTGAATGCTGTCGTTGAGAATCTCCTCTGGGCGTATGCTGATGCCATAGGCCGGATTAGCCATCTCATGGACTGTCGGGTTTGTGAAATCCACCTCGCCCGTCTCCGGGTCTTTTGGAGCACAGCACATGAAGATGAACAGCTGCTCATCGCTGATTATCCCCTCAAGCACCTTGCGGCAGTATTTCAGCCTTTGTCCAAGGAACATCTGCTCGTTATCCCCTGCCGTGCTGATGCCGATCAGAAGCTTGTTCGAATAGGCCTTCATGGCTTCCTTGAAGAGGTTGTACTGCTTCGGTTTTTTATAGGCGTGCAGCTCATCGCAGATTGCAAGGTTGCAGTTCAGTGAGTCCTGCGCGTCTGGGTTTGTCGCGAGGGACTGAATGAAAAATGAGCCGTCCCCGCCGGGCAGCTCCGCCCGTAGAGAATGCTCATTGTTGTTGTTGATAATTTTTACCGCCCCGCCGCTCGCGGCGTCCTCGCCCATGTGCTTGATGTTGTATTCCAGAAATTCGAAGCTTTCCAAGCTCTGTTTCAGCGCCGCGCCGACGATGTAACACTTGCTCCCGCTCTTGCGGTAATATAGCGATAGAGCGAATGCCAGGCTTGCCGCAAAGGTGGTCTTGATATTCTTTCGCGGAATATTACAATTCGCAATTATGCATAAACTTTGTGAGCCTTTCCCGCTCGTTCTGCCTGTTTGGGGCTTGTTTTCGTGCCTTTTCGTTACTGCCGCCGAACACTGGCGCACACTTTGGGCGCACAAGGGTTTATTTCGGCTCTTTTTGGTGCTTTTTTCGTGCGCCAGCTCGCGCCCTATTCACATGTGTCGCGCTGCGGTATGCAGTCTTTTGATCTGGTCAAGGGTCATTGTCTGTATTGCGCTGTTTACCTCTCGAATTTCCTTTTCTCGCTCGGTCAGCTCTGGGGGCAGTTCGTCGGATATGAACGCAAATACGCAACGCAGCGTTGTCAAGCGGCATCTAAACAGGCCTGCGGCAAGGTATGCCGCAAGCTGCACCCGCTCCCGCTCCTCTTTCGTCTGGGTCAATGCTGCCGGGGTGTTGCCGTTGTCGTTTATCTTCTTTGTGTTATTCATGTTCATCTTCCTTTCTGCCGCGCTTTGTGGCCTTGGTGGTGTCCTTACCCTGCCCGCTCCCGCTCCCAAGCGCTGGGCGCGCTCCTGTGGGCTGTGCGGGGCTTACAAGCGCCTTTATCCCGCTCAATCTTGTTTGCAGGTCTGTGTATATCTCCTTGTATGGCTTCTTTGCCGCGATCCCGGCGCGTATCTCTTCCGTGATTACTCGCTCTATCAGGATCAGCGTCGTGAGCTGCTCCACGTGCGCCGCGTCCCTGTTCGTTATGCCGGCTGTCTTATTCGCAAGCCGGGATATCGTCGAGTAATACCACTGCGCAGCCGTCGCGCCCTGGCCGTTCGCGTACTCTACAAGCTCCGCTATTGCGTCCGCTTCTATCCGCCGTACCTCTCGCGTAAGGCTCCGCGTGTCCTGCCATATCGGACTATTCCGCTCCATCAGCAGGGCGCGCATAGCGTAGAACTGACGCACAAGCTCTTTCTTGAACGCGCGTACCGTCTCCGTGTTGCGGGTATAAGTCATTAATAGCGTGGCCTGCTGCTCGTTCAGATGATAAACTGTGATGTTCTGTGTGCCGCCTTTTGTCTTTAAGGGTTGCATTTCAAATGCGACCCTTCCGAACTCTTCAAAGTCCGCTTTATGCGTTTTTATGAGCTGGGTTACTGCGTGGCGCTTCACTCCCGCAACATCGGCGATGATCTCCGACGTTGTAAAAGGCTCTTGCGCCGTGCCTTGTGGCGGCAGAAAAACAAGCTGCTGTGATTTGGGCATAAAAAACCGCCTTTCTGCAAATCTCCACTTGCAAAAAGGCGTGAAAAGGGTATAATAGATTTACCCTTTCAAGCCCTTTGCTTGTGGGGTGGTTGGTCTCCCGTGCTGTTCGTCCGCCAAGATTCCCAGCACGGGGGATTTTTTACTTTTCTATTTGGCTCTTCACCAATTTTATTCCCTTTTCAATCACGTTCACACGCGATATATTGAGGGCTTCCGCACATTCTTGTAATTCCTTTGCTGTTTCCTCTGAAATGCGGATGTTCATTTTTACGCTTTTCGGGTTTTCAATCGGTGGGCGGCCTGTTCGTGGCGACATTCTTTCACGCTCCTTTCTTTTCGCCTCTGCAATAAGTATTATATTACTGCCTCTGCAATAAGTCAAGCTTAAATTGCACGGCGGGGAGGAAATTTTTACTGAATCCAATTTTGGATTCAATGCCGCCCGCTCCTGGCCTATAGGATCGGATTTCAAATCCGACCTTTAACCGGCGCAAAATTGCTCCCGCTCCCCTGCTGCTCCCGCTCACGGGGCATAAATACGAATACGCTTTCGGGTTTCGCACGGCTCCCGCTCTGGGTGTTATCAAATGCCGGGTTTCTGTTATTGCTTTGCCCGTTTCTGTTATTGCTTTGCCCGTTTCTGTTATTGCTCCCGCTCTGGGTGTTATCAGATGGGCAGGACAGCGCAGGACGCGCCACAAGGCCGTATAACGAACGCAAGGGCGCGGAGGTGTAACTACACCGCCCATCCCCTGCCGCGCTGCGTGGCGCAGGACGGCGTAAGCGTGGCGGGGCTATTCTGCTCCCGCTCTCGGTGAGGATAGATACAGGCCGCGCCCGCTCCCCTGTTTTCTAAACCTACACACGCCCCATATATGCAGCTGCTGGGCGATCTTCGGGGACGGCTGCGCGATCTGACGCGCACCGCTGAAGGACTGCCGCACGGTGCCGCCCACTCCGGGCGCTTCAACGCGCTTACATCTTCACGGACATTTACGAATGTTAATTTTCCCTATTTACATTTGCGCAGATGTAGCATATAATAAGGGCGAAAAGGCAAGCGCCTTTTCAAGTGTGCCGACACTAAAAACCTGATATTCAAGCCGGACATAAGAGCCGGACAGTTGGAGCGCAACAGAAAAACGCTACAGGCAAACCAGACGTAAGAGCTGGGCAGTTGGCAGGCAACAGAAAAATCGGCAACAAAAGAGCAGGGCGGTGTTGCCCTGCTCTTTTTTATGGGAGATAGAGAGAATGACAAGCAAAAGAGACGCCATCGGCATTATTACCGCCGCTGCAAAAGGGTATCATAAATCTTTGTGCGGCAAGCAATTTTTAATAGCTTGTGACGGTATGGAGTTCCGAGAAGTCGCATTTATGCCGCGTAACTTCTCGCACTTCACCGGCCTTGTGCGTCGGTGCTCGGCCACTCGCTTTTATGATCTCGCCCGCTCCGGGCATTTATCCGAACGGGATTTTGATTTTGACGATCTCGGAAACGCTCAACGCAAACTTGCCGTTATCGGCCATCTGCCCGACCTCTTCAATGCCCCGGCGCTTTACGGCCTGTTCCTTAATTCCGGGCTATACATCAGCGCTGATTATTTCGTCGGCAAGTCCCGGCTGTCTGTCGGCTTCCGTGAGGGACGCGCCTTTGACGTGCCTGTATCTCTGTACAATGAGGATATACGCAAGCTTACATATCAGCCCCGGCGCATTATCGCGGTATGGGAAAAGCCTATCGGCGCGGCAGAATACACCGCGCTTACATATAGCCGCATAGATGACCCCGGCGCGCTGCTTGCTGCGTACTATGAGCAAGGGCGGGACTAATCCCGCGCCGGGGTTGACATCTGCCCGGCAGGGCATTATAAAGCGTATAACGTACAAAAAACAAGCCGTCCCCAATCTTTGGGGGCGGTTTTGTGTCTGCTTGTGATGCTTTGCGCGTTCCTGGGGTATGCTGCACGGTCTTTTATAGCCTTACAAGTGCAAAAGCGACGCGCCGGGGTGTGCTCCGGCCAGACGTGCCGTCTGCCGACGCGCTGCGCCTCTCTGCGATGGGCAGGGGCAAAAGCGGCCTGCCGGGGTGTGCTTCCTGCCTGCGGCATCTGGCGACGCGCTGCGGCGTTCTGCGATGGGCAGGAGCAAAAGCCACCTGCTGGGGTGTGCTCCGGCCTGCGGCACCGTCTACCGACGCGTTGCGGCGTTCTGCGACGGGCAGGGGCAAAAGCCACCTGCCGGGGTGCGCTCCGGCCAGCGGCAGCGTCTACCGACCGGCTGCGCCTCTCTGCGATGGGCAGGGGCAAAAGCCACCTGCTGGGGTGTGCTCCGGCCAGCCGCGCCGTCTGCCGACAAGCTGCGCCGCCCTACGATGGGCAGGGGCAAAAGCCACCTGCCGGGGTGATCTTCGGCCAGCGGCAGCGTCTACCGACCGGCTGCGCCGCCCCACGATGGGCAGGAGCAAAAGCGACGCGCCGGGGTGATCTCCGGCCAGCGGCACCGTCTGCCGACACGCTGCGCCGTTCTGCGATGGGCAGGGGCAAAAGCGGCCTGCCGGGGTGCGCTCCGGCCAGACGTGCCGTCTACCGACCGGCTGCGCCTCTCTGCGATGGGCAGGGGCAAAAGCCACCTGCCGGGGTGCGCTCCGGCCAGCGGCACCGTCTACCGACCGGCTGCGGCATCTGCCGACGCGCTGCGGCGTTCTACGATGGGCAGGAGTAAAAGCGGCCTGCCGGGGTGTGCTCCGGCCAGACGTGCCGTCTGCCGACGCGCTGCGCCGCCCTACGATGGGCAGGGGCAAAAGCGACGCGCCGGGGTGCGCTCCGGTCTGCTGCGGCATCTGGCGGCGCGCTGCGGCGGCCTACGATGGGCAGGGGCAAAAGCGGCCTGCCGGGGTGCGCTCCGGCCTGCGGCACCGTCTACCGACCGGCTGCGGCGGCCTACGATGGGCAGGGGCAAAAGCCACCTGCCGGGGTGATCTCCCCCTTTTCTGTAAAATTCGCAGAGTTGGAGAAGTCTACCCCCGCCATTAAGCGCGCGCGTTCGCGTACGCGCGTTTGGGGGGCGGGGGTCTATAAATTGCCGCGCCCGTGCATAAAGCAAAAATTTTTGTTTTTTTCATGTTTTGGCTTGCCGCTCTTCGTTGAAGTCAAGTAGTCCATATTTTTTTGCAACGAGCTTGATAAAATCATTGTGCCAGTTCTTGGCCGTCCCGTATGATACATTGAGCGCATAGGCCGCGCCGTCGAGTGTGTGCGACTTGGCAAAGAAAACCATGTCAACGAGCTTGACCCGCTCCGCCCCGGTCTGTTTTCTTCTGCGGGTTTCTCTCAATGCAGCATCCACCGCATTGTATTCGCGCATAGCTTCGGGCGGCAGGTCGTGAAGTGCTGCGGCCTCGGCGCTGCGGTACATATTGCGCCCGCTCACGCCCGATATATCATATCTCGCGGTCATCATTTGACCGTGGCACATATCAAGCTCTTTGCAGTGTTCGGGGTATGCTCTTATGACCGCTTTCACAAAGCCCCACCATTTACACTTTGTTTTGCTCATTTCGGCACCCTCAAAACTTTTCTATCACGTCTGTTGTCAAGTTCTCCCACCAGTTGCCCGCCGCTGTGGCCTCTGTAGGGGTTTGCTGTGTTTTGCCCGTGCAAAAATTGGCGATCCGTACTAACTCGTTCCATTTCCGCATACCGTCTTTTTTTACTCTCTGTTCAAGTTCTGCGGTAATTCTATCACGCTCCCGTTCAAATTTTGTCCAAACTTTCGCGGCTGCCTCGGCCTCTCCGGCTGCTTGGCGGGCTTGGTATTCGGCTCTCGCTGTCTTAAATGCTCGGTCTAATCTCCGGGCATATATGTTATATCGGCTCATTGGCTTTCTTTCCGCCCCGTTTTGGGGGCTTTGGTAGTATGATCTGTCGGCCTTTTATTACCGGCCTTTCGGGGAGTACACAACGGATATAGGCGCTTACCGGTGTCCCCGCCTCGCCGTCCAGACGCTCGAACGCGGTCTGTGTGGCGGTCGGTATGGGCTTAATGTCTGCTATGCTGTCCACGATCTCGACCGGCTCCGTGTATATCGGCTTTTCGAGGTTGTCGCGGGATGTTGACCACACTTTGCCGTTGCTGGGCAAGCCGTGAACGTTGTCGATCAGATACACAGCAAGCGCCGTGTGATCTTCTCGCCCGTCTATCGGCTCAATGCTAATACCATGTTCGACCGTCCATAAGCTTCTTAACATATCCCACGAACACGGTTCAATAACAATGTGGTGATGAAATTTTGCGGGGCGATCTTCCACCGCGTTCCAATTTGCATTGACCATGATAAAGCGCGGCGCCCTGCCGTGCTCTTTCCTAAAGGCTTCCCGCACTTTGCGCATGAACTTTTGACCGGCTACCCGTAAAGCTGCATAGTCGGCGGGGCGTGTGGCATCATCGTACTTGCATGTAACCAACATCCAGCCCTTTTCCAAGTTGGCGTTAAGGGTACGGGCAAGGCGCTTTTTCTGCTCCCGCTCATTGTCTTTTATTTTCCGTTCATCGCTGTTGCCTGCGATCCTATGCCCGCGCGGTTTCTTTACATCGGCGGCGCGGGGCATATACGTTCGTTTGATCTCAACCACCTTACCCGATATTATTTTATACTCCACCTTTTTCCACCTCGATTTCATGTTTTTTTCTCTCCGTCCTTGTCTTAGTGAAATAAAAGTCTCGCAAGAAACGCGCGGGCGCGTGTTTCTTGCTTTGCTCCGGCGCGGGTATCAGACGCGGGCAGAGCTTGCTATAAACTCTTCTACTTGGTCAAGGTCTATGAGCTGATAAGCGCGCGTACCGGGTATTACTTTTACAAAGCCCTGCTTTATCCAGCGGCGCATTATGGCGACGGTAATAAAAGTGTTGGGGTCGTTCTGCTGTATCTCAGCAACGGCCTTAGGAACTGTGCGAACTCTTGGCATTTTTTTGTACACTCCTTATTTGAAGATTTGACAAAACAAAAATGCCTACCCGCTAACACACTGTTACCGCGTGTTAGGAGTAGGCACAAGGGCACATGTCCAAAAGTGCATTTCGGCACTTAAGGCAATTTCGTTTGATTGTCGTCTATAATGTTAATGGGTGGGTTTCAATTTGTCAAGCCTTTTTTTGCTGCAATATCACGTCGGACACTGCCGCCGCCGTTTTCTGTCTGGATTCTTCCAGCGCATGAGAGTATGTATTTAACGTTGTTGATATGCTCGAATGTCCCAACATTTGACTTACTGACAGCACATCCACACCATTTGAAATGAGTAACGACGCCGCCGAGTGTCGGAATAAATGAGGGTTAATGTGCGGCAGGCCGTGGCGTTTACAAAATTTCTCTAATATCCAGTTGACGGACGCCGGGTTGAGTATTTTCCCATTCCAGCAGGTGAACACAAGGTTTGTCGGTTCCCACGCATCATATAGTGCCGTGCGCTCTTTCATCTGCCATTGGCGATATTCGCGCATCTGCTCCATAAGTTCGGGCGGAAGCGCCACAATCCGCGCTTTGTCCGTTTTTGTTGTCCCTATGACGGTGCCGGTCGCTGGGGTATAGCTCACACTGCTGTTTATCAGCGCTTCCCGCTTGTTCCAGTCTATTTTATCCCATGTCAGCGCCACGGCCTCGCCACGGCGGCACCCTGTACACATGAGGAACATTATAAGGGTCTTGACGTCGGGCGGCTCGGTGTTCAATGCCTCAAGTATCGCTTGCACTTCTTCGGGCTGCATTGTCGTACTCTCCCTTACTTTCTGCATCTTTGGCAGCGTCACCCGCTCCGCTGCGTTATAAGTCACGATCATTTCTTTGTATGCCTGTGTTAAGACACTGCGCACAACACTATGTATGCTCCGTATTGTTCCGGGTGACAAAAGTTTTTCTTGGTTTAGGTACGTGAATAGGTCTTTTCTGCCTAAAAATGTTTCTATTTTTTCGGCGTTTTGCCTGCTAATCGTTTTCCCGTTGCATACCTTGTATACTGTGCTCTCGGTCACACCAGCGCAGCGGGCAAATTCCGCATGAGTCCATTTTTTTACAATATCGGCAGTCCCCGGCGCGGGCTGTGCATACGTGCGCCAATGCCCCGGCTCTGACAGTTTCTTGTACATATCGTTTAAGTGCCGTGGGCGTATATCCACAACGCGGATATGTCCGATATATTCGTTAACTATGGTCGTCTGCCGTGCCGCCCGCTCTATGGTGTACGGCTTGTCCCCTCGCTGCTTGCGCAGCTCCAAGCAATAAGCCGCATACTCCGCGAACGTGCGGCGGTCGTCTGGTGTATAGCCAAAATCAATATTTTTTTCAAATTCAAACGCAACACGTTTAAGTTCCTTTTCAAACGCCCGCCCGGTCAGTCCGGGCGGCGGCGTCCAATTCTTGTAATGCCTTATCTGCTTGCCGTGGATATCTCGGCCAGAACACACCGTTATTTTGTAGTGTACTCCGTTCCGCGTCTCATACTTCTTGATACTTGCCATTTTTGCGCCCCCTTTAATTCTGTCATGCTCTCAACGTTAATTTCTCCGCTCCATCCGCATTTTTTGCAGCTTGTCCCCACGCCGTGACACTCGGCATCTGCCTTTATTGGGTGTAGCTTCTGCCCGCATCGAGGGCAGACAAGCCATATAGTATTTTTTATAAGCTTCGCTTGCATGATTCTTTCCTTTCGATAAATCGAGGCGCACAAGGCGCACAAAATTCTAAAACAGGCGCGAACACACAAGCACGTTTGTAAACGTCTAAAGCCTATAAATGATTGATTTATGCAGGTTTGGTAACGTTTGGTTATGACCGTGCTTGTTATACTACATTCTTTCGCGGGATAAAGATCAAGGCTTCGTGATACCTTGCCACATCCGACCCTGTCAGCTTGAACCCGACTACGTTGTAGATGATGAACTTGTGGAACGGTTCCAGTAGGAACGGTGTTCCTCTAAGCGGTGTGCCGTCAAGCTTCTCGCCCTGCTTGTGGACTATCGTCTTTTCAATGATCTGAATGCAGAACTCAGGGCCTTTAGGGTCAAGGTAATATCTTGGGTCGTCGAGGTCTCGGAAGAAACGCTCAACCGCTTGCTTGAGCTCGGGGCAGGCGCATTTCCGGCCGCTGCGTATGCTCTCGGCATACTCAAGGACCACATCCCAATTCCGCCCGGTGATTGCTCTCATTTTATCTCGCTCAGCGCTTTGGCCAGCGGACTGAGCTTCTCCTTTTTGGGGGCATCGTTTGTCAACCGCTTTTGTGCGGCGGGGGTCAGGCCAAGCTCGGCCAGAAATTCACGGGCTTTGGATTTGAGGTCAAGGACGATTGTCAATTCCGGGTTCTTTGCTTTGTTGGTGCTCCCGTTCTTATTTGTGTGCTCTATCACGGCGATAGATCCGCTTTTCTTGTATGCGGTGCGTGCCCGATCGAGCTCATAGAGCGTATCGGCGGCAAGGTTTATCGTGATGTCAAAGCCGGTTGAATCTATGTCGAGCTGCCGCATGTCGTTCAATATGGCTTCCCGCCATTTTTTCCGTGTCATTCGCGTTTACCCCCTTTCTGTAAAAATCCTTAGAGTTGGAGAAAGCTACCCCCGCCATTAAGCGCGCGCGATACGCGGGCGTGCGTACCGGGGCGGGGTATCAATATTTCCATCGATCGGAATTGGAGCGATTTTTTGCTTTTTCCGGATGCTGCTTGTTGTGGCATTTTTTGCAGAGGCTTATGAGATTGCTCTCTGTGTAAAAAAGCTCAGGCGCCGTGTCGGCGTGCCTGATGTGATGCACCTCGGTGGCCTCAGTGAGGCGTCCGTAGCGTCTGCACTCTCGGCACATATACATATCACGCCTCAGGATTTTTTCTCTGGTTCTTTTCCATCGCGCGGTTTTGTATTCGTTCGTTATGTCCATTGTACCGGTCGGCATTCAACGCCATGTCATCTATGAAGCGCTGGCCGCATCGGCGGCAAAGGATGCCAGTGGCCATGCGCGACAGATATTGTTCATCGTGTCTGCATTTCATAATTTTAATCCTACGGGAGACAGAGCCGCGCCATGGGTGAGATGGAACCCATGAGCTTTCTGACGGCGGTTCTTTCATCTCCCGCCGCTTTCTGAGCATATATATCATACCGCTTGTTCATGGCTTTTTTGGCTAAACATTCAGGCCGTATTTTTTTGCCGTGAGCTTGATGAAATCGTTGTGCCAATTCTTGGCCGTTCCGTATGACACGTTCAAGGCGAGCGCCGCGCCCTGTAAGGTGTGCGTCTGCTCGAAGAAAACCATGCTGACGAGCTTCGTCCGCTCCGCAGCCGTCGCGCAGTTTCGGCGCGTTGTCAGGAGCGCCGCCTCCACCGCCCGATATTCGCGCATGTCCTCAGGCGGAAGTTCTCGGAGCGCGACAGACTCCGCAGTGCGCTGCGTATCGCTGCCGCCCCCGGTAGATGCTCCGTATCTCGCCGTTATCGTTTGCGCTCGGAGCGCCTTAAGCTCACTGCAATGCGCCGGATATGCCCGGATGATGGATTTCACGAACCCCCACCCACTTGTACCGCGTTTTGCTCATCTTCCCCGCCCTCCTGTCAAAGCTTGTCCAGCGCGGCGAGGTCGAGGAACGTCTGCTGCGTGAAGCCGTAGTCCTTCGGTGCCGGCACTGGTTCTTCTTTCCGCCTGATCTCCTCGCGGCTCTTCGGCGGGGCGTTCAGCTCCGCGCGCAGCCGCGCCCGCTCTTCCGGTGAACGCTTGTCTTTCACTCTGTCGTACTCGATTTCTGTCAGCTCTCCGCGGAAATCACACAGGCTGCACGCCCCCCTGCCGCCGCGCTGGCGGATGGGCGGAATATCGTGCAGGGTGAACAGCGTCTCCAGCTTCCGGTAGCACGTCGCGCACAGGTGATCGTAAACCATGTTGCTTTTGTTCTTCATGTCTCGCTCCTTTCTGCGGCGGGCTCTCCGCCGCTGCTGCTTATGTTTGCTGTCTTCTCCGGCAGGATGTAACGGATGTACTGAGGTGCGCCGCGCTTATACTCTGCGCGCTGGATGAGCTTGCAGTTGCGGGGCACTCTGATCTCGGCGTCGCTCACGGCCATGCGGTCTTTTGGCTGCGGGCGGATAAGATTACGGGACGATACGAACTTCTTCGCGTTGAGTGTCCCGCGCACCTGGGCTATCAGGTACTCGGCTATCGGCATATAATCCTCCTGCTTGCTCAGCGGCTTGCAGTATGTGCCGCCGTGTCCCCACTTCATGCGAACGATGTGCTCGCACGAAGCCGGGACTATCAGGTGATGATGAACGCGCACGGTTTCCTTTGTGTCGCCGTCCATGTCGGATGTGATAGCTATGTACTTGAGTTCATCGGCGCGGCCTTCCTTTTCGAGGGCGCGCTTTACCCTGCGAAGATAATTCACCATCTCCTGGGCAGCTGCTTCACGGATGCAGCGCAGCTGATCCTCTTCGGGCAGGCTGTCATAATCCGGGGCAGCTTTCCGGGCGGAGCGTTCGAGCTTCTTGTATGATGCATCGGAGTAGTCAAGGCCGAGGAGGATGTCTCCGTGTGTGAAGTTCGCATTGATGAGGCGAGCGAGACGCTTCTTCGTGGAGTATTCATTCTGCTCCTGCTTCTTGATGCTGGACTCTTCCTTGCGTCTGTTGCGCCGGGTGCGATCACCGAGAACGAAGTACTTCGTCTTCTCGCCGACCTGCCCGGCTTCGTATGTACGTACTACCCAATATCCGCCCTTCATGGTGCGCTCCTCTTCTATCTATTAAAGAATGGCGGATTACTTAGGCTCTTACCGAGCTCGCAAACGCGCGTGCGCGCGCGTTTGCTTTTTCAATATCCTCCGCCTCAAAGTGGGCTCTAAGGTGCTGCCGGTCCGCGGCAGCACCTTACAATCTACTTTGTGCTTTCCGGGAGGGCGGGCGCGTTATGCTCCCGCTCCTCCGCCAAATCTGCGGTGTCATCTAATCTTGAATCCGATACGGTCAGTGAACTTCGCGCCGCAATAAGGGCAGTAGCGTATCATGCCGTCCCGCGAAGATATGCGTATGATGTCCCCTTCCCCGCACGCAGAGCACTCATAGTCTCCAAAGTGCTTATTCAGATAGAGGGTGGCATATCGCACCGGTGCTACTCTGGCAGATGGAATCTGCTTGATAAGCTCTATATGGCGCGGGGCAATATTGAAGATTTCCGGAGCTTGTAGCGTGTCAAGCACCGCTTGGCGTTCTATGTATTCAGGCATCAGTTTTCACCGTCCATTCTCGCGCCACAGGTGGGGCAATAGCGATATACTCCGTGCGGCATATCGAAGTTATCTCCGCACTTACTGCAAAATCGTGACGTCCCCATCAGGAATGGCTTCTCAATCCAGCTGCCATGTATCACCGGCGCAACGTCAGCAGCGGAGATGCTAGCAAAAACATCCACAAGGTCTCCTGTTGGGATTTTGTAAGCCGCAGCAACCTTTTCGGCAGCCTCTGCGGCGTTAATGTACTTTGTCATTTATTAACTTCCTCCCCTTCGCTTTGTCCTTGCATCCCTTACCCAATGCTCCTCACTGAAAAGACGACTGTCGGGCATAGAGTAGCTTTTATCATCGGTACTCAAAGCGGAATACAGCTCTGCAAGAACGCCGTGAGCCTCTTCTTTATCGGCATATCTCCCGATTGTTACGGCGCGATCCACGCTGTAGTATGCGATGATCAGAACAGCGTCCGGCTTTTCTGCAAGGCAAAACCTTTGTATGTAGCTAGAATCGATCACACTTTTTTGGTCACTGCTCAGAATATACATCGCTCGCACCCTTCATCTTCGCGCCGCAGTTGGGGCAGTATTTCATCTGTGCAGTAAATCCAATTTCGCAAGCAGAACAGTACCAAATATCGCCCGCGGCCTGACTGTGGAACGGAACCCAGCGCCCATGCACCACCGGTTCAGCATCCGCCACCGGCGCGCTGCGTATGATCTTCTTCAGCACGCTCTTCGTGCTTGGGGTTATCCTCGGCGCGGCGTCTATCGTCCGCTCTAATGCTTTTGCTTCGTAGTAAATCTTCATGCCAGCTCCTCCTTTACCCGGTCGAGAACAGCGCAGGCCGCGCGGGACAGCTTGTCCGCCATGTCTCCGTTCCCGGAACGCTTCATCTTTGTAATGAGCTGTCCCATGGACGCCGCTGTCTTCTGGAGGTTATCAAAGTGCAGCTTGAACATAGCCACGTCGGGGTCTGCTACCTTCAGCTTCGCCTCGGCTTCCCTCGCCCTCGCTTCGGCCTCCTCGGCAGCCTTGCCGAACTGCGCCTTGAGTTTGTCCATGACCTCTTGAGGGATCTCCGGATTGTCCATGAGCTGTCGGAGATCTTTCTTGGCGGCTTCAGCTTCGTCACGCGCCTTCTTTGCCTCGGCTTCTGCCGCCTTCTGCGCTTTCTCCGCTGCGCGTCTGGCCTTCTCAGCTTCCGCGGCCGCCTCTTTCTTGGCCGCCTCTATGCTCGCGGAGACGTCAGCCTGCGCGGCCTTGAGTTCTTTCTCCTGCTCACTCGCCGCCGCGGACAGCGCCGCATACTTATCCGCGAGCTTGTCCAGCTCCTCATGTGCCTCGCGGCTCTCGTCCTCCGCTTCCTTCTTTTCTCTCAGCAACTTCTCCATTTCGCGGACACTTATTTCTGACACGTTGTTCTCTTTTACGAAGTCCTCCCTCTCACTTTCCGGCACAGAAATCAGCAGATAAAGCTTAGAAACCGGCAAATCCGAATACGTTTTCGTATTTATTTCCGGCCCGAAAAGACTCTTCTGACTGTCCCCGAACTCTCTGTATACGGCCATCAGCTTTTGAGCCGTTCTGTCTGTCCATCCGAACTCTTCCTTGATCCACGGCAGGAACTCCCCGTGCCCTAAAAGCTCCTTGGCTTCGCACAGTCTTTCCCCGATTTTGAGCGCGCCCTGCGCCGCGTACTGCTGGACGTCGTTCTGTATGTAACGTATCTCTGACGTTATCGTGTTTATGTCCCTGACCGGAACAGTTATTACCGTCTCGCTCATGCTGTCTTCTCCTTCTTCATTTTGAGTTTCGGTTTCCCGTCCTTGCTCCTTGGGCTGCCCCGTTGTATCCACTCGAGCCAAGGGTCAAGCAGCCATGCCATAGTGTTCCGCGGAGCCGGCAGGGACTTGCCGCCCACGTGTTCATTGGCGTAACCGTGTATCTGCCACAGTTCATCGCCCCGCATCTCTATGGTGTACAGTGAGTCTTCCGGAGCCTCACTGCGGCGGAGGAAAAGGATCGTGCATTGCCCGTCCATGTGCCGCTGAGCATACCCCGCGACGCAGTGCTTCAGCACTGCCCCCTCATGAACGATCTCTTTTGCGCTCTCAGCAATGCGGATGAAGTATCCGTCCTGCTCAATGTTGTATTTCTTACGCCACCTGCTCAGCCGCTCTTCGGCAAGCGCTCTCTTTTTCGCTTCGGCAGCATCTTCTTCCTGACGTCTCTTTGCCGTCAGCTCTTCCGCAGCGGTATCATGCTTGGCTTTTATGTCTTTTGGGAACAGCACCGCGCTGTCCGTCATGTCCCAGCCGAGCTGTACGGCCATGTTCCAGTAGTCGAGCGTCCACTCCAGCGCCCTCGATGGGGGATTTACAAACGGGCGCAGCGTCAGTTGCTTTCCCTGCTTCTGTATATAACTGTGCAGCTTTTCCAATTTTACGTTGAGGGCAGTGCACGCACGTCTGACGTCCGCAAGACCCGTGTACATACGATCCATGTCTATTACAGCATTGATATCCCGGCACAATCCGGCCTTCTTCAGCCGCTTATATTCGGCTATAACTTCCATGGAGCGCCGGCCGCTGTTAATCACCGCTCGATACTCCGGCTTTGTCAGCCCAAAGGCCGCCGCGCCGCCGACCTCTGACTCCCAATCAAATACTGCGGCGTTCTTCTTACGGTAGTAGAGCATATCTGATACGATGGTCGGCCAGCCGGTTTTTATCAGCATCTCTACCTGTTGCGGATAGATGCTGCACAGAGCCAGATATTTCATCAGCCCGGAATGTATCTCTACTTGCTCTCCGCCCCAGTTGTCCATTTGGCGGTAGCCGAATCCCGTGTACTCACAGTACTTGAAGCGGCTCTTGTCCAGTTCTTCCATCCCGATCACAGCGTATGGTTCGTATTGCGTGTACCCATACATCCCCCCAGATGTGAACGGCTCTTTTATCTTCTCATGTTTTGGGTCATACTCTCCGCTGAGTTCGACGTATCCATATTTGTCATAGTGGTAAAAGTGTGCATAATAGCGGGCGTCCCACGCCGTGAAGTGATATGCACCCACAAGGTTGAACAGCGGCGGCGCGTGAAGTGCGTCGGCGTCCTCGTAGTTCTTCACGACCCAGTAGGCGCGGGCAAATAGGTCGCCGTCCTGCTCGCGGAGAATAACCACTGGGTGGTATTCTGTCAGAGTCCTGCGTGAGCCGCTTCTGCCCAGGCATTTTACTAACACCTCTCGGCCGCAATACGGGCAGTGTATTTTGTAATTGTGCCTAGCATCCGCAAGCGCTGACAGATCCGGCGTTATGGTACGCGGCGGCAGTTCTATTCCTTCGTGCCTGCCGCAGCAGCTTGTCCACAGCTCCATGTACTTCCCCCGGCTCTTGCGCTCATAAAAAATGTACGGGGTAAACCACATGTTGATCTCCCGCGCTATGAGGTTCGGGTCGTCGAGTTCCGGAAACGGTTCAATGTCTCCCGGCCACTCGGCCGATAATCTTTCATATCCTGCCATGTCCGCGCCCTCACAGGAAATCCGACAGGTCGAGGATAAGCCCCTTCGGCGCTGGCACATCCTCCGGCTCTGCGTCTGTCCCCTTGGCAGCGTCCCCGATGAGGTCGATGGTCATCTTCATGCGGATCTTCGCACCGGGGAAATAGAACGACACGGCCTTGCCGTAAGCTTCCAAGTCGCTTATGCTTGTGCCGCAGCCCTTGGCTACGGCCTTCATGCAGTCGGCGAAGCTGCCGCCATCGAGGACAGCCCGCGCGAACTCTTCGTCCTGCTGTGTAAAATCTATCAGTGCATCCAGTACCGCACTCTTCATGGCCGCGGCATACTTGTCGTAGGTTCCTTCTTTTGCTTCGCGCTCAAGCTTCGCTTTCGCTTCTTCGTATACCATGCGTTGCCCTCCTTATATAATCTCGCCCGTCTCCGGGTCTGTGTCGGGAATGCCGTTCAGGCGGTGGATCTCGTTGTTCACGGCAACTGCAAGCGCCGAGACGCTGTTGACAAGGCTCGCGCTCAGTATATCCAGTTCCGGTTCAATGATCGCCGCGAGCATGAGTCCTTGCTTTACGGCTATGTACTCGCCCGTGAAGCTGTCGCCATTACGGAGGTAGAGTTCAGGATCATCCTCTCCGCCAAGCAGCGGCTTGAGGTAGTCCGCATTGATGAACAGCACACCGCCTGTTACTGGACGGTGGTATGCGTTGTATACGGTGCTGCCTATGAGGAATCGGAACACCGGCTCCCCGATATACTTCTCGCCCTCGGCGGTGTCGTTGACATCGTAGCGCAGAGGAATGCGCACGTGCTCGACCACGATGTTCTTCAGCTCCTTGTCAGAGAAATTCATAACGGGACCGACGTTATCGCTGTCCAGCACCGGCAGAGAGTACAGCGGGTATATGGCCGCATCCGTGCCGCACCATTGCATATCTCCGGTGTGCTCATCGTAGAGTCTGATCATGCCGGCGCGCTTGCAGATACCGGCGATCTTATTTATTTTCATATTCACCCTCCATGTAGTCTGTAATGATCTTAGCTGCCTGCTCCCAGCCGTAGGCCACGGCAGCTGCATAGCCCTGTTCGCGCAGGTCGGCAAGCCATGTGTCCTGGTTCTTTGTGGTGGTGTTCCCGTGCTGACGCTTCAGCTCTATGAACAGCCCGTGATAGCCGCAGCGGGCTACCGGCAGGCAGATGTCCGGCACGCCAGATTTCACGCCCTCGGCGCGGAAGCGCCCGGCCTCGGCCTTGCTCCGCTTCCCGCCGTTCGGGATGTGGAACATCAGGTTAAGCTCCGGGTACCAGTAGGTGCGCATTGACGCCCAGGAGAAAAGTGTCTTCTGCTCATCGCTTTCAGTAGGGCAGGGCATCTTCTTCCGGGCGCTCGCTGCTGTCATTGTTGTTTCCATATATTGACTCCCTCCAATCGCCCTTATACTGTGCCCGCGTGTCGCGGCTGCGCACTGGAGCACTGCGCTGCCGCTGACGCGTGAGCATATACTTAGGCATGAAACTGTACTGTGCTGCCGCGCGTCCGCAAAATGCGCAGCTGCTGTTGTCTGCTTCGTGGGTCAGTTGATAATGCTTGGTATCAAATCTCCGGTAGTGATCGGGGCAAAGGCTTATGTACTGCCGGAACGTGTCTTTTTTCTGAGTGCTCATCCTGTCTGCACAAAGGGCTTACGCCGCGGCTTCCTGCCGGTGCGCGGCTCGTACAGCATACAGTCCGCAGGCTGGCGCTTGTCGGGGGGGTGCTGTGCCGCGCGAGTGTGGCCGGTCACAAGAGCATAGTCGCAGCTGTAGACGCCGTATGCGTTCCGGCTGGCCGCACGGTACTTACAGTTCTTATGCTTGCAGGAGCGGAGCTTAAACTCTTCCTGCTCCTGCTCCTCCGCTCTTTCTTCCTCCGGCATGCCTCTTCTCCTCCTCTCTGATCTTATTCTTGAGAGCCTTGACGCCGGCAACAAGGCCGTCATACTTGGCGCGCAGCTCCGCGTTCTCCTCGGCCATGTCGGCAAGCGCCTTGCAGAGCCGGTCATTCTCTCGGCGCAGACGGTCGTTCTCAGCCTGAAGCTCTGCGTCCGTCATGGTGTAAATGGGCTTGTTCATCTGCGCCTCCTTATCTTCTCGCCGTCCGGCATGGTGAAGTACTGCGCGTCCATCACTGCCGGCGCCGGCGCCGGTCTGCTGCGGCGGTGCGCGGCGCGGCTGCGCGGGCGCTCGCCCAGCTGCTGAACCTTGGCAGGGTCACACCAGCCCTGCTCCTCCGCGATCTCCTTGATCTCCGCCACCTGCTCGCCGACGATGTCAAGATAGACCGTCACGATTATCATGATGCCCGCCGAGATCAGCAGGCATATTGTCCCTGTGCTCATTGCTCCATCTCCTTATTAAATTTGCCCCATGGCGATACGCAGGGCAGCGTCCGCCTGAACGAGGTTCTTGAGGATTTTTTCATGCTTGGTGCGAAGCTCAGATGTAAGTCAACTCGAAATCGTGCATAGGGCTTTCAATCTGGCCGACCTGCTCCCACCCGGCTTTCAGATAGTTCTTGACTCTCCGCTCCTTGAGCGTCCCGGAGCTCTCAACTATCAGTATCCGGTCAGTACCGGGTTCTTTCAGCAGCACGTGCTTATACATTCCGTGTCCTCCTCCAGCGCATCGAGCGCCTCGGGGTGACGGCGGAGGTATGCCCGGAACACCTCCGCCCACAGCGTATCCTGCTGCGCGGCGCGCCGCTGCGGCTCGCTCGGCATGGGTGGAGCAATGACTTCACCCGTTCGGGTCATTACTATCATCTCCCCGCCTCCTGTGCTGCGGGTGCGGGCTGCTGCCCGCACATCATGTCGTACATATCCTTTGCGCCGGTGGCACGGTCAAGCAGGGTGCGGACATATTCATCCGGCAGATTGCTTATCTTCTCGGCCATTTCAAGGCGCATGGCTCTTTTTTCCTGATCACTCATAATATTGTTCTCCTTTCGTTGCCTCCCGCTCCCGGAGCTGATATAATGCAGCGGGAAAGGGGGTGGTTAATGTGGTAAGTGCTAACGGATATAAACTTTTGAAATACATACAGTCCAGTGTGTTTTTAGAGGATAAGGAAGAGAAGCGGAGCGAGGCGGCGAATACCGAGAGCATCAAAGAGTTCGTCTCTGACCTCGGTTTGGATGCATACTTGCTCTCTGAATTGAAAAGCTCCGGCTGCGTCTACCCCATCGGTGCTGACAGTCGTGGCTACCGAATCACAGACATCGGAAGAGTTGAGATTGAAGCCGTAGAGTCAGCAGCTCGCGAGAATCGCCGCGCAGCGGCCACTATGGTCATCGCTGTTGTTGCCCTCATTTCCAGCGTTGCCGATATTGTCCTCAGGCTCTTTGGCGTCCTCTAAAACCCGAATACGGCGCGGGCGGCGTTTATCAGCAGCGCCGCCCCGGCTGTTATCAGGGCTATGATATTCAGCCGGTGGCACTCTTCGAGGCGTGCCGTCTGTTCAAGCCTGTCCCTCGCCATGCGCTTTTCTGACTCTTTCGCGCGTCTGTCGGCTACCCGATCGTCGACCTTGTTGCATACCACCCAATCTGTGGCCGTGAGCTCCTCAATGTTCGGTTTCCACATTTTGCCTCTTTCGTCAACCAGCGCGGTGCATTCCCCAAATTCGCACGGCTGAGAATAGCAGCCCTTGCACTCGCGTGTTTGAGTATCTAATTCCCCGCATTCACATATCTTTATCCTTGTGGTGAGCCAACAGGTACGTCTCATTGCCTCGCCGTTCTGCTGAATGGCCTTTACTGCTTCTTGTATGTTCATCTCTGCTCAATCTCCTTTGCTTCGTCTTTGTCCACCTTTTTAATGACAAGCAGGCAGTCGCTCAGCTGAGCTTTCATAACGACAGAGGAAAGGGCAATGTCCAGCCGCCGTATTTTCTCGGCGATGCCCTCTATTCTTTCGCTGAGTTCTTCCAATGTTCCAAGCGCATCTTTTCGATTCATTTTCTGCTTCCTTTCGTTGCCTCCCGCTCCCGCGTCTGATATAATGCCGCTGGAAAGGAGGTGATTATTTATGCCTTTTGAGATTCCCGTATCTCCTGCGAATTTGAGCTATGCAGATACTCAGTTTGAAATACTTATGCGGCACATCTTGGAGTTTCAGGCCTCCCTTGACGCTAATCACGATGTCGGCATGGTCAGCGTCAATTCAGGTTCTTCCGATCCCCTGCTCGTTTCTGAGGTGATTCTTGAGCCGCCTGTGCTGCTGGTATTTCGCGGGACAGTGAAAGACAAACCCGCGATGTTGGTGCAGCATATCAATCAGCTCAATGTTCTTATGACTCCCGTAGACAAACCGCCCGAGGAGCCGCATAGAATTATTGGCTTCACCGTCTCCCCGGAATCGTGACCTCCCAAATATCCGTAGGCTTCTGTCCGCGCCAGGCGGCGGCTTTCGCTTCTTCCTGCATTATTATGAAAGTCGCCGCCTGCTGTTCCGGAAGAAGCATAAGAAGCTCCGTTAACCTGCTGAGCTTCTTGCTGATCTGGTCGAGGCGGTCGGTCACGGCATCCAGCTTCCCCCCTAATGCCTGCATCTCGGTCATCGTTCCCCATCTCCTTTTCGTGTTATCTAATTTGTTTTTTCAACTTGATTAGAATATAAATCAATTCAGTTCGATTGTCAAGCATTATTTTCGAATTGAGTTGAATTTTTTCTTGACTTTTTTCAATCGCGCCTTTATACTCCTGCTTGAAAGGTGGTGTGCCCAATGAACACCCGTATTAAGGCCGTCCGTAAAACCTTGGGGCTGACCCTTGACAAGTTCGGCGAGCGGCTCGGTATTTCTAATTCCGCTTGTAGTGCACTTGAAACCGGTAAAAATAAGCCCAGTGAGCAGACCATTCGTGCCATCTGCCGTGAGTTCGGCGTTAATGAGATATGGCTGCGCACCGGAGCCGGTGAGATGTTCCGCCCGGAAGAGGAATCCGAGGAGCTCGCCCGTAACCTCAAGCGCCTTATGAACGGCAGGCCTGACAGCCTCGCGCGGCGCGCCGTGCGCGTCCTGCTTCGGTATGAGCCTGACGGCCCCGAATGGCAGGTGCTTGAAAAAATCTATACCGACGTGCTTGCCGAGGCAGAAAAAAAGGAACCCGAATCGTGATGATTCGGGTTCCTTTTTTTGCTGGGATTCAGCTATTCGGTTTTACTTCTTCCAGAGGAACAATAGCGAGGGTCTTTCCCAGCGGAGCCAGCACTTTCAGAATGGTGCTCAGCTGCGGGCTTGTGGAGCCCTTTTCCATTCTGGCAATGATCGGCTGCTTTACGCCGCTCAGCTCTTCAAGCTGTTTCTGACTCAGGCCTTTTTCCTGTCTGGCCTTGATAAGCTCTCCTATCAGTGCAACTCTGAGGTCGCTCTCCGCGATCTCCTCAGGGGTCAGAAGAGAATCGATATACTTCAGAGCGTCTCTCCCGACTGCGGATCCTTGTTTATTATTCATACGTCACGCCCCTTTCTATCAGGTCTGCAAGCTCGCGCTTTGCCTTTGCAATTTCCCTTGCGGGTGTTTTCTGCGTTTTCTTCATAAACTGGTGGAGGAGTACAAAGCTGCCGTTGACCCAGCCTACAAACAGGATGCGATCCCGTAGCGGTCTCAGCTCCCATATCTCACCGTCGAGGTGTTTGATATAAGGCTCACCGGCCTGAGTTCCGTACTCGCTCAAGGCTTTTACATAGTCTCTTATCTTGTTGAGCTTTATGCGGCTGTCTTTGTCGCTCTTTGCGGCCAGCTCGGCAATGTATTCCGCTACCGGTTCATGGCCGTTTTTGTCGCTGTAAAAATGTATCTTATGCAAGGTTAGCTTTCCTCCTTTCTGTCCCCATTATACTTAAAAGTTATCGGGATGTCAATAACTTTTAAGTTATTTAATTTATAATTTGCCCGAACCGTTAATTAGAGCCCCGTCCGCAGACGGGGCTTTGCTATGTAGTCAGCCAGATATAGACCGCGCGCAGGTCGGATGTGGTCGCGTTTTGCATCAGCTTAATGATCTCTGCTTTCAGAATCTCCCGCTCTTCGTCGTTTTTGGTCAAAGTGCTCAAACTCCTTTCGCGTTTTTCTACGTGTGCCCAGGCTTATAGTTCCTTGCTAAAAAACGGCTTCGGTGTTAACATTATGTTCACATCTGTATATTAGCCGATATTGCGTGCTAATGTCCACGTCTGTTTCTGACAAACCGGGTCATTTTCTGCCAAATCGTGTTTCCCGGTTTTCGGAATCCGAAAATTTTCTGGGAGGATAAGATAAGAAATGACACCTTATCAGCGTTTGCAGCCCTTTTTTGATGCGTACAACAGCAAGATAACCGACGCCCGTAGTGAGCATCACATGTCCCTCAATGATCTGTCCGAGGCGGCGGGGGTGAGCTACTCCGCCATAGCCACGCAGAGCGCCGGAACGGCCAGCAATCCGAAGCTGTTCGAACAGGCAGCTATTGCCGACCTGTTCGGCCTGTCGCTTGATGAGCTGTGCGGTCTCAGAGAGCCGCGGG